>MDTG01316384.1_pt1 | contig 10296 bp, 8 predicted proteins | sample 811421 | NCBI WGS metagenome assembly MDTG01 (sample SAMN05326645, study PRJNA326480) | marine metagenome | isolation source: seawater | place: Pacific Ocean: South East | collected 2011
GGTCCGGTGGCGGCGGCAGGTCCGGTGGCGGCGGCAGGTCCGGTGGCGGCGGGAGAGGACGGTAGTTCTCGCATGGATTCCTACTGGTCTGGGGCACCTGAGTTCCCTGGCTCTAAAGCCACGGAGGAATGGGTGCCTGTGGATGAAGGAGTGAATCTGAGGGTCATCACTTGGACGCCAGTTAATCCAAAGAGGAAGTCAGTAGTTGTATTTGTAGCGGGGTGGGGGTCGTTGTTCGAGGGCTGGCGTCCTCTGATTTCTAAATGGTCTTCTGAGAGGTCGATAGTTTACATTGAGACCAGAGAGAAGGGGAGCTCGAATATCAACAAAAGAATTTCCAAGCTAGACTTCAGTGTCGAAAAACTCGCTTCCGATATTGTGGAAGTGTTGAGATTCTATGACTTAGAGAGCTCTGAGGTAGACTGGTTCTCATCATCCCTAGGATCCACGATCCTAATCGATTCTTTCAATTGTGGCCGTCTTTCGGGGAGGAGTTCGGTTCTTCTCGCGCCTAATTCCGAGTTTAAATTTCCATTTTGGGCGAGGGCGCTGATTGTTCTTCAACTGCCGAGATTCGTGTATCCAATGATTATCCGTCTAGCGGTTTGGGCCGTGGAGAGGAAAGTAAAGGAGGAGGGGCAGAAGATTAGGTACAGGAGGGCCCTACTCTCCCAGGATCTGCAAAAGATGCATCTTTCGGCTAGATCACTAATGAAATACTCGCTTCCCGAAAACTTGGGGGGGATTTCCTTTCCTTGTGCGGTGATGACAGCCTCATCTGACAAGCTACACGGAATGGACAGAGCCATGAATATAGTTTACAGAATACCCAATTGCGAGTTCATTGAAGTTCCTTCGAATCAATACGCGCATGAGGCGGATGTCATCAGCGATATCCATGATTTCCAGTCATTGGGGCGATTGGCTGATGAAGTCGGCCTATGACGCAGACCCGATACAATGCGCGAGCAGACCTCATCATTCGAAGTCGCCAGGATTGTTCGTGAACTCACAGAGATGGTCGGCTCGAGGGTCAGAAAGGCGTATCAGCCACACTATGAGCAGATTGTTTTGAGAATGAGCAAGAAAGGATCTCCCAATAGAGATCTTGTCATTGTCAGAGGCAAGAGGGTGTACTGTTCCTCCAGAGACAGGCCAATGCCTCCCAATCCGTCACAGTTTGCTATGATTCTCAGAAAACATCTTGGGAACTCCAGATTTGTAGGGGTATCGCAATTTGGATTCGACAGGGTCATGTCACTAGACTTCGAACACGGACGAGGAAGAATGTCTCTGGTGATAGAGCTATTCAGGGATGGGAATGTGCTTCTACTGGATGGCTCGGGCATTATAATTCAGCCTCTTACTCATGCTAAATATGCCAGTAGGACTCTGAAAAAAGGAGTGGAATATAATCCCCCTCCTGAATCTTTGGATCCTCGCACTCTTGACAGAAGTAAGCTTAATGAAATCCTTGACGGGAGCGATAGTGACCTCATCAGAACAGTAGCTTCTAGGCTGAATGTAGGCCGTGTTTACGGGGCCGCGGTTTGTTCGAAGGCCGGCCTGTCTGAAGATATGCTCGCCTCTTCGCTAGATGAGGAGGAGCGGGCCTCACTTCTCAGCTCTGTTGACTCAATGATGGATGAGCTTGAGAAGAGCAGTGGGTGTATGCTGTGGGTCGAAGACGAGGGGGCTTTGGAGGAATGGAAATCGTCTCAAGAGAAAATCGAGAAAGAGGGGCCTAGTGGTGCGATTCTTGCTTCGCACATACTGTTGAGCAATATGGAAAAGATGCCATTTATCGAGATGGAGTCGCTCTCTGAAGCTATGGATGCCGTGTTTGGAGAGCATGACTCTGCCGGATTCATCAGGAGGGAAGAAGAGAAGCTGGTCGAGGAGGGATCTAGTCAGGAGCAATCGCAAGCCAAGCTAGAGAGGAGGGCCGAACAACAGAGGAAGGCAATAGAGGGTTTTATCCAGAAAGCTTCGAAATCCCAGGAACTTGGAAAATCTATTCAGGAAAACTGGGAGCACGTTAACTCGATAATTACTCAGTTCAATCAGGCTGTATCAGACTCAAGCTGGCAGGAAGTATCGGAAATCTCACAAGGCGTTGATTGGATAGGCAGAGTGGACGCTAAGAAGAGGACAATTCTTGCTTATCTTCCTGATGCAGATGGTGAACCCGGGACTAGTGTGACTCTAGAAGTGGATAAGACTGTGCATCAGAATGCACAACGATATTTCGAGGCTGGGAGGACTCAGAAGGATAAGGCATTGGGAGCGGAGATCGCACTAAAGAGGACTATTGAAAGTCAGAGAAGGGAAGAGAAGAAAGCCGCTAAAGATGCGGCTGGCGGGAGGCTCAGGGCTATCAAAAGAAGCAGAAGATTCTGGTTCGAGAAGTATCGATGGGCCATTCTTTCTGACGGTCGAATAATGGTCGGAGGAAGGGATGCTAAGGGAAATGACGCCATAGTAAAGAAACACCTGGGATCTAGAGACCTGTATATCCATGCAGACTTGCATGGCGCGCCTTCTTGTGTTTTGAAAGTCAAAGAGGGGATGGAATTCAGAGACTCAATTGCCGAACATATACCAGAAGGGGTTTGTTCACTCCAGATTTCACAGAACATGGAAGGCCCGGAGGACGCCCGTGAACTCCCTGACTCTGTACTCAAAGAGGCCTCGCAGATCGCTGTTTGCTGGTCGAGGGCATGGGGGAGCGGCGGCGCCGCGGCTACTGCATTTTATGTCAGGCCTAGTCAGGTGTCAAAGAAGACCGAGAGTGGAGAGTCGCTTGGGAGGGGGGCTTTCGTTGTAAGGGGCCAGAGGCATTGGTACAGGGATTTACCCCTAGAACTTGGAATTGGAATGGGCGTAGTAAATGGAGTACCTCTGCCTGTAATAGGGGCAGTTGAATCGATTTCAAAATCATTCGGAAGGTGGGCAAGAATAATTCCCGGACGGGATAAGAAAGAAAATGTGGCTAATTCTATCTCGAAGGCTACTGGCCTATCACAAGACGATGTTCTCTCCGTACTCCCTCCCGGTAATTGTTCAATCGAAGACCATGGCCTCATTGGTTCCTGAGATTCTTCCAGGCTGGCGCGGTGATGCCATAAATAGCTGCATCAACGAAGTGGTCGTACAACCACTCCCTATCCTTTGATATTCCCTCAAGGACCATTCCAAGACGCTCGGGGACTGCTCTGCTATTCGTGTTCTCAACTGCAACCATAATAGTGGCCCTATGGAGCTTTAAATCGTCAAAGCAATGGTCAATAAGACGAAGACAGCATTTGGTAACTATTCCCTCCCCAGTAATATGCTCCGATAGCCAGTATCCCATGGTGAACCTACGATTGTCCCAATCAATCGAGTTGAGGCCAACTGTTCCTACTATCGAACCACCTAGCAATATCAGGTACATGCATCCATTCTCCGTATGGGTCCCCTGTCTAATTGCAGTGGATTCATCTTCGATAGTGGTAACATCATCCAGCCACGGAAGCCATTCCCTTAGGTACTGCCTATTTTCATCTACTTTGAAGAATAATTCCTCGGCATCCTCCTCTGTTGGGATCCTGAGTTCCAAGCCGTCCTCGACTAGCAAGGAGTTTGCTGGACGATAATGGGGAGGCATAGTTTTTCGCAGGTGTAGTACCTATTGAGTGATTCGCAACAAGCGACAATACTTCAAGCTGAGACTCTCAGCATAAGGCATGGATGACGGCGTGAAACGTAATTGGACATATTCCGAGTACCTCAATCTCAGGGAGCTTCTTGATCTTCAGGGAGATGAGAGGGGCATAAGCTCAGATGAGATGCATTTCATTATTGTTCATCAGACGTTTGAGCTTTGGTTTAAGCAAATCATCAGAGAGCTGTCCGAAGTCAGGAACATTCTCTGTCAGGTTCCGGTTCCTGAGGAACAGATCCCAGTTGCAGTTGATCAACTAGGGCGAACTACTGAGATATTCAGGCTGATGGCCAGTCAGTGGACTGTATTGGAAACATTGACCCCTCAAGGATTTCTATCATTCAGGGATGGCTTGGGCACGGCATCGGGATTTGAGTCATATCAGATGAGGGAGTTTGAAATTCTCCTAGGTCTGGAGAACTCTGAGAGATTTGGCGGGATTGACCCACTGAAGACTTTCAGGAAGATGGCCAAAAATGGTGAAGAAAATAAGGAGATACTTGAACGACTGGAGCGCGTAATGGAATTGCCTAGCTTGGTTGAGTCGCTAATGAACTGGATAGAAAGAACGCCCATTATGGGCTCATTATATGGTTCAGATGGTGATGAAGAAGCCGTTTCTAATTACATTGATTCCCATCTTGGAGCACATCAAAAAATATGCGATTTAGCTTCGCAATCTTCTGAAATGATGGCGGCGAGAATGAGCGCTGCCCATGATGGAGCAGTCTCATTCCTCAGACCTGACGGTGAAATAAGTAGAGCGAGGGCGGGACTCCTGTTCATCGAATCATACCGTGAGTTGCCACTATTGACCTGGCCCAGGAAACTGGTTGATGCAATAGTGGAGCTCGAGGAGTCAATGGTCAAGTGGCGTCACTCTCATGCTAGAATGGTTGAGAGGATAATGGGAAGAAGGATAGGAACGGGGGGGACTAGCGGGGTAGACTATCTAGATGCTACTTCTCAATATAGGGTATTCAAAGACCTCTGGTCCGTTAGGACGATTCTGCTAAAACCGCAATCTAGACCTGAGCTAAAGAACTCGGAATTCTATGGCTACAACTCTTCTAAATGAGGTTTTCATGAGTACATTCAATCGGACCTTTGAAGTCTAGTAGTGCACTGGCGCGACCATGCCCGATGCGGTCATATGCGGTTATGCAAGAACGCCTTTCGGTAAGTTCCGAGGAGCTCTTTCTGCATACAGTGCAGTCGAATTGGGAACTATGGCGGTTAGTGAGCTTCTAACTAGGGCTGGGATCGATGCTGGAAGCGGTGTTATAGATCAGGTATACATTGGCCAAGTGCTGCAAGCAGGGTCCGGCCAAGCTCCAGCCAGACAAGTGGCATTGGGAGCCGGGATGCCAGTTACTACACCTTGCACAACAGTCAACAAGGTATGCGGCTCAAGTCTGAAAGCGGTAATGATTGCCGCTACTGAGATAAGAGCGGGAGTCTCCGAGATTGTGATTGCCGGAGGAATGGAGTCAATGACAAACGCTCCCAGATTTGTCCGGAATGCGCGAAGGGGGAACGACGTACCCTTCGAGTCACTAATCTCAATCCTCTCCCATGATGGACTTGTTGACTCGTACTCTGGAGAGCTTATGGGGAATACTGGCGAGACTTGTGCTAAAGAATTCGGGATTTCTAGAATGGAGTCGGACTCATACTCACTTCGCTCTCATCGATTGAGCTCCGAGGCATGGGAGAATGGGTGGATGGATTTGGAGTGCCTCTCAATGGAAGAGCTGTCGATGGATGAAGGAATAAGGAGTGATGCAGACATGGAGAGTCTGGAATCACTAAGTCCTGTTTTTGACAAAGAAGGTCAAGTTACTGCGGGCAACGCTAGTCAGATTTCCGACGGTGCCTCGGCGGTACTGGTAGCGTCAGAATCTGCCGCCAATAGAATGGGCTTACCTATATTAGCCAAAATTGTGGACTATTCAACTTCTGGAGTCGATCCTGGAAGAGTGATGTCGGCTCCAATTCCAGCGGTAGAGGACTTGCTTCTGAGGAATGGATTGGAAGCAGATGACGTAGACTTGTACGAACACAACGAGGCATTCGCATCTGCGTCATGCTCCATCAGAAAGCATTTTCAAATTCCAGATGATCGATTTAATGTCCATGGAGGAGCAGTTTCAATCGGACATCCGTTAGGGGCTACAGGAACCAGATGTTTGATGACCCTAGTCAATGCAATGAAGAGGGGCGGGCATAAGACTGGGATTGTCACAATATGTCTAGGCGGGGGCAATGCAGTGGCGATGTTGGTCGATTGTAATTGACCTTAATGCCGATTATTGGTTAGTAATCCGAGTCACAGACCTTATTTGGGAGTCGCGGGTCGGCCGCTCGATGGTTAAGCCTCTTAGACACCACACAAGATTTGAAAAGGCTCGAATAATAGGCGCGAGAGCGCTTCAGATTAGCATGGGTGCGCCCTTGTATGTCTCGGAAGATGAGCTTAGAGAAAAGTTCAGTGAAGAACTGATACAGCTTTACGGCGTAGACGAAGCCAAAGAGAGAGTGGTTCTGGATCCAATGAAAATAGCGACTCTCGAGTATGAACAGGAACGCATACCCATAGATGTGGACCCCCACCTAGACGAAGAGTGAATTCTCAAAGGGTGATCTTCTGACTCCACCGGTAAGTCCCAGGAGGGCTACTGAAGTTCTGGTCGTTTTGACTATCATGGTAATAGCCATGGGTGGAATGATTAGGATTTATGATGCCGGAGAATCGTGTCCAGATTGGCCTACATGCTTCGGAACTCTTGGTTTTGATATCTCCGAAGAGGATCAGGGCGAGTGGTGGGAAGAAAATCCTGATGAGGCCGATTCTAGAGGCTCTGGGCACAGGTATACTTCTTTCCAGATTTTCACTGAGTGGTTCCATAGATTACTGGCTGGAGCATTGGTCGGGCCCTTGGTGATCATGAATTGGTTCCTAGTGAGAAGAGAGACTTGGAACTCTCCGAGGATTCGAGGAGTATCTACTTTGACTTTAGGGCTTATTTTATGGCAGGGAGCTATAGGGTGGCTAACGGGAAAATTCGACAATGAAAACTGGAGTGTGGCCATCCATCTTGGTTCGGCGCTCGCGTTCATGATTTCGCTAATTTGGCTCTGGATAGAAATCCGAAGAGACGAGGAAGATTTACCGGGCTGGATTAGCTTTGATCCCCTGGTTGGCATGAAGTGGAAGAAATGGATCGGGATTCTATCTATTTCAACGCTTATCACTCTATTTTCTGGAGTGTATGTTTCCACTACTCCAGGGGCCAACTATGGTTGTGGAGTTGGTGGCATGATGGAATCTTGGCCGCTATGCAATGGCCGGTTGATTCAGAATATAGATGACTGGGAATTACAGTCTCAAATCGTCCATAGATGGCTGGTTGGAATAGTGGGCGCTATGATGGCTTTCTCATCCTACAAGATATGGAAAGAGTGCGAGCACGGACAGAGTGGGGTCGTTCTGAGAAATTGGATTTGGGGCTCTACTGCTACTTATTTCGGAAATGCTTTACTCGGAGCATCATACATCATATCATGGGATTCTGGAAGCTTTTCTGAATATCTATCCCTAGCACATCTAATGGTTGCAACGATATCATTTACTATCTTGGCGACCGCTTGGCTGGGAGTTACCGTTATGTCCACTTCCAGACGGGGCTAGGTTATCGTTGGGACGTGGGTGAATAGATGAGGGGAAGATTAGCCAGTTACTTCGCTCTAACAAAACCGGGCGTAGTCATACTTCTGCAGATAACAGGCATTTGTTCAGTACTGGTACATGACCTGCTCGAGGGAGGGGGGCTGTCAGAGAATACTGCAAGAACGATTTTCGTAGTTTTAGTGGGTGGTTATCTCACTGCAGGTGGCGCTAATTCGATCAATATGTGGTATGACAGGGACATAGACCCCCTTATGTCCAGAACAGCAGACAGGCCGATACCTGCAGGCGAGATTACTTCTTCCTCTGCACTTCTATTTGGGACCTTAATCTCAGTGATTGGAGTATGGTGGCTTTACTCCATGGCCAATCCTGTGGCTGCATTCTGGGCATCTTTTAGTGTCCTATTCTACGTTTTTATCTACAGCATGTGGCTGAAAAGAACAAGTCCTCAGAATATTGTAATCGGGGGAATCGCAGGTTCGACACCGCCACTAGTTGGATGGGCCGCGTCGGAAGAGACTCTAGAAATCTCATATGATTCCATTCAGTCGATATTCGAATCAGTGACAGAAATTGGGAGTATGATGCCCTGGTTGATGTTCTTAGCCATATTCCTGTGGACACCCCCTCACTTCTGGGCTCTCGCATTATACAAATCAAAGGAGTATGAAGAGGTAGGAGTCCCTATGATGCCCAACGTCAAGGGGAAATCTAGAACCATGCTAGAGATGAAGATATATGCAGTCGCGCTGATGATCATCTCCCTATACGCCCCGATCGCCCATGGGCATCTAGATGAGGATGCCACACTATACCATGTACTGAGGTGGAGTTGCTTCCTGTTGAGCGCATGGTATGCATCGACAGTATGGAGGATAGACATTAATGAGGGGTTGGATGAGAAAGGGAGAATGCCTACAGCGGCTAGATCTTTCTTCTTTTCATTGTCTTATTTGGCCATGTTCTTCCTATTGTTGGTTTCTTCTAGCTGGAGCTTACAAACATCGTTTATCGGAGTCGCGATATGTATTGGACTAATTTTTCGACTCGAGAGTGATTCTAGGGGCAAGGAAAGTGCAGGAGCCCGATAGACTTCGATGTCCCGATGGATTCAAGCACTTGGTAGGTAGTTGCAGGGCGTAATAAGAAGGTGGTGCGATGGAGGAGAAGGACCTAATCTTTGATTGGAACACTATCGATTATGAGATTTCAAGGGAGCCAGCCAACCACCCTCATGATCTTTGGTTTGATGATGAAACACTCAGAGACGGCCTTCAAAGCCCTAGTGCAATCAATCCCACCATTGAGCAGAAAATTGAGTTGATTGATTTCATGGAAAAGCTTGGCATCCAGAAAGTGGATTTGGGGTTACCTGGTGCCGGACCACAACACGTCGGCCACATAGATTCAATGCTTAGCCACATGAGGAAGATGGATTACTCGCTTCTCCCGGGGTGTGCAGTCAGAACCTTAGTCTCTGATATCGAGCCCCTTGTTGATCTGCAATCAAAACATGAGACTCAGATTCAGGCGAGCGCTTTCCTGGGAACTAGTCCGATTAGGCAGTATGCCGAGGGGTGGACCATGGAGAGGATAATGTCAACAGCTGAATCTGCTGTATCATTCGCGGTTAGTAATGACATACCAGTGATGTTTGTCACAGAAGATACAACAAGAAGTAATCCTGAGGATATCAAGAAGGTTTACACACGGGCCATGGAATTAGGCGCCGATAGAATATGTGTATGCGACACTTGTGGCCATGTTACGCCGAATGGAGTCAAGAAGTTACTAGGATTCATCCAAGATGAGGTCATCCGCGACTCTGGCTTCAAGAGAAGAGACATAGAAGTAAACTGGCATGGCCATCAAGACAGGGGGTTGGGCGTTGCGAATAACCTCGCCGCCTATGAGGCTGGAGCTGATGTGATACATGGTACTGCGTTGGGAGTCGGAGAGAGATCGGGCAATGCTCCTTTGGATCAGACTCTGGTAAATCTTAGCCTCATGGGTGTGATAAATAACGATTTGACCTCATTGAACGAATACATGAAAAAAGCGCACGAATACGTTGGAGTTGCCCTTCCAAGAAATTATCCAGTTTTCGGAGAGGATGCATTTGAAACTGGTACCGGAGTACACGCAAGCGCTGTTGTCAAGGCCATGGCGAAGGGGAATCACTGGCTTGCTGACCGAGTCTACTCTGGAGTTCCTGCGGGGGATTATGGATTACAGCAGGTTATCCGCATAGGCCATATGAGCGGCAGGTCAAATATCACTTGGTGGCTTAGTCAGAATAATTACCCTGTTAATGATGAAATTGTTGAGTATCTCTTTGAGATTGCCAAGTCCCAGAGGAGACTTATGACAGATGACGAAGTTCATTCTGAAATTTCCAAATTCAATGAAAAGTGATGAGTCCTGTTGCTAACACCAATTACGAACGGCTATATGTCTTAGTTGGGCGAGTCAACTCATGCGGCATGCAATTCCGATGGTCCTAATCATTTTCTTAATGCCACTATCGGGCGTGGTATCGGCAGACAATGGGCCCGCATCTGAGGAGGCACCCAGTGCTGACTCGATCCTAGGGAGCTACTCTCAATCAGTGAGGCTAGCATTCGATAGAGTAAGTAATCTAGAATCATACACGATCGATGAACTACATAACTCCAAGGAGTGGCTTATAGTAACCAATATGCCTATTTCGGAGCATGGGATGTCTCATTCAAGTCCGATGTCCAGCAAGGAGATGGAAATATTGCCGGGTTCATTTGTTTGGGAGATGGAAGGTGGGGAGCAATCAATAAATAGGCTCTCAAAAGCCTTGAAATTGGGAGAAATAGAGACCTTTTACCCTTTGATTGAAAGAATGCACTATGAGAGATATCTTCCGAAC
>MDTG01323700.1_pt1 | contig 10296 bp, 10 predicted proteins | sample 811421 | NCBI WGS metagenome assembly MDTG01 (sample SAMN05326645, study PRJNA326480) | marine metagenome | isolation source: seawater | place: Pacific Ocean: South East | collected 2011
GGCCGTATCACAAACCACCGCCAGCCTGTCAGAGGCCATCGGCGAAATTGGCCAGCAGGCACAGAAATCAGCCGAAGTTGCCGGACGCGCCCGCACTGAGAGTGAACATTCCCGCGCCCTGTTTGAACAGCTGACCGAAGCAACCCAGCGAATTGGTGATATTGTTACGCTGATCGAAGACATCGCCAACCAGACAAACCTTCTGGCATTGAACGCAACGATCGAGGCAGCACGTGCCGGTGACGCAGGCAAAGGCTTTGCCGTTGTCGCAGGCGAGGTTAAAAACCTTGCATCGCAAACCGCCCGCGCGACCGAGGATATTTCGGCACAGGTCGAAGAAATCCGCGGTCTGACGGACAATGTTGTCAGCGCCCTTGAATCGGTTGCCAACGTTATCGGCGAAGTTGACCAGTCGGCCGCGGCCATCGCCGCGGCGGTAGAAGAACAGCAGGCATCAACCAACGGCATTTCAGCCAGCATCCATGATGCCAATGGTGGCATGCGAACCGTCGCCGATGCCGTTGGTGCACTGGATACGGAAACCGCCCGCGTTCACAGTGGATCGGAAAATGTGTCGCGGGCAACAAACACCCTGAACACGGAAGCCGCCCGGCTGCGTGACGCGATTGACGGCTTCCTTGATCAGATTAACAAGAACAAGGCCGACGCATAATGAGCATCCCGCCGGAAAGGCCCGCAAACGACAGTTGGATCAACCGCCTTTCCGGCAGCCTCACCCCGAAATTTTTCAAAAACCTGTTCGTTGCACTTGGTATCGGGCTTGTTGGCGGGTTGATCGCACACAGCATCAATATGCCGCTGGCCTGGATGATGGGGCCAATGCTGGCAACCTTCATCGCGAGCCTGCTTCGTGTCCGGATGGGCATCCCGATGCGATTCCGGTCCGTCATTCTGGGTGTGATCGGTGTGTTTCTGGGCGCATCGTTCACCCCCGATACCCTTGATCAGGCCGCGCGATGGCCAATCAGTATGATCGCCGTTCTGCTTTATGTTCCCATCATAACCCTTGTTGTCACATGGTTTTACAGCAAAGTCGCAAAACTTGATCCCGCAACGGCCCTGTTTTCGGCAACCCCGGGCGGTTTGACGCCGATGGTGGTTCTGGGTGCGGCAGCAGGCGGCAATGAACAGGAAATTGCCCTGACGCAGGGCTTGCGTGTTTTGCTTCTGGTGATGTCTGCCCCTGCAATCGTGCTTCTGATCACGGGTGTCGTTGCCAACGGACATGGCGACAGCAATGCCATCCAGATGACATTGTCCGAAGGATTGATCACTGCGTTTTGCGCAATCGCAACAGTGCTGATCTTCCGCAAAATTGGCGTTCCTGCGGCCGAAATGACCGGAGCCATGCTGGCAAGCATGGCTTTGCATGTGACCGGTGTTGTCGAAGGCAATCTGCCGGCATGGCTTCTGGCCGGAAGCCTTCTGATCCTTGGTTCTGCCATCGGCAGCCGCTTTGCCGGTGTCAAACTTTCCTTCCTCGCGCGCCTTGCAGGTTATTCGATTTTCGCCACAGTACTGATTCTTGCCTTTACTGGTGGTGTGGCGTGGTTTGTTTCAGACTGGCTGGATCTGGATTATATCGCAGTCCTGCTTGCCTTTGCACCGGGCGGCGTCGCAGAGATGTCACTGATTGCACTGGCACTCGATGTCGAGCCAAGCTTTGTTGCTTTCCACCATATCGTCCGTATCTTCCAGATCGTTCTTCTGGCACCGATGATGGCCAAGTGGTTTGAACGCTACCGTCGGAAAAATTAGCAACCAACGGAAAAAAAGGCCACGTTGCGTTGGCAACGCCAAGTTTCATCTTTTTGATCTGTGCCTGAAATCTGAAACTCAGATCAGTCAATTTCATATGATGAATCTGTTATTCCCTGACTTTACTGGCTTACATGGTCACAAAAGAACTGAAATCCTGAAAATTCATATTATGTTATTTACATCGTGACTTCTATTTTCTAGAGTTCAGTCGTCTGAAATTACGTCATATTGTTATAGCACCAACCTGACAGTTCGCTTTGGGTGCTGGCAAACATGATACCGCAAAGCGCCTCACTATAGTTGTCAGACAACCACATATATGATGACTATTTCGAAAATAAGAATAAATATGACGAATTAAAAATCACAACCCCATCGGCAAAAGAAGCGAAAAGCCGCCGTCCGACACAAATCTGTTGCCCAACATGTCAGGCAACAAACGATCAAGGAGGAAACAAATGAAATCACTTCTTAAAGTCGCCGGTGCGACTCTTGCTCTGTCCATCGGCTTTGCAAGCCAGTCATTCGCCGCTGATTACCCCACCAAGGATATCCGGATGATCATCCCATGGGGTGCCGGCGGAGGAACGGACGGCATTGTCCGCAAACTTGGCACGATTGCCGAGAAGGATATCGGTCAATCAATCTATGCCGAAAATATAGAAGGCGGCATCAGTGCAACCGGCATCATGCAGGTCATGAAAGCGCGCCCGGACGGCTACACCCTTGGTGCGCTGACCTATGACAGCGTCGTCACCGTTCCCTGGCAGGGGCTTCTGCCGACCTACAAACTTGATAAGCTGAAGCTGATTGCGCGCGTCACCAGCGAACCTGATGCGATCATCGTCGATGCGGACTCTCCCTATAAATCCGTTGATGATCTTGTTGCCGCGGCAAAGGAAAATCCGGGTCAGGTCAAAATCGGCATTCAGAATACGGGATCGCGGCTGCATCTGGCGATGCTGCAGTTCCAGCAACTGACCGGTACGGAATTCAAACTGATCGCCTATCCGGGTGGTGCCGCCCCCCAGAAAGAAGCCATTCTGTCTGATGAAGTCGACGTTGTCGCCACCAGCATGGGTGACTTTTCGGCCTTGATCGAAGGTGGCGATGTTCGCGGGCTTGTTGAATTCTCGGACAACCGCAACCCGACCTTCCCGGATGTGCCGACTGCCAAGGAAGAGGGTGTCGATCTTCAGATCGGCAGCTTCATTGTTCTGGCAGCACCGGCAGATACGCCGGATGACGTCATTGCAAAGGTCGAAGCGAACTACAAGGCCGCCCTTGAAAGTGACGAATTCCAGGAATGGGTTTCAAAAGTCGGCGTTTCACCGAACTGGTTGGGTACAGACGAAGTAACCGCATGGGCCGAGGAAACCCAGAAAACCCTGTTTGATCAGATGCAGGCACTGGTCGACCAAGGCGTCATCAAGAAGTAACTCCCAAAACCGGCCGAGTGGCATCCAATAACCGGTGCCACCCGGTCATTGTTGGTCGCCCACCGCCGGAACGGAGATCACCTGAATGTCATCTTCCAGTTTTGCTGCGAAAAAAGGCAACCTTGTTCTGCCTCTTTTCCTTCTGATCATCACGACCGTCTATCTTGCAACGGCACTACAAATCACCCCACAATTTGATGAGGGGCTTGTCGGTCCGTCGTTCGTTCCGGTTCTTGCATCGATCCTGATGTATGTTGCACTTGGCTTTGTTTTTCGCGACATCCTGCGCGCACCAGCCCCAACCGATGACGCAGCAGGCGATGAAGTTAAAGAAGAAGACAAACCATCCCTTGCGGCCGCCATCAAAATCGTCCTTGCCACCGCGATCTATATCGCGGTTTTCAAAACGCTGGGCTACCCGCTGTCGACCTTTCTTTACGTCTATGCGTTGCTGTTTTTCTTCAAGCTAGAGAATACCGGCCAAATCCGCCGTATCGCATATTCGGCAATCATCACTGCTGTGTTCTATGTTCTGTTTGCCGTGATTTTCCAAGTACGATTGCCCATGCTGGAGGGCCTGTTGCCATGAATTTCATTCTGGAAATTCTGGGCGGATTTAGCGCCCTCGCCTCGCCCGAAGTACTCGCCTATATGGTCATCGGCTTTTTGATCGGGACGTTCTTTGGCGCTGTACCCGGTCTGACATCGGTTCTTGCCATCGCCCTGCTATTACCCATCACATATAGCCTTGATGTTGTTCCAGCACTTGTCATGTGCGCGTCGATCTTCATGTCGGGCATGTATGCAGGCTCGATCACGGCAACGACGATCAACATCCCTGGCGCACCATCGTCCATGATGACCTCGATCGAGGGTTATGCCTTGATGAAAAAGGGCCAAGGTGCAAATGCACTTGGTCATGCCGCCCTTGGATCAATGATCGGCGGTGTTGTTGGTGCATTGCTTTTGATTGCGCTGACACCGGTTGCCGCCAAAGTTTCGCTTCTGATCCAAACCCCGGGCAAGTTTTCTCTTATTCTGTTTGCCCTGGTTGTGATCGTGATTTCCCAGCGCGATGCAATTGCCAAAGGAACGATTGCCACCTTGCTGGGCATTATGATCGCCACGATCGGCATTGATGTCATGCAGCCGATTGCACGATTTAACTTTGGCACGGAAACGCTGGTCGAGGGCATCGACATGATGCCACTGATCATCGGCACCTTTGCCATAAGCGAGATACTGTATCAGGCGCAGCAAAGCCGCGATCCATTGACAATTGACGCCAACACCCGAAATCTGGCACCAATCCGCCGCAAGGATTTCCTGCCAAGCTGGCACGAAATCCGCGAAATCGGGTTTTTCACATATCTGAAAAGCGCATTGATCGGATACTTTATCGGCGTCCTTCCGGGTGCCGGCGGATCAATGGCAGCCTTTGTCTCCTATGCCGAAGCCATGCGCAAATCCAAAAAGCCCGGGGAATATGGCAAGGGTTCGCGCGAAGGCATTGCCGCGGCTGAAACCGCGAACAATTCCATGTGCGGCGGGGCGTTTGTGCCGATGTTGATGTTCGGTATTCCGGGCGACCCGACAACGGCAATCGTGCTGGGAGTTTTGATTATCAACGGTCTTCAGCCGGGACCACGGCTTCTGGATACGCAGCTTGATCTCATTGCGCCGATGTTTGCGTCGCTTCTGATCAGTGCATTGATCCTTATCCCACTGACGCTGTATTTGCTGGGTCCGTACTTCGTTAAAATCGTCTCGATCCGCAAGGCACTGCTTTATTCGTGCATCGCAGTTGTCGCATTGGTCGGAAGCTACGTTGCGACCTATTCCCCGTTCCAGATGATGCTGGCACTTGTTTTCGGGATTCTGGCATTTTTCCTGCGCAAACAGAATTACCCCACCGTCACCTTGCTGCTGGGCTTTATTCTTGGGCCGGATCTTGAACAGTATCTGAGACGGGCGCTGTCCTTAAACGACGGAAATCCGTTAACATTCCTGACCAGTCCGGACAGTCTTTTCTTCCTCGTTCTAACGGCCATCTTTTTCTACTTCATGGTCATCCGCGTACCAAAGACACCAAAAATCTGATCTATTGATTGCCGAACTTGCCACCTTCCTCATACCCCTCCCGGGGCGGGTGGCATTTTTTCATCCCGGATTTCAAAAGAACGTGGATCAGGAAATACAATGCTGCTGAACCTTATTGATCAGCTCGGACCGATTTTTCTGCTGGTTGCAGCAGGCTTTGCCCTCGCCAAAATCGGCTTGATCGGGGCAACCGCGATTGATGGGCTGACCAAGATGACGTTCTGGACGCTCATCCCGGCAACATTGTTCCTGACAATCTCGGCAAACCGGGTCTCCGAACTGTTCAATTTATCAATCTGGATTGCCTATTACGGTGCGGTAAGCCTCACCGCGATTTCCGTTTTCATTTTGTTGCGAGCAGACAAGAAGAACAGCACACCCGAAGCCTTTGTTCTGGCCTTTGGTGCAATATTTTCCAATATCGGCATGCTCGGCATTCCGGTTGTCGATATCCTGTTCGGGCATGAGGGGTTGCTCGTACTGGCAACCATATTATGCATTCACGCCATCAGCCTTTTGACACCAACGATCCTGCTTCTGGAATGGAGCCGCAACAGAACAGGAAACCCGGCGGTCATTCTTGGCAAAACCCTGCGTGCGCAAATATGCAATCCAATCATTATTGCCATTATCTGCGGCATCGTGGTTGCGGCTTCGGGCATTACCCTGCCGCCGGTTGCGACGACATTTTTCGGGATGCTCAAAGCTGCGATGCCGCCAATTGCGCTGATGCTGATCGGAGCAGGAATTTATGGGCAAAAGCTGCGCGGCAATCTGGGGGCCAGCATTACGGGTGCTGTTGCCAAGGTATGCATCATGCCCGGTCTGGTTTTCATCATCGGCAGCCTGCTGCATTTACCCCTGCGGATCATGGCACCCGCAATAATGATCGCGGCCCTCCCCCCCGGGGTAAATTCGGTCCTGATGGCGACCACCTATGGTACCGCCCGGGAACGCACGGCAACGACCATGCTGGTTGCGACATTACTGTCCGTCGTGATCCTGCCGGTACTGGCAATCATACTTGCCTTTGACTAGGCAACGGAGGACCACGACGACAATCTGATGATCAGCGGGCAGGCGGCGTCCAAAACGGTGCAGGCACCATCAGTTTGTTTTCCTGACTGACAAGATGCCCGGCATCCGCACTTTTCTTAAGATAGGCCTGCCATTCCGGATCCGCCTGCAGCGCCTGGCGTTTGGCTTCCCGATCCGCAGCATCCTGATAGGCCCAGATATGGACATAGGAATTCACAGGTCCGGTTTCCGTTACCATATAGGCATGTGGTTCGCCCAAATGACGGCTTTGCACCGGAAAACCGAACTCCCCATAAAGAGCCAGTTGTTTCTTGAGTGTGCCGGGGTAACAGCAATAGGTTCGGACGTCATAAAGCATGCTGGAAATATCCTCCTTGTCGCAGGCAAAATGGCTTGTACCCTTTTACCTCGCAATATGTCATGTTGTCAGACAACATTACTTAATGATGACAGGCTGGCTCGCTTATGCCAAGACTTGAGTTACCTGAAATCGATCCTTTCGAACCGCTGATGGAAAACGCTTGTGGAAACCCGTTACGAAAAGCTTGAACGCCCACGCCGGCTCCCCGATGAAATCGCGGCGCGACTGACCCGGCAAATCGACGATGGCGCCCTCAAACCCGGCGACAAACTCCCAACGGAACAGGCACTGGCAAACGATTTTGGCGTTGCGCGCACCGTCGTCCGCGAAGCAATTTCGCAGCTCAAAAGCGATGGGATCATCAATTCCCGTCAGGGTGTTGGTGCCTTTGTCGCCGATTCCGGTACACGTACTGTTTTCCGTATCGGCGAAGCCTGCTTTGCAAAGCGCAAGGAACTTGCCCAGATCCTGCAATTGCGCACAAGCAACGAGGCCGAAGCCGCCTTTCTTGCCGCTGCACATCGCAGCGAAGCCGACCTTGACGCGATGAACGATCAGATCACCATCATGCGGGAATCTCTTGAAAAATCCGGTGTAGCAAATGGCGAACGCCGGTACGAAGCCGAAAGACAGCTTTACCGCCATATCGCCCGTGCCAGCGGCAATGGATTCTTCGTCGATTTCCTTGGCATGCTGGATGGCAGAATTGATCAGAGCCTGCGTTCCGTTGCAATCAAGAACATGATCGCCGTTGAATCCCGCAAGGAGGTTCTGGCCGAACACGAAGCGGTTTTTGAAGCAATCGTTGAGCAGGATGCCGAAGCCGCACGTATCGCTGCACGCACCCATTTTACAAATGCAGCAACCCGGCTTATCAGCCGTGCGAACCTTGCGGACGTCTGAACAGTCTGGAACGATTGCAATAATTGACGAAAAAACCGTGTTTAGGCATGCCACCCATCTTTACGGGCAGGTTTAACCATGCTGAAATCCGGCCACGCGCAAAAGCGCCCCACCATGACAATGCGCCATCTTCAGGGAGCCCCGAATGTCTAATACTGCGGAAATGCGTCACGGCGGACGCATACTGGTCGATCAACTTGCTCTTCACGGCTGCGAACGGGTTTATCTTGTTCCCGGTGAAAGCTATCTGGCCGTCCTGGACGGTCTGGTCGACCATCCCGATATCGAACCAATCATCTGCCGTCAGGAAGGTGGTGCCGCCATCATGGCCGAGGCACACGGAAAACTGACCGGAAAGCCCGGCATTTGCATGGTCACCCGCGGGCCAGGTGCCACCAATGCATCAGCAGGTGTGCATGTCGCCCATCAGGACAGCACCCCGATGATCCTTCTCGTCGGGCAGATCGGACGGGACATGGTCGACCGTGAAGCATTCCAGGAAGTCGATTATCGCAAGATGTTCGAACCGCTTTGCAAGTGGGTCGCCCAAATCGATGACATCAACCGCATCCCTGAATATATCAGCCACGCCTATCATATCGCGACCTCCGGCCGCCCCGGACCGGTCGTGCTTGCCCTGCCGGAAGATATGCTGTCCTCGGCAGCCGAGGTTGCCGATGCCAAACCCTATGTCCCGATCGAAGCCAAAACCGCCCCAGAAGACGTCGCCCGTTTCCGTGGCGCACTGGCAGATGCAAAACGGCCGATCATGATCGTTGGTGGTGGTGGTTGGACCGCAGAAACCACTGAAAACCTTAAATCGTTTGCAAAACGAAACAATGTTGCGATCGCCACCAGTTTCCGTTGTCAGGACTATATTCCGAACACGCACAGCCATTTCATTGGCGATGTCGGCATCGGGATTAATCCAGAACTGGCGAAATTTATTCGCGAAAGCGACCTTGTGATCCTTGTCGGGTCGCGCATGGGGGAAATGACCAGCAGCGGTTACAGCCTGCTTGAAATCCCCTGCCCGAAACAGAAACTGATCCATGTTTACGCAGGCCCCGATGAACTGGGTCGTGTTTATCGTCCTGATATCGCAATCAATGCATCCCAACGATCATTCATCCGTGCGATTGCCATGATGGAACCGGTGGATGGAAGTGAACGTGAAGAACAGATTGAAACGGCCCACGCTTCATATCTGAAATTCTCGACCCCGCTTGATACGCCAGGCGATGTAAAGATGGCGCATGTTGTCGCAAAGCTTCGCGAAATCCTGCCCGAAGACGCCATTGTGACCAACGGGGCCGGCAACTATGCCGCCTTCCTGCATCGATTCTTCCGGTATGGCAAATATCGTACCGAACTTGCACCGACTTCGGGCTCGATGGGCTATGGCCTTCCGGCATCTGTGGCCGCCAAGCTGACCCATCCGGACCGGCCGTCGATCTGCCTTGCCGGTGACGGATGCTATTTGATGCACGGCCAGGAATTCGCAACAGCAGTTCAGTATGGTGCGAACATCATCGTAATCGTGGTCAATAACGGTATGTTCGGCACCATCCGCATGCATCAGGAACGCAATTATCCCGGTCGCGTTTCCGGTACCCAATTGCACAACCCGGATTTTGCGGCCTACGCTGTTGCCTTTGGCGGGCATGGCGAAACCGTCACCAAGACCGAAGATTTCGGCCCGGCTTTTGAGCGTGCCATGAATTCGGGAAAACCGGCGATTATCGAGGTACAGGTTGATCCGCAGGCATTAACCCCGATCAAGACATTGGATCAGATTCGCGCGGGCAGTTGATCTGTCAGACTGTGAAATACGGCGGGATCACTTACCGTTCAGGCAAAATGATCTCGCCATTTTCAAGCGCCTTGCGCAACTTGCCAACCGCGTCGGCTAGCTTCTCGTCAATGACATGTAAATAAGCTGTCCAATCCGAAAGCTTTTTAAGCTCTTCCTTGCCATCAGAAATTCCGCGCAGACCGATTAATGGCACGTCAAACTTCTGACAGACCCGCAAGATGGCATAGGTTTCCATATCCACCATATCGGCATCAATCGCGTCATAAGCGACACCCGATACAACATTTGCCCCCGTCGACAATCGGGCTTCCGGTACGCCGGGAATACGATGGAGCATCTCCAGGACCGCCGGAAGGTTCAGATAGGGTGTAATCCCCTTCTCGAAACCAAGCGCCGAGCAATCCATGTCACGGTAAGAAACGGTCGAGGCCTGATAGACCTCCGCTTGCTCCAGCGTACGCGACCCTGCCGATCCAAGAGTAACCACCAGATCAGGCAAATCACCCGACAATCTTAGTTCCGTCAAGGCAGAGCTCAGATTAATTGCAGCCTCAACCGGACCAATGCCGATCATCAGCGGCGTGAACAATTTTTCAAGATGGGGACCATATTCCTGATTTGCCGCCATGGCGAACAGCACATTTGTTCCGGCAAAATCATGAAGATATCCGCGCATATCCCACCTATCTCGTCTGCGATTGATCCGGATGCAGATTAATGATCAGGACATGCTTTGCCAGCCCTTATTTAGGCCAGTTTGAAAATATTCCGGAGAAAATGGCGCACCCGACAGAAGATAGTCTGTATTGATTCGAATAAATCAACGGGTTGATCGGCAATGACGTGTGATCGAAATA
>MDTG01059174.1_pt1 | contig 10295 bp, 12 predicted proteins | sample 811421 | NCBI WGS metagenome assembly MDTG01 (sample SAMN05326645, study PRJNA326480) | marine metagenome | isolation source: seawater | place: Pacific Ocean: South East | collected 2011
CTATATATTAATTAAATTATTTAATTTAAAATATTATCTAGGGAGCTTTTCAAAATCACATTTTCTTAAATATTTTATTAATTTAAATTTAAATGCATAATTATATATTAAATTAATTTGTGTCAAAAATGATATTAATGGAAGAGTTTGAGCCAACTATTGAACAAATTAATAATGATATTAAACCTGCATGGGAAGATATTAAATATTTATCAGAAAAATTAGTAAAAAAACTTGATTGTCCAAGATCATTTATTGGTGGGATGCTAAATGCAATTGCAAGTGATTTTTCTGAAAATATTAATGTAAAAAATACTAAAAATTAATAAAATATACATTTGAAAAGTTACATTTTTTATATTTGAGGAAGCATTGATAACTTATTTAAAAAATGTTTTTCGAAAAACAATTAATTTTTTTATAGTAATAAAATATATTCAAAATTTAAGTGGTAAATAATTTAACAAGTGAATGGGGAATATTATTAATCATTGCTTTAAGACTTATTAGCATTATCGTACCAATCTTACCTGGAACATATTGTCTTTTAATATCAGGATATTTATTTGGATTAGTAAATGGATTATTAATTAGTTGCATTTCTGATATTGTTGCATGTTCATTTAGTTTTACTATCTCCAGATTATATGGGAGAAAAATAATTCAGAAAATCATGCCAATAAGATATCTAAATAAATTTGAAACACTAGCTCAAAATTATCTAGAAAAAAATTTCTTTCTACTAACTGGTTTCTTAATGACAGGTTGGTTTGATTTTGTAAGTTATGGAGTTGGCCTTTCAAAATTAAAATGGAGAACATTTATAAGTGCCCTGATTTTAAGTGCGTTTCTATCTGATTTACCATTTGTAGCAACAGGAAATGGAATCAGGCAGATTAAAAATAAAAGCATTACTCTAAATCAAATAATTAATGGAGATGTACCTTCACTTGAGGGAAATTTCTTATTAGTTTTTGTTATCAGTGCAATAATGATATTTTCTATTGGCATATTTAGTGCTTTCTTAAATAAAAAGTTTGTCAAAAAATAAATATTTTTTTCAATTCTATTGTTATATTCTTTTGGATTTTAACAAAGTAGTTATATTAAAAAAAATATAAATTTATTATGCTTGGTCGGACTCTTGCAATCTTACTTGTACTTGGAATTTTGATCTATTATGGGTTAGTCATTAGTGGTGTGAATCCTTTATAAATTTTTAATATTTATTTATTGTCCAACGATAACCATTATTTTTATTTTTTTCTCGATAGCAAATACCAATCAAATCGCCATTAATTCTTCTTAGAGAACATTCAATACCATCTTGGGTTTTATAAAAACTAGATGAATTTGAACAAATTTCTTTAGAATCATTTCCAAGCTTTTCTAATATCATTTGCCAAACTTCATCTAATTCAGCATTATTAGGAATATCAAAATGCATTGGATTTTATAATTTATATCTTGTAACCATAATATAAAGTCATTATTTTTTTTTAAATCAATAACTAATTAACTTCATTAAAATTATCTGTATTATTTTTTCTTGGAGTTGGTTTTAAACCAAAATCATTTCTTCCAGTGAAAAAGAAAAATACTACTAAAGAAAAAAAACTAAAAATTGCGATTGTCTGCATAAATTTTTTATTAATAAATCAACGATAAAAAAACCAAAAAAAATAGTCAAGAAAAAAATATAACTTCGCTCATAGCAGAAAATACATTTCCTACTTTTAAAAATCACTTGATAATTATTATCTAGTGATTAAAAAATTTATTCAAGAATTTTGTTCTTCTGACCATAGCAATACAAATAAGCAACAATTATTAGAATGTTTAATAAATAAATTACTTTTAAAATGGCTGTTTATCAAGACTATAAAATTGAAATCAATTTAAATGAGTTGATAGAAAAAAGAATCCCATGTTGCGATATCATGCATCCTAATCATTGCCTTACGGAGAAGCAGGTAGCCGCAATAGCACATGATATTCGTATGGATTTGAATCTACATGATATTTATAAACAAGTTGATCAACACATTATGAAATATGCAAATGCGACAGGAATTGACAATAGGGATCATTGGATAGAATCAAAGCTTCCAGACTTAGATAGAGACAAAGGAGATGAGGTTGGAATTGACTTTGATTAACAAATTTTTATATTAAAATAAATTTGCTCAAGAAATGAATAAATACTTATATTTTACTTGCCTTCCTAAGCAAAATCATTGCTAAAAATATTGATATAAAAACTGGTAACCACGCCGCTAGCAAAGGGTTTAAAACACCTTTAACACCTAAAGAACTAGAAAAGAAAGATAGCACATAATAACCAAATATCATTAAAACACTCAATCCAAACCCTTGACTTTTCGATGATCTAGAAATTGATCTTATACCGAAGCTACTTCCAATTAAACCAAATACTATACAAGCCGAAGGGAGAGTAAATTTTTCTTGGATTCTCACTCGCATCCTTCTTGCTTCTTTTTTATTTCCTGCATCCTGATAAAGTGATTCTGCCTTAATTGCTTGCCTTACCGTCATATCATTTGCATCAGATGATATTTTTGCTAATTGTAAAGGTCCCTCCCCTAAAGGATATTGATATGTATCAAAATTCACTGAACTAGTCTCGCCATTATCTTTAGTAATTATTAAACGACCATTATAAAATTTCCATAAATTTTTCTTTTTATTGTACTCTGCTTTCTCTGACTTAAGAATCTGTTCAATACCTATTCTAGAAAAGTCCATTAATGTAACCTCTTCCATAAAATTATTTCTGAAATATTTAGCATAAAAAATATGGGTCAAATTCTCTTGAGATTTAGTGACTTCATTAGAAGGATATATTTGTGAACCATATCTAGAAAACATTATATGTTTGCCTTCTTCACTACCAAAAGCTTTGCCTAATGATTCTCTTAAGGTATTTTCTGCAACTCGATTTGAAATCGGAACAAGACTATTATTAAAGGTAAAGGTTAAAAAAGTCATAAAGATTGAAAGAATAATTGCAGGAACAACAATCCTTTTATTTGCGACTCCCAAGCTTTTTAAAGCTAATAATTCAGAATTTGAAGACAATTTTCCATATGCAAGTAAAGTTGCTAGGAGCATGGACATTGGAAAAGATAATACAAGAAAACCAGGGAGTTTTAAAATAAGAATTTTTAAAGCAATCTGTAAAGGTAATCCAAATTCAACAATCTTTCTAACTAAATCAAACATTATTCCAACACTCAGACTTACCGCAGTAAAAGCTCCAATAGCAAAAAACATTGGCGGCAATAATTGACCCAGTAACCAACGATCTATAAGGGGGATAGATGTAAATAACTTTTTAGATAACTTACTGAATTTTCCTAAAAACATAATTCAAAATTAATAGTTTAGTTAAATAATTTAAGTTTATTTATTCCAAACAAACGAACTACTAGCTAAATAATTCCATGCATACACAATAGCTATTCCTGCTAATTGAGCTATAAGTATATCCGAAGAAATATATGTATAAAAAGCTGTAGTTATTCCTACATTTGCAATTACAGGTAAGGATGCAATCATTAGAAATTTTAAAAGTCCGATTAATAAAGATAATTTTTTTAATCTATTAGCTCTGAATGTGAGTTGATTATTAATTAAAAAATTTGACGTTGCTGCAAATATTACAGCCAATGGTAAAGCATTAAAAAAACTTATTGAAAATATCTTAGTCAAAAATGAAGTCATGAAAAGCTGAACAAATACCCCAGACAAACCAACTAAACCAAAACTTATGGCTGTTCTTGGTATCAATCGGAAAGTAAAATTATGAAAGATTGAAATAAAGAAATCCCATATTATTGCCAAATCTAATTTTGATGCCCCAGAGGCTCTTTCTCTAAAGAATAAGGGAACTTCACTTATAAATAGCTTTCCCTTACTTAAAGAAAGCAATTCATATAAAAATTTAAATCCATTAATTTCAATTTTTTTTATTAATGATCTTGTGGTTTCTCTCTTAAGGCAAAAACAACCACTCAAATAATCAGTTATTTGGGAATAATTACTAGGTAAAGAAAAACGAGCGAATTTATTAGCAATTTTTGAACCTAAACTTCTCTTATCAGATAATCCCACTAATTTTGAGTCATTAAGAAATCGACTCCCTATTATCAAATCATATTGACTGTTTATGATTTGATTTATCATTTTTAAAATACAAATAGGGTCATGTTGCCCATCTCCATCAATAACCAATAAATATTTTCCTTCGGCAAATAATAATCCCTCTTTAATTGCGCTTGCCAAACCTGATCTACCAATTCTCGTTATTAATTTTATTTCTTTATTGTGTTCTTTATATTTATTTATTTCTTCAGAGGTTCCATCGGGTGAATCATCATCAACAATAATAATCTCGTACTGAAAATCTTTTAATAAGTTAGTTAAATTATTCAGTAAGGGGAGGATATTGTTAACCTCATTAAAAGTTGGTATAACTATTGATATCATTATTTAGAAAGATCATTTAAATTACTATAAATTATTTAATGAACAAAATAGGCATGAACTTAATATGAATAATCAGAGAAAAATTGAATGGCATAAATATATAATTTCTCTTAGTCCACTTTTCTTTATTTTTTACATTAGTAATGAAACTTACGCTATTGATTATAGGGCTTTCTATCTGGCTGGTAAATCTGTTTTAAATAACCTTAATCCATATCTAAATCACATTGCTCTAGATATTGACTTTTACGGACCTGTAAATTCTGAGCTTTCAAAATTCTCAGGATGGAAATATCCACCTTTAGTATCTTATTTATTTACTCCTTTGGCGAGCTTACCATATGAATTATCCAAAAATACTTTTAATTTTATTTCACTTTTAAGTCCTGCATTTTTAACTTTTTTTGTACTAAAAAACAAAATATTTTTTATTAACCCTGAAGCGTTATTAATAGTTGGGATAAGTTTCCCTGTTTTAGCAACAATTTCAAGAGGTCAAGTAGATATAATTTTAGTCTGCTTGGCATTATTATCTTTTTATTTTTATAAAAAGGATAATATTTTTTTAAGTGCATTCACAATTGCATTTCTGGGCTTAATAAAAATATTTCCTTTACTTTTATCAATCACTTTCCTTAAGAGCAAAAAAAGAATTAATTTTTTTATATATCTATTTATTTCTCTTTTATTATTTTTGATTTTAAATCTTACTCTATGTCCACTTGAATGGAGACTTTCCTTTCTGGAGAGATTAACTATCCCATGGAATCAAATACCAATAGGTGATTTGAAGGAACTTCCTAATAATATAGGGATAATAAAGGATTCAATGATGGTAAGAACATCTGATGCAAGAGATTTATTTCATTCACATTTTTTTGTTTTTGGATTTGGTAATCCACTTCTATCAGATAACTTATTTTTTAGTGGGGTAATAGGAGTTTTAGGAGCTTTAATTTGTTTATTCAAATATTCAAAGAGATCTATGATTCTAGCATTCCTGACAATTATGAATTGGATAAATATAGTAAATCCAATCTCATGGATAATGGGATTAGTTTGGTATATTCCTCTATTTTTATATAGTTATGAGAAAGTTAAAACTTCTCAGAAATTTATCATTTTACTACCGTTGATACTGCCTCCATTTTTAAATTCGTCTGGTTATTTAGCGGTTATAATTTCATTATTCATTGAAAATTTATATTCTCGGGAAAGCTTAAAGAATTTATAAAGCAATTTAATTTTCATATATAAATTATTTCATAAATTGAAAGTTGTGATCAATAATAATTGTAATTTATGGCATTATCATTAGAAGATAATCATACAGCAAATCATTTTAGAGAGAAATACTATGAAAATTAACTATTGGCTAATGAAAAGCGAACCTGATGCTTACAGTATTGACAGTTTAGAAAAAGAAAAAGTTACTCTTTGGGATGGTATTAGAAATTATCAAGCAAGAAACTTTATGAGAAAAATGGAAATAGGAGATAAAGTTTTTTTTTATCATTCCAATTGCAAACCTCCTGCAATTGTTGGACTTATGGAAGTAATTAATAAGAACATAATTGATCCAACTCAATTTGATAAGGAATCAAAATATTATGATTCAAAATCTGATCCACTTAACCCTAGATGGGATTGTGTAAAAGTAAAGTATTTATATAAATCAAAGAAATTTATCTCTTTAGCAGAATTAAAATCATTATTTAAAGATGAAGAATTATTAGTTGTTAAAAAAGGTAATAGATTATCAATAATTCCAGTATTAGATAAATCAGCTCAAATATTGCTTGAGATGATGAAAGAATAAATTCTATTAATCTTCAAAATTATTTGAAAATAACCTACCAATATGAGGAAGGTTGGAGAGGTAAAGTCTTGTTAAATTCCTATTATGAAATCCATTCTGCATTAGAAATCCTGCAATTGCTGCCTGAATAATTCTATATTGATCCCAATTAGGATGTTTATCAATAAAATCTTCCATGGCTATTTGTAAATTCTCATTCAATTCACATTTAAAACTTATGATTTCTTTATGTGCATTCGAGTAACAATCTGCAATTTCAAAATTGATTTCTTCCATAATCTTTAAGTTGTAAATTAAATATTAATTATTAGTTTTGTGCAAAAATTTAAATAAGTCAATTCAAAGATATTTCAATAGTCTCATGATGTATTAATTTAAGAATCTAGTCAGAGAAGCCTTTTAAGGAAAATTTCCAGAATTTAAATAAAGTTTGATTAAGATGAGAAATTTAATTTAATACGTTTGTTTTTCCACAGGTTTTAATAATTCATAAGTTTTCCCAGATTATCCTGTGGAAAAGATGTTAAATAAAAAAAGTAAAAAGGGGAATAAAAAAATAAAATTTCCAATTTAATTAATTGTTTAATGCATTGATTCCCACATTTTTGTAATTTTGAAAAAAATATGTTTAGCAATTCTCGAGGGCCAATACATCTCAAAAGAACGGGTATCTTCCATACTCTCAAAAATAATTCTTAAACTCCAATTATTTTTTGTGCCTTCTAATTCTCCATACCATGGAAGTTTTTCAAGTTCTAAATTAATTAACTCCTCTTCCATTAATTTATCGTGAGTTTTATAAAATTCGTTGATAATTTGAATTAAAAATTGGTATAAGGAAAAAAACTCATGTTCTTGTAGTTCAATAGACCATTTATCAACTCCAATTAAAAAACAATATTTACCTCTATTTGGATTTCTAATAAGTCTGCATTCATCTTCCTTATTAAAGTTCACTACCCAGGAAGTAGATCAGGTTGATCTTGCTCATCACTAAGTTCAATTATTGATCTCTGGACAGGTTTAATAGTTGATTCATCTAGTAACCCGTCAAAGTCATCGAATCTTCTCTGCTTAGCTCTAAAAGCTATCTTTACAGTGGTCAAATACCTGTTTTTAGATTTTCTAATAAGACTTTCTCCTCTTTTGGCTAGATCATTTGGATCAATTCCTGAATTATTTGTTATATTCATAAGTTTTTAATTCAATTATACAATAATATTAATAAGAAATTTCTTTACTTTAAAAAATTGCAGTTATTAATCATTTATTAAAGTCAAATATTCTTTATGGAAGAAAACATAATTGGTACCCTTGCAATAGATTTAGGCAATACTAATACCGTTTTGGCTTTTCAGGGTGAGAAAAGCTCTCATCCAATACTTCTTGATATACCATCAATATCAAACCGTGCAGGAATTATTCCAACTGCTATTTGGTATGAGAATGAAACAGATAAAACTTTAATAGGCAATACAGCTCTAAAAATGATAAATAGATTTGACAATGAAAAATATTTTTATACTAACTTTAAAAGATTAATTGGTAATCCATTTGAAGAATTCAATAAAAGATATTTATCTCCAGAAGAGGCAGGTGAAAAATTTTTTAAAGAACTTTGGAATTACATCCCACAAAAATACATAGTAAAGAGATTAGTTTTAACATCTCCAATCGATACTTATAAAGGTTATCGCAAGTGGCTAGTAAATATTTGCAAGAATCTACCAATTAATGAAATCGCTTTAGTAGATGAGCCAACTGCTGCTGCTTTAGGAATCAACGTGCCCTTTGGATCAAAAATAATGATTATTGATATCGGAGGCAGCACTATCGATCTGAATATCGTAAAGATAGAAGGTGGAGAAGGTCAATCAGCACCAATTGCAGAATTATTAAGATTTAATGGGAGAGATGTTAGTCAAATATCAAAGCAGAAACTTAGGTGTGCAGAAATAATCAGTAAATCAGCGTGTAAATTAGGCGGTAAAGATATAGATAGATGGATTTTGAATTATTTTTTACCTTCTAACAAAGATAGTAGAAATTTAGCTTTAGCAGAGAAGTTAAAATGTAATTTAAGCGATGACAAAATAAAAACTGAACAACAATATATACTTCCATTTTTCAAAGAGAATAATGCAATTGAGGAATTTAAAATAAGCAAGAAGATTTTTGAAGAAATACTAATTTCTAATAATCTTATAAAGCTTTTAAATTCCCTTTTAAAGAACCTTCTTAATGATGCAAGGGGGAGGGATTGCAAAATAAATGATCTATGGTCAGTAATTTTGGTAGGTGGCGGGACTCAAATTCCATTAGTCCGGAATTGGATTGCTTTTAAGCTTCCTAATATACCTATAAGTTATCCACCACCTATAGAGTCAATAGCACTAGGAGCGTTATCCCTTACTCCTGGAGTAAAAATTAAAGATATATTAACTAAAGGGCTATTAATTAGACTTTTTAATAAAAGAGAAAATAAACATTTTTGGCACCCGATTTTTTATAAAGGGCAAACTTGGCCCACAGAAAAACCCTTTGAACTTATTTTGCAACCGAGCAAAATGGATCAAATAAAGTTTGAGATTATTATTGGCGAAACAATTGAAAAGAATGATTTTGATGTTATTTTTGAAGATGGAATTCCAAAGTTAGCGGAAATGCAAACAGAAGAAAATATTAAAGCATGGGATAAAGAACCTTTAATGTTAAAAATGAACAATCCTGGAGCTCTTGGAAAAGACTGCTTAAAATTATCTTTTAGCATTAATTCTAAGGCAAATCTTGTAATCGAATGTAAGGATTATTTAGGGCTAGAAATTGGGTTTTATAATTTAGGATCTATCTTTTAATTTTTTACATAAACAAGGTATATCAGAAAATTATTATAGATTGAACTATAAGAATAGAAACGAAACAAATTACTTATCACTTTTTTCTCAAAAAAGTCATGTATATATTTACCACAAAAAATTCTAGTTCTTCTCACCGAGACTTTAATTTATAAATTTTATTTAAAAGGCAACATTTTAGGTACAACAAATAATCTTTAAATTTTTTGAACAGAATTCTTTAATTATATTGAACTTATCTCTAAAAATTGCAGTTAAAATTGTTAGAAATTAGTTTTAAATTTTTTTTGTAAGTATTTCAATATTTTTCTCTTGATTTGACATCAATTAGTAATAGTAAATAAGATCTTATTAATATTATTAAATTAGCAAAAGCTAACTAATACAAAAAAAATTGTATGAAATTACCTTTTACAGCTAAGTTAAAGATTGGTTCTTTTCAACCAGTAGATTAATCAAGTATGCACAATATTAAACAAGCTAATTTAAATAGAGAAAAACCTCCTGAAAGTCCAGTAGTTCTTGCTATTCTTGATGGCTGGGGACATCGAGAGGAAATACAAGATAATGCAGTGAAAAGCGCGAAAACCCCAATAATGGATGCCTTATGGCATGCTTATCCACACACATTTATTAGTGCAAGTGGGGCTGATGTAGGTTTACCAGACGGTCAAATGGGGAATTCTGAAGTAGGACACTTAACAATTGGATCTGGAAGAATAATTCAACAAGAATTAGTAAGAATAACAAATATTATTAAAAACAACCAATTGAACCAAGTGCCTGAGTTAGATAAAATCGCTAAGAAAGTTATCAAAAATAATGGGACTTTACACTTAACTGGTCTTTGTTCTGATGGCGGTGTGCATAGTCATATAGATCACTTATTAGGTTTAATAAAATGGGCTGCTGAAGTAGGAATAAAAAAACTAGCGGTACATGTTATTACTGATGGACGAGATACTCCAGCTCAAAGTGCTTCAAAATATTTGTCTAAGATTGAATCATATCTTTCAAAGTTTAATTTAGGAAAAATTGCTTCTATTTGCGGAAGATATTGGATAATGGATAGAAATCAATTATGGGATAGAACTGAAAAGGCTTTTTTAAAC
>MDTG01071465.1_pt1 | contig 10294 bp, 8 predicted proteins | sample 811421 | NCBI WGS metagenome assembly MDTG01 (sample SAMN05326645, study PRJNA326480) | marine metagenome | isolation source: seawater | place: Pacific Ocean: South East | collected 2011
GTCTTAAGACAAAGTACCATTGGCGCTGAAAGGCTTGACTTCCGAGTTCGGAATGGGATCGGGTATTACACTTCCGCAATAATCACCAGGCGATGCTTTTATATTATAATTTAATATGAAAACAAGTAATTATTTGAAGAGTAATTTTCAAAAAAAAGAGGAAAAAAGATACGTTTTTATCTAGCTATCTTGGTATTAATTTCAATTTTAAAATATGAATAATTTCATAAATTTTAAATTCTTTTAAGAGAGTAACACTAGGAGCTATTTATTTGTTTCCTACTCCAAATTAAGAAAGGTAGGTTTAAAATCATTAATATTGTCAACCAGTTACTAAATATGTTTCCTGTTGGTATAATTGGCCAAAGATAAATTGCTATTCCAGACAAAATACAAATTTCGAAATCAGTGAAATAATGTTTGCCCTTAAATCTCAAGAGTGAATGCCTCAAAACATACTTGCAAAAGTAAAAAAGAGACGCGATTAGAAATAAAAGACCAATTATACCTGTCTCGCTTAATATTTGCATATATGCATTATGTGGATGGGATGAGCAAGATAGTTTACTTACCTCGTATTTTTCATACTTACAAAAATTTCTAAAATTTTTAACACCTACTCCAAAAAATTTGTTGTCTAAATACATTCTATACGCGCTAATATAATGATGAGTATGTTCTTTTGAAAAAATATAGACTCCCTCTTGCTCAATTTCCAAAACTTCAACTAAATTCATCTGTCTTAAAGTCTGATCAACTACTCTTTGCTTTGCTGCTGGATTAATGATGCTAATAACTATAAGTAGTAATATACTTGATATTAAAGTAATTAATCTTAATTTAAGGAGTTTTCGAGAAAATAAAATTACAAAAATTGCTGAAAGATTAATATTAAAAAATGCTGATCTATCTCCACTTAAAAAAATTAATGTTTCTGATAAAATAAAAATTAATATAAATAGGATAAACATCTTTTTTTTTTGTTTAAAAATAAGTACAGATATTCCAAAAAAAATAGGCCACAATCTGCTCAAATAACTTCCAAGAATTTTTTCTTCTCCAAAAAAACTTGATATTCGTGATGTTTCATAATTTTTCCAGCCCAAAATATTTTCTCCAACGAAATATTGATAAAAACCATCTAAAATTAAAGCTGTAAAGCAAACCAAAATGCAATAAAAAAAGTATCTTATAAACTTATCATCTACATCTAACAAAGAAGAAATCGCAATTACAAAAACACCGTATCGAAAGAAAAAAAAAGAAATTTTTAAACTATCTAAATTGAAATTGTTAAATAAACTATTTATAATCAAGTAAATCCAAAATAGTAAAAAAATAAAAAAATACTTATTTTTAAAATAAGAAAAATTTTTATGTTTATAACAATAAAGTAAAAAAACTACGCTAATCAATGAAATTGCCAAATCACTTAAAAGAGGACCAGTAATTAAAAAAAAGGGTATTAAAGAAAATAAATAAATTGGGAAATTATAAAAAATATACTTTTCTTTGCTAGAACTAAAAATCATTTAAAAATTTATAATACTATGTAAGTTCAGTTTTTTAATGTAATATTTAATTATAATTAATATTAAAATCCATATTATTTGTATTTTAAGCATTTAGAATTTCATTGTAATATATTTATTTTTAAATTAGGTCATATATGAAATATTAAATATCAATGAACTACTCAATCATAATCTACTCTATAGTAAGTTTTTTCATTTTGTATTTTTGTGGGAAACTCTCTTACAGATTAAATTTATTAGATATACCGAATAATAGAAAAATTCATTCTGAAGCAACTGCATATACAGGAGGTATAGCAATAAGTATAATTTTATTAGGCGCAATAACATTGTTCGATGATTTCAATAAAAGTTTGAGCTTAATATTATCTATAGCTTTTTTAATTTCTATCGTCGGTTTAATTGATGATAGGTACCATTTAAATATTGGTGGTAAATTAAGTTTACAAACAATTCCTATTATTTATTTAGTTATATTTGAAAATTTAATTTTAAATCATATAGGAGAATATAATTATTTTAAGCTAGACCTGGGAGCTTTTGCAATACCCTTTACATTCTTGTCCGTACTATTTTTAATTAATGCATTCAATTATTTTGATGGAATTGACGGGATGTTAGGTATTACTTCTATTTCTGTACTAGCTATTCTGTATTTTTTAGCATCTACAAGAAGTACTCATTTTTTAGTATCAGAGCAAAATATTCAATTTTTTTTAATTGCCATGTTGATACCAATAGTCATTTTTTTATTTTTTAACTTCTCTTTTTTTAAACTTCCAAAATTATTTTTAGGGGATGGGGGTAGTTTGCTATTGGGATTTATAATATCATTTATATTGATTTACTTTGCAAACCAAAATTTTATACATCCCATTTTACTTGCGTGGAGTATTGTAATTTTCGTTTATGAATTTTTGTCAATTAATATAATCAGGCTAAAGGACAATCAAAAACTTTTTAGAGCAGGACAAGATCACCTACATCACATTATACTGAAAAAAACTAATTCTGTTTTTTTTACAAATCTTACTATGAGTTCTTTAAATATCCTATTATTTACTATTGGATACATAAGTTTTCTATTTATTAATGAGTTTGTATCTTTTATTTTGTTTGTAACTTTTTTTATTATTTTTTTTATTTTAAGAGATAAATATTCAATGAAAAGAAAAAAAATTTGAACTACTTAATAGTTTTTTTTTTCTTATAAAATTTTCTTTCTATATAAATATGATCAACTATCATTGAGTTAGACTTGTATAACTTGACAGTTTTCTTTAACGATTTTTTAACACCTAACGAGTCATAACTATCTAACAAAAGCTTTAAATTTTTTAACTCTATGTCTAATAATTTGAATGGAATAAAATAATCACTTGCTCTAAGTATTTTTGGATGTTTGGTTTTTTGAGGTTTTTCACCAAGTAATAACTCTTCATATAATTTTTCACCTGATCTTAACCCTATTATTTTAATTTCAATATCACCATCTGGATTTTCACTGTTCTTAAGTGTTAAGCCTGATAAAGTAATCATTTTGTTTATTAAATCTAATATTTTAATACTTTCGCCCATATCAAGGACAAATACCTCCGATGACTTTCCCATAGCTCCAGCTTGTATAACTAATTGAGCAGCCTCAGGTATGGTCATAAAATAACGAGTAACATCTTTATCAGTTAAAGTAATTGGCCCACCCTCTTGTATCTGTTTTTTAAATTTTGGAATCACTGAGCCCGATGAGTCTAATACATTGCCAAAACGAACTATTGCAAAATTAGTAACATTGCTTTTGTAATGCTCTGAAATTCCTTGAACACAAAGTTCAGCTAATCTTTTAGAGGCTCCCATAATGTTCGTAGGCCTTACTGCTTTATCACTAGAAATTAATACAAAATTTGAAACTTTTTTACTTACAGAGGCTTTTGCTATTGCCAAAGTACTGAAGACATTATTTTTAACACCTGAACAAATATTTTCCTCAACTAATGGCACATGTTTATAAGCAGCAGAATGATAAACTGTATTTACTTTAAAAGTTTCTAAAATAATCTCTAATTGTTTTTGATCTTGTGAGTCAATAAGTAACGAGATAACTTTTTGTTTTTTATTATAATTTTTTAATTCCTCATAAATTTTATATAAAGCAAATTCATTTAATTCTAAAAGTAGTAACTTGCTTGGTTTCAATTTTATTATTTGTCGACATAGTTCAGAACCAATAGAGCCTCCAGCACCTGTTACAAGCACAGTTTTTTTGTATATATTTTTGTTCAATAATTGACTATTCGGTCTGATTTGGTCGCGATTTAATAAATCGTCTATATTTAAGTCTTTAATGTCAGATACTGTTACTCTGCCATCGACTATCTCAGAAATGCTTGGGAGAGTTTTAACAATTAATTTATATTTATTTAATTTTTTAATAATTTGGTTTCTTTTATTTCTTCCTATTGATGGTATTGCAAGAAATACTAAACTTACTTCTTTTGTCATAATCAGTCTCTCTAGATTTGATGCGGAATAAATTACGTGGTTTAAAATAACTTGCTTATGTAATAAAACATTATCATCTATAAAACCTACAACTTTAAATTCAGGACTATTTTTTAAAGATTTGACTAATTGACTTCCAGCTTCTCCAGCTCCGTAAACCAAAACATTTTTTTTTTTTCTTGGAATTTTTTTTTTAAAATTACTCATATAAGTAGTTTTTAATCCAAAATCGGTTTTTTGTTTTTAATTTTCTAATACTTTTTAGAATTGACAAATTTTAATAACCTTTCAGTTAAAAGATTTTTTTTAAAATCTTTAAAAACTCTTTTTTTAGCCTGGATACCATATTTTTTTACTAAAGCTGTATTTTTAATGACATAAGTCATTTTATTTTTTATATCGTCTATATTACTAACTTTGTGAAAAAAACCAGTTTTATTTTTAATTACTGCATCTGTTAAACCATAAATTTTTGAACAAATAGCAGGAATACCACAAGCTGCAGCTTCAATTACTACTGTACCAAATCCCTCTCTATGACTAGGTAGACACAATATATCAGCCATTGAGAACCATTCTTCAGGTTTGTTTGTTGGTTTAAAATATAAAATTTTTTTTTTATTATTTAACATTTTTCTAAACTTTGTTTCTTCAATTGAACCTACGAAAATTAAAAAGATATCATGATTTATTTTAATTGTGTCAAAAGCTGTTATAAGGTCCTCTATACCCTTATCACTATTTATTCTTCCTAAATATAAAAAGACAAAAGTCTTTTTAGAAATTTGTAATTGTTTTCTTATTTTGTTTCTTTTTATTTGATTAAACTTAAATTTTTTAACATCGACACCACCAACAGACCCTTTATGAAATACAATTGATTTATCCTTAGAAATAATTTTTTCTTTAATTAAAAAATTTTTTTGAGAAATACTATCAATCAAAATATCATTAGAAAGAAAGGAAATTAATTTATCAATTAATCTGTAAAATATTCTTATAACACCCCCTCTTTTTACCCATATTTGTCCTGTAAACCAATGAATTCTATGAGGTGTCATAGAGATGAAAGAACATAGTGAAACTATTAAACCTACTTTTGGTGTAAATGAGATCGAGATGTTAGGTTTTTTTTTAAAAAAAAAAAATAAGATAGATATAAATGCAAAAAAATCATTCAACAGGCTAATGCCTCTTTTAAAATTTATATTTAACAATGTCACATTCTTTGGCACTATTCTTTTAAGTTTATAAGCTTCATTACAACAAATAAATACCTCATTATTCTTACTTAATTGCTTGATATGTTCTAGCATAAAGGCATTAAAAAAATTGAAGGTGTTAGCAATTAAAACTATTTTAAATTTTTTACTCATATTAATTTATTAATACTTTTTAATATAGAATATTTAGGTTTAAAGTTTAATTCCCTTGAAGCTTTCTTGTTACTATATTCAATCCTCGAAGAAATTGTTGAAAAAAAATTTAAAACTTTTTTTGGTATAGGAATTAAACTAATTAAAATTTTCACAAAAAAATAAGGAAAAGTGATTTTGATAATTTTTTTTTTATAAATTTTTTTAAAAAGCTTAAAAAATTTAAGTTGTTTACAATCGTCTGAAATTATGTACGTCTTATTTTTAGAAACTTTTAATCTCTTTATGGTATTAATTACTGCTTGAGAAACATCATTAATATTTACAAAATTATAAACAACGTCATCAAAACACTTAATCCAAAAACCAGATTTCAAAGAAAATATAACAAATTTTAGCAAATTTGATTTTTTTTTACCTCCAAATACATTTGAAATTCTAAGTATAGTAAATGAAATATTTTTAATCGTATTATCTCTTACAGTATTTTTAATAAATATATCACTTCTAATTTTGCTTTTAGAATATAAATCATTAATTTTTATTGCACTTTTTTCTGAAATAATTTTTTTTTGACCTGGGTAGTTTATAGGACTTCCATAAACAGAAACACTACTTAATTGTATTAATCTTATATTAAATTTAAATGCACAAACATATTCTAGTAATTTTTTTACAAAAAAGTAGTTTATATATTCTAGATCATTTGCATTTTCATAGTTTTTGCCAACACAATTAACAATTATATTTGCCTCATTTAAAAATAATAAATTTTTTTTATTAAAATTAATAAAGTCCCATTTAAAATACCTAATCCCTTTTCTTTTGAAAGGTCGATTGTTTATATTTTTTCCTACGCAAAATAAATCAAAAGAAGTATTAGTAACTAGGTTTTTTAAAATATTACTACCAATAAGTCCTTGGTAGCCTAAAATGACAATTCTCATTAATTTTAAAAATATATTAATTTAATTTACAATCTTATATCAACTTGATCTTTAGAAAATAAATATTTTAAATCATAAATTACGTGGTTCTTTTTGCATAAATTAAAAATTTTAGTCACTCCCATTTCCCTAAATTTTTTATGAGCTACAGCAATAATAATTCCATCATAACTGTGATGCTTTAATGCTGAATTTAGTGGTATACCGTATGTGCTTTTTATTTCCTCTTTATCTGCTAAGGGATCATAAAGATCTAAATTACAATTATATTTTTTCAATTTTTTAATAACATTTTTAACACCAGAATTTCTAATATCTGCACAGTTTTCTTTGAAAGTTAAGCCCATGATTAAAATTTTAGATCCATTGATTTTTATATTTTTTTTCTCCATTTCTTTTATCATTTCTAAAGCAACATAATTTCCCATATTATCATTAATCTGCCTACCTGATAAAATGATATTAGGATGATAACCAATTTTTTTTGCTTTATACGTGAGATAATACGGATCCACTCCTATACAATGTCCACCTACTAAACCTGGCTTAAAAGGTAAAAAATTCCATTTAGTTCCTGCTGCATTTAAAACTTCTTGTGTATCTATGTTCAGTTTATTAAAAATAATTGATAATTCGTTAACTAAGGCAATATTCAAATCGCGTTGAGTATTTTCAATCACTTTTGCTGCCTCAGCAATTATTATACTTGAGGCTTTATAGGTTCCTGCAGTTATAATTTCTTTGTATAAATTATCTACTAAATCAGAAATTTTTGGAAGAGAGCCTGATGTAATTTTTTTAATATTTGCAATAGTATGATCTTTATCACCTGGATTAATCCTTTCAGGACTATACCCACAAAAAAAATCCTGATTATAATTCAAATTTGAAAATTTCTCTAGTATAGGTACACACTCTTCCTCAATACAACCTGGATAAACTGTGGATTCGTATATAATTAAATCTCCTTTTTTAATTATTTTACCAATTGTTTCAGAGGCCATAAATAATGATTTTAAATCTGGTTTTTTAAATTTGTCTACTGGTGTTGGCACAGTTATTATAAAGCAATTTGCAGATTTAAGATCTTCTAATTTATCAGTAAAATATAATTGTTTTGAAAACCTTAATTCCTCTTTATTAAACTCTAAATTTTTATCCTTTCCTAAAGTTAATTCTCTTATTCTTTTCTTATCAATATCGAAACCAATTACATTTTTTTTTTTTGAAAATTCTAAGGCTAAAGGTAAACCAACGTAACCTAATCCTATAATTGCTAATTTAAGATTTTCATATTTATTAATCATTTTTGATAATAATCTTTATACCATTTTACAAAATTGGTAACTCCTTCAATAACTGATGTTGAAGGTTTATAATTAAATTTTGCTTTTAGATTATCTACATTAGCATAAGTATCTGGTACGTCACCTGGTTGCAATGGTAAATAATTTATTTTTGCTTTTTTACCTAAAGTTTTTTCTAATGCATCAATATAATCCATTAATTTTACAGGCTCATTATTTCCAATATTATAAATGCACCATGGTGCACTACTATTTGCAGGGTCTGGTTTATCACTATCCCAATTATCATTGCCTGTAGCTGGATTATCTAAAGTTTTTACGACTCCCTCTACAATATCTTCAATATACGTAAAATCTCGAGTGTGTTTTCCGTAATTAAAAACATCGATTGGTTTTTCTTCTAATATAGCTTTAGTAAATTTAAACAAAGCCATGTCCGGTCTGCCCCAAGGTCCATAAACTGTAAAAAACCTAAGCCCTGTGGTAGGTAATTTATAAAGATAACTATACGTGTGTGCCATCAATTCATTAGATTTTTTTGTTGCCGCGTAAACTGACAATGGATGATTAACACTGTCATGTTCTGAAAATGGCTTTTTACTATTAGCTCCGTACACACTTGAAGTGCTTGCGTAAACTAAATGCTCAATATCATAATGGCGACAGTTTTCTAAAATGTGGGCAAATCCAACAATATTACTTTTAATGTATGTAAGAGGATTTTTGATTGAATATCTTACACCTGCTTGAGCTGCTAGGTTAACTACCATTTTAGGTTTACAACTTTTAAATACTTTTTCTAAATCTCCTTGTTCACTTAGATCTATTTTAAAATGTTGATAATTTGAATGCTTTACTAATCTTTCAAGTCTTGCATCTTTAATTTTAGGATCATAATAATTATTATGGTTATCAACACCAACTACATTTTCACCTCTTTCAAGAAGTTTAACACATACAGCTGATCCAATAAATCCAGCAGAACCAGTAACAATAATAGTTTTCATAATTTATCTTATTACTTTGTCAAATAATTGAAGCTTAAACTCAATTAAAAATAATTTTTAATAAAAATTGATATTGTAAAACTTATAAATTTTTAACATTTTTTTTATAAACTTTAATCCACTCTTTATTATATAATTTTACTACTTTGCCTATACTAAATTTTTCCTTAATTCTTAATCTTGCTTTATTGCACCTTTTGGTCCAATTTTTTGATTTTTTTTCACTAATTGCTATCTCAATAGCTTTAGCTAATTTATTTGACTCTTTTGGAGGAACTACCCATCCAGTTTTACCAACAATTAAAGATGAGTCACCAACATTTGTGACTACACATGGTGTGCCACAAGCCATAGACTCTGCTACAACGTTAGGAAATCCTTCACCATAGCTACTGCTAAGAATATGTATATCGATTGCATTCATAACATTTGAAATGTTGTCATTTTGACCCAATAGCTTTACATGATTATATAATTTCAATTTTTTAATCTCAGATAATAAATTTATATTTTTTGAATTCATATTACTTCCTATAAGAACACAAATAAAATTTATATTTTTTAATTTAATTATTGAAAGAGCCTTAAGTAAATTTAAATGATCTTTTTGAGGATCATAACGAGCAACATTTCCTAAAATTGGTATTTCTTTTCCGAATTTAAATTTTTTTTGAAGATTTAATTTTTTAATTTTATAAATCTTTAAAATTGATAAATCATAACCATTTGGTATGAATTTTAATATTTTTTTATTATAACCAATAGTCTTATAAATTTTTTGGGCTCTTTTTGAAACTACTAGAATAGTCTTGGGTATGAAATAAGATAATACTGACAATATTCTTATAATTACAATAGTCGTAATTTTTGCTTTTCCTATTTCAATATTAGAGTAACGAACATTCCATAAAATATTTTTTATTCCAGCAATTCTAGCTGCTATACCTCCTATGAAATCAGCGTGTACAAGCCAAGTTTGAACAATATCAGGTTTTGAATTACGAATTAGATTTACAAGAATTAAAAATTTAATAATAGAAAAAAATTTTAAATTTAAACAATGAACTTTAATTCCTAATTTTTTCAACAATGAAAAATATTTTCCAGAGTCTTTTAGTGAAATTACAAAATGTTCATTTCTAACATCATATTTACATATTTTAAATAATGCATGTTCTGCTCCACCATCTCCTAATCCAGTGATTATATGTATAACTTTCATTTATCCATTCAATTAAATATAGAATTTATTTAAAATAATTCTCTAAACCTCTTTTTACTCAAAAATGTTAATTTTGGAATTAATGGTGCTGCCAAAATTATCAACTCAACTACAAATTTGGAACGATGTCTCGTACCTGCACCAAAATTACTGACTCCAATTCCAAAAATAAAAAGATAACAAAATAAAATTATAAAAATTGTTCTTAAAGCTGGATCTTTCAGAATGGCTTTTAAATTACGTAAAATTAAATAAACAAGAGACATATACAAAAATCCATCTAACATACCAATCAGATGATTAGGTTTTTTAACATCCCATGGAAATGGAGAGAAAAGAAGATACAAAATTCGAGCAAATCCCTTATAAATAAATTCTGCAGGTGTCTCTATCCTTGTCCA
>MDTG01208033.1_pt1 | contig 10294 bp, 11 predicted proteins | sample 811421 | NCBI WGS metagenome assembly MDTG01 (sample SAMN05326645, study PRJNA326480) | marine metagenome | isolation source: seawater | place: Pacific Ocean: South East | collected 2011
AAAGGAATGAGAGATGATATGCCTATTCTTAAAGTTAATACAATTAAATCAAAAGAAGAATTTATGGATAATATAAATTCTAAAAAAACATGAGTGCATCAATTTTTGATTCAAAGTATTTTGGGGATACATTTGGGAACCCTGAAGTTCAAAAAATTTTTTCAGATGAAGGGCGTTTTTCTAGCTGGCTAAGATTTGAAGCATCACTTGCAAAAACTCAGGCTAAACTAGGATTAATTCCAGAGTCAGCAGCTGCAGTAATTTGTAGCGCAGCCCTCTATGAAAATTTGGATATTGATTGTATGAAAAGAGAGTATAAGAAAGTAGGCTTTCCTATTGTTCCTCTAATTCATGAATTAGCAAAAAATTGCGATTCTGATAGTGCAAGATATGTTCACTGGGGCGCAACTACACAAGATGCAGTTGATACAGGGCTATCATTGCAAATGAAGGATGCCTTTTACATTATTTCAAAACAGTTAGACGAATTAATCAATCTAGTTAAAGATCTTTCTGTTAAACATAAAAAAACTGTAATGCCTGGCAGGACTTTTCAGCAACATGCAGCACCAATTACTTTTGGCTTTAAATCATCGATTTGGCTTGATGAGTTACTAAGGCATAAAAGAAGATTATCCCAAGTGAAGAAACATGCCCTGGTTTGTCAATTTGGAGGAGCTGTTGGAACGTTAGCAACTTTAGAGGATAAAGGTTTGGATGTATTGAGGGAGCTATCAATAGATCTTGGTTTAGAGGAACCAGATATATCATGGCATGTTTCCAGAGATGGTTGGGCTGAAGCAATTTTTTGGCTAGCATTGGTTGGAGCCAGTTTATCAAAAATAGCTAATGAAGTTTCTACTCTTATGAGAACTGAGATTGATGAAATAAGAGAGCCCTTTGAAGCTGGAAAGGGAAGCAGTAGCACTATGCCCCAAAAAAGAAATCCCGTAGCCTGCCCGATAATTATAGCTATCGGGAATAAACTCAGAGAAAGTGTTTCAAGTCAGCTTTCAGCAATGACTCAAGAGCATGAAAGAGGTGTTTCAGCAATGCCGCTTGAATGGCAAGTAATTCCAGAAGCTTTTATTTTATTATCCGGCAGCTTGAATACTACAATCTCAATGTTAAGTGATTTGCAAATTAATGAAAAGAAAATGCTTATGAATCTAAGTCTTGGTGGAGGCATGTTAATGGCTGAGGCTGTGATGATGGGTATTGCTTCAAAAATTGGAAGAGATGCTGCCCATGATCTCATTTCTTCTGTTGCCTCAAATGCATGGGATAAAAAGATATCACTAAAAGAAGCGCTTAAAATTGATAAGTCGGTTTCAAAGTACTTAAGTGGTGAAGATATTGAAGAGCTCACAAATCCTTCAAATTACCTAGGCTCATCATATAAAATGATAGACAGAGTTATAGATAAATTAAAAGATGAATAAGAAAAGATGGAAAAAAAGGCCTACTGGATCAAACTGGGGTGACTTTGGAGAAAGTGACCAGATAGGAAGATTAAATTTTATTGATTCAGATTCAGTCCTAGAAGCTGCAAAAGAAATAAAAACAGGTAAGACTTTTTGCCTAAGTCTCCCACTTGATTATCCAGGAAAAAATATTTTGAGTCCTGTAAGATACCCACCTTCATTAAAACCTGTGATAAGAAATGATGAACCTTACTTTAACTATAAGTGGAACAAAAAAAATCAGAATCTGAATGATATTGCATCTGATGATGTTGTCTTATTGCATACACAGTATTCGACTCAATGGGATTCTTTAGCACACAGAGGTTCTATGTTTGATATAAATGATGATGGCGTCAAGCATCCAGTTTATTACAACGGTTTTGCAGCTGGAGAAGATATTTATATGAATGATAACGAAGACTCATATGCAAATGCACTTGGAATTGAGAACATGGCAGAACACGGTGTTCAAGGAAGAGGCGTAATGGTAAATCTTCATAAATACTTTGGTGAATTTCCAAGAAAGAATGTTACCTATAAAGATTTAATGGTTATCTTTGAAAAAGATGACATTGTTATTAACAAAGGGGATATTCTATGCTTGTGGACTGGTCTAGATAAAATGATACTAAGTATGAACAAAAATCCTGATCCCTCTCTAAAAAATGCTTGTTCAGTTCTTGATGGCCATGATAAAGAACTTTTAAAATGGATTTCAGATAGTGGTATTTCCGCCATTGCATCAGATAATTTGGCTATTGAAAATGTAGGAGTAAAAATTCCAGATTCATGTTCTTCAACACTTCCTTTGCATGAGCACTGTTTATTCAAATTAGGTATACATTTGGGTGAGCTATGGCTCCTTGCTGAGCTTGCCGAGTTCCTTAAACAAAATAACAGAAACTACTTTTTCTTGACTGCTCCTCCTTTGAGACTTCCAGGCGCAGTCGGTTCTCCTTTGACTCCAATAGCAACAGTATAATTTTTTCTCAAAGCTATGCACAATAAACCACCGGTAATAGTAATTGGAAATAATATAACTTCACTGGGTGTTATAAGAGGTTTAAGAGAAAGAGATTTTGAAATTCATACAGTCTCGGATACCAGATTTGGTTTAAGTGCAGCTTCTAAATACTCAATATCAAATATCATTATTGATATAAATTCGTCAAATTACGCTCAAGAGCTCGCAATGTGGATTAAATCCACATTTATTACTAAACCAATTCTTATGATTGCTGGCAATGATCCAGCAATGGTTTTATTGTCTAAGGAATATGAATTTATTAACCGCTACGCTATATGCACTTTTCCAGATTGGAGCATAGTAAAAAATATCATTCATAAAGAAAAAATAAATAAATTAGCAGAAGAGTTAGAAATCCCAACTATAAAAACAACCAGCATCAAAAACTTGGATGAGCTTAATAATTATTTAAAAACCATAGATAGATCTTCTTTTCCGCTATTTATGAAATGTTCATTATCAAGTCAGTTTTTAAAATTATTCGGCACAAAAGGCATTGTTTGTAATAACAAAAAGGATATTATTTCTGCCTATGAAAAGTATGATAATTTTCTTGGAAATTTGCTAATACAAGAGTATTTAACTGGAGACTTGGATGAGATTTTTGCTGTTTTGCTTGTTTTAAACAAGGATAGCAGAGTAGTTGCTGTTTCAGCAAATAAAAAAATTCGCTCCTCAAGAAATTTTGGACCAACTTCATTATCTTCTTCCTCATGGAATCAGAAAGTTGTGGAGAATGCAGTAAGAATTGCAGAAGCTTCTAAATATATTGGCCCTGTAGGGATCCAATTTAAATTTGATCCGAAAACGGGTGAGTATAAATTCCTAGAGGTAAATGGAAGATTTAGTGTTTCTGTAAGTCTCTCACAAAGATGCGGAGTAAATCTCCCCCTAATTACCTATGAAGTCTTTACAGAATTAAATACTATTTCTCCGTTAAAAGATTTAAGAAAAAAATATAAAGAAAATATTTTGCTTTGGTGGCCTCTTGATGATGCAAGGCTATTAATTCAAAAAAGGTTCTATAAGAATCCGCTAAAATACATCAAGTCTTTGTTTGGGAAGGGCTATATAATTGAACCATTTAGTATGAAAGATCCAATGCCCACTTTTAAATTGCTTTTATTGCCAGTAATGAAAAAATTTATTAAATAATATGAGCTCTTATCAGATATTTAAATATGGCTATCTGGCACTCTTTATAGTATCAATTCCATTATTTTTCTTCGCGATAAGACCAGATCAGTTTAGTTTTTACTCATTATTATCTGCGCTAGCCTTGTCAATGCCTTCTCTTTTATATCTATGGATCAGAGTAGGCTTTATTGACTCAAAACAATTTAATTATAATGGGTTTTATACAAGCGCATCTTCATATGCCCTTATTTTATTATTTTTGGTTGTTTCTATATCGTTATTAAGTATAGACATCTCAAGTCTAAGAATCTCAAGGGAAGTAAACAGAGAAACAACTATATTTATAAGATTAATAAATCTACATTTGGTTTTATTCTTATTTGCATGTGTATATCATTTTTCTGAGCGAAATAAGAATAAGAGAGGTGCTCCATTAATTTTGATTCTATGTCTTTTGTTTTCATTATTTATTTCTTATATGGAGGGGAGAAGAACAGCAATATTAATTCCTATAATATTATTGGGCCTATTTAGTGTCACAAGCACCTCACAAAAACTACCTATTAAAAAAGTCTTTTCTTATATTGTTTTGTTCATTACAGTTTTTATGACTATAACTATAGTCAGAACAGGAGGCGATATTGATTTAAGTATCATTTTTAGGGCAATACTAAGCAGGCTTTTTAATACTGGTCATATGGTTCTTGCGGTTATGGAACAAGGCGATTTCAACTTTGATCCTGAAACAATTCCAAATATTATAGAAAGATTAGGCTATACATTTGGTTTAAATAGTTACAGCGGAAATACCCATAATTTCGGTGTTTATTACGGCTTTATTCGACCTGGTACTCCAGTAGGCATTAACCCAGGCATGATTGTCGAATCTTTTTTAGCTTTTGGATACTTTGGTTTTTTAATGCAAATCTTAATTATCGAATTGACTTTTGTACTGATAAAACTTTATAAGAGAATATTTTTTAGAGCTGATTTATTTGTTATTCTGCTAATTCTTCACGGTATGCAGATGGAAATACCCTACACATTTGGTGTAATAGGCAAGCTTTATGTATTAGGGTTTATTATGGATAAATTAAAATATACATTCCCATCAAAGAAAATGACATAAAATGAAACTGAATTTTAGCGAATTTGATCTGTATCCTATAACTGGATCTGAATTAGCATGCTCATCTGGAAGAGTTGTAACATCAACAGATACCAATAAAAATGCAAAGTGCAAAATAGTCACTTTAAAGATTAAAAATGAACATTATTGTATGATTTTTATAGATGCACTTTATATAGGATCAAATTTAAAAGAAGAAATTAAGAAAATTATAAATCAGAGAAATAAAAAGCTTTTATTTGTTTCTGCCACGCATTCACACTCTCTTCCTAATATTTCATATGAATATTCTTATTTTGGTGAGGTAAACAATGATTATTATTCAAATCTACTATCTGGAATCTCAAATCATTTTGAAAAAGATTCCCTGGTTTATGAGACAGTAAATGAGATTCATGCAGAGAATATAATTTCGCAAAATGTTTCATTCAGAAGAAAGAAGATAAACAGGCCATTTCTTGATGTTTCAAGACAGCTAAGCTCAAATAAAAGATTTAAAAAAAAGATTAGATTTTTAACAAAAGGAGTAATCATGTATCCTTCAGAGTCTCACTCAGCCAATACTCTTGGTGTTGCGCTAAGAATTAAAACAAATCAAAAGAAATATAAATTCTATTCATTATTTGTTCATCCTACAAACATCAAAACATCTACATCAAGAGATATTTATGAAAATCTTGAGAGTGAATGTCATGAAGAGGGCTTTGATTTTGTTGGCAATCATGGTTTTGGTGCAGACCTAAAGCTTTTTAGTAAAGATAATATCCAAAAAAATTTAAAATCTAAATTAAGGCAGATATTTTTTGGAAAATCATATCCAGAAATTAAAGAGCGTGATGTGACAAACATTTTATCAAATAGCTCTATTAGGCCATTCAAGAATTCAAAACTCTATAATCCTGAGAACAAAGTAAAAAATTTTGATATTTCTAGTGATATAGGTATCTACCTCAATGGCTTACCAATAATTTACAGATTTGTCGCTTTCTCAATAGGCAAGCTAATTTTTATATTTGCAAATTGTGAAGTTTCGAGTTTGTATTATGATGAATTTAAAAAAAGCCTACCATATGATTACTTCATATTCCCTATTTCATGCACTGATGAATGCGTTGGTTATTTTCCTCATTATTCATATGTTGGTGAGGGTGGGTATGAGGATAAAAAATTTATAAAATATTTTGGTTTTACTGGAAACATTTCTCAAAAAAAGTTATTTAATTTTTCTCAAGAAATTAAATCTAAATTAAAAGGATTTCTATGAAAATAATCACGATAGTTGGAGCTAGGCCCCAATTCATAAAAGCTGGGACAGTAAGTAGAGAATTAGAAAAATATGAGCAAATTGATGAGATTCTAGTTCATACCGGTCAACATTATGATTCCAATATGAGTGATATTTTTTTTAGTCAGATGGGCATTCCAAAGCCTAAATATAATTTAAATATTGGCGGTGTATCTCATGGAGAAATGACAGGAGATATGATAAAGAAAATCGAAGAAATACTTTTACTTGAGTTGCCAGATTTTGTAATGGTCTATGGAGATACTAACTCTACTCTTGCTGGAGCAATTGCTTCATCTAAACTGCATATTAAAATTATTCATGTTGAATCTGGCTTAAGATCAAACAATATGATGATGCCGGAAGAAATTAATAGAATTCTAACAGACAGAATAAGCTCATTATTATTTTGTCCCACTGATGAGTCTTACAAAAACTTATTATCAGAGGGGCTTGAGAATTGGAAAGCAAAAGCAGTTGTATGTGGTGATGTTATGCAAGACGGAGCATTTTTTTATAAAGACTTAGCTGAACCTCTTGCCAACCATAATTTATCAGATAATTTTATCCTATCAACCATTCATAGAGCAGAAAATACAGACAGCAAAAGTAATCTCATGAATATATTTGAGGCTTTAAGTGATGTAACTAACTCATCACAGGTCATTATGCCCTTACATCCTAGAACAAGAGATAAAATTCAAAAATATTCAATAAAAATAGATCCTAAAATAAAGATAATTGATCCTGTTGGATATTTAAATATGGTTTGGTTAATTCAAAACTGTAATTTAGTAATAACGGATAGTGGGGGACTGCAAAAAGAGGCATTTTTTTACTCTAAGCCATGTATTACTGTTAGAGATGAAACAGAGTGGGTTGAATTAGTGGATGCCGGTGTAAATATTTTAACTGGATCCTCAAGAGAGGACATCTGCGATGCCTTTGATACATTTTCTCAAAAAGAATCTTTTACATTTGATCAAAATTTATATGGTAATGGCAATGCAGCAAAGAAAATCTCTAACGAGATACTCAAAAACCTAAAATGATTATGGATATAAAAAGAATCATTGGCTGCCCATGCTTACCAATTATGGAAAGTGATGTCGATAGTTTTTTTATAAATAATATTTCAAATAAAGGATATACAGTTGCAATTAATGCAGAAAAAATCCTTAGATATAAAAGCAATGTTGAGCTAAAAGAAATTATTGATAATTCAATTTATCCATATCCAGATGGAGCAGGGGCCGTAATTTCCCTTAATTGGCTTTACGGTATGAAATCTGAAAAGATTAATATGCCAATACTTTCATTAGAATACGCCAATAAAAATAAGACCAAAACTTTTATTGCCGGCGCTGATGCAGATATGCATAACAAGGCCATAAATATGATTAATAAAATCTATCCAAATATTAAACTTGTTGGGAATATGCATGGTTTTAATGAAGAAATTGAAATAATGAAAGGTATTGAGAGATCAAAGCCAGATTTGATACTTTTAGCGCTTGGATCACCAAGACAAGAAATTCTTGCAGCTAAAATCGTCAGAAAAATAGAGCATGGTATTGTTGTTGGTTGTGGAGGCGCTCTTGATATAATTGCTGGTAAAATCAAGAGGGCCCCTAAATTCATGATTGATAATAATCTTGAATGGGCATATAGAATTATGCAGGAACCATGGAGGATAAAAAGACAATTTTTCTTACCAAAGTTTTTTTTCCTATTACTGTTAGAGGTAGTGAAAAATTTCTTTAGCAAAGGAAATCTTGAAAATAAGTAAAGAGTATTTGAGGTTGAATAATAAAAAAATATGATAAATATTGACAAAATTAGCCAAGATGCACCATTTAAGATATTGGTTAAAAAATATAATAAAGCAATTGAAAGTTCGCAAAATAATATAGATGCTATTGCAATATCTTCATTTAATTTTAAAAAAAACTGCGTAGACAGTAGATATGTGAATCTAAAATTTATAATCGATGACGAATTTATTTTTTTTAGTAATTACAACTCTCCAAAATCAAAAGCATTCGATACTCATAATCAAATATCTGCTCTTTTGTATTGGCCTACTATCAACCTTCAGATTAGGATGAAAGCTAAAATAAAAAGAACCTCAAATGAGTTTAATCAAAAATACTTTTTTGAAAGATCAGAGAAAAAAAATGCATTATCTATTTCATCCAATCAATCACAACCAATAAGCTCATATGAAAAAGTTAAGGATAATTACTATAAATCACTAAATAACGATGATTTAAAAAAATGCCCTGATTTTTGGGGAGGATTTTCCTTTAAACCGCATGAGATAGAGTTCTGGGAGGGTAACAAATATAGACTCAATAGAAGAGATTTATATTCGCATAAAGAAAATAAATGGTCACATGTAATTCTTGAGCCATAAAATCATTTAAAATAAGTATTATTTATTATAGAATTCACAACAATGGTAAACAACGCAATCTATACTACCTCAATTTTCTAATTCTTCGGTAATCAATCATAGTTATAAATAAAAAAAATTCAGTTCCTATAAATCATAAAATCAAAGCGGACGAAGTGATGCTAATTGATAATGATGGAAGCAAGCTTGGACTAGTAGATAAAAGTTCAGCACTTCAAAAGGCTGAAGAGCGAAATCTCGATCTTGTCCAAGTATCACCAAATGGGTCTAGCCCTATAGTTTGTAAGCTAATGGATTATGGAAAACACATCTTTACAAAGAAAAAAAATATTTCTGCATCAAAAGGTAAGGTTAAAAGAACAACAGTCAAGGAAATTAAATTCAGACCTTCAACTGATACTGGCGACTATAAAATTAAACTAAAAAAGATAAAAAGCTTTATTCTTGGTGGAGATAAGACTAAAATAAGCGTCCGATTTAGAGGGAGAGAAATACTTAATAGTGGCCTCGGACTTGATCTATTAAATAAACTCAAAGATGAAATGTCAGATTTGGCGCAAGTAGATCAAGAGCCTTCATTAGAAGGAAGACAACTTATGATGGTTCTTTCGCCTCTGAAAAGGAAAAGTTAATAGATTTCAAAATGGGATATAAATTAAAAAAACATTCGGGGGCATCTAAGCGTTTTAAGAAAACAGGATCCTCCATTAAAAGTAAAAGTGCAGGAAGAAACCACATTCTTTCCAAGCAGCCTACTAAAAGAAAGAGACATAAAAGAGGATTAAATAAACTTGCAGGCGATGTTCTCAAAGTAGCCTCAAAACTAATTAGTAAATAAGATGCCAAGAACAACAAAATCAATAACAGCTAGAACAAAACATAAAAAAGTTTTGAAAGCTACAAAAGGTCATTATGGTGCTAGAAGCAGACTATATAAAACAGCTAAGCAATCAAATATAAAAGCACTTCAGTATGCTTTTAGAGACAGAAAGAATAAAAAGAGAAGCTTTAAATCTTTATGGATAACCAGAATAAATTCAGGATCAAGATCTCTTGGTGTTCCATATTCAAAGCTAATAAATGGACTTCTAAAAAAAGACATAAGATTAAATAGGAAAATTCTTTCTGACTTAGCCATAAATGATTCTTCAGTTTTTGAGAAAATTGTTAAAACTGCTATAGAGTAAGTTTAAATGTCTTCGAAAGACAAAGTAGATCTCCCAAAAATAGATAACTACCAAGGATCACTTCACCCTATAAATCAAACAAAAGATTATCTGATTAGATTATTGTCAAAATTCGGGTTTGAAGAGATTGATGGCCCTGAAATTGAAACAGAAGAATTTAATTTTGATATGTTGAATATTAAAAAATCTCATCCAGCTAGACAAATGCATGACACCTTTTATGTCGAAGGGAAGAAAAATGTTTTGAGAACACATACTTCCCCAGTTCAAATAAGGAGCATGCTTCAGTCTAAACCACCCATGGCATTCATCTCAGCAGGTAAAGTATATAGAAAAGATGATGATGCAACTCACCTTCCAATGTTTCATCAGGTAGAGGGAATTTATATTGATGAAATTGTAACTTTTGCTAATTTAAAAGATTTAATACACCAAATTCTTTATGAATTATTTAGTAGTCAAGTTGATATAAGATTTAGACCTTCATATTTTCCTTTTACTGAGCCATCGGCTGAAGTTGATATACTTTCCGAGAACAACAAGTGGCTTGAAATACTTGGTTGCGGAATTATAAATCCTATCGTTTTAGAAAATTGCAATATAGATTCCAATAAATATAGTGGATTAGCTTTTGGTTTGGGAGTAGA
>MDTG01228468.1_pt1 | contig 10294 bp, 9 predicted proteins | sample 811421 | NCBI WGS metagenome assembly MDTG01 (sample SAMN05326645, study PRJNA326480) | marine metagenome | isolation source: seawater | place: Pacific Ocean: South East | collected 2011
ATAAATCTGTAAAAACTAATTCAATTAATTGTGACAAGGATATAGAAGATATAAAAAAATGAAAGATTTAAAAAATAAAAATATTATAGTCACAGGAGCTTCTGGAGGAATTGGAAACTCAATAATTGAGAAATTGAGTGACTATGGAGCAAATATTCTTGCATCAGGTACAAAAATTGAAAAACTTGAAAAACTAAAATCAAAATTTAAGATAAGAATATTTAAATTTGATATTTCTCAAAGTGATAAAATTGAAGAATTTATAGATTCTGCAACTAATGAACTTGGTGGAGGATTAGACTGTATCATAAATAATGCAGGTGTAACGCAAGATAATTTAGCTATAAGAATGAGTTTAGATGAATGGAATAAAGTAATTGATATTAACTTAACTGCAACCTTTTTGTTAAGTAAATTTGCAATTAAAAAAATGTTAAAAAATAAATCAGGAAAGATTATAAATATTACATCAGTTGTAGGACATACTGGAAATTTGGGACAATCAAATTATACAGCTTCAAAAGCTGGGATAATTGCAATGTCAAAAAGTTTAGCTATTGAGTATGCAAAAAAAAACATAAATATTAACTGTATATCACCTGGTTTTATTAAAACAGCAATGACAGATAAAATAGATGAAAAATTTAAAGAAATAATAATCTCCAAAATACCTTCAGCAAGACTAGGGGAGCCAGGGGATATTGCTAATGCTGTTCTTTTTTTAGCCTCAAATCATTCAGATTACATCAATGGTGAAACATTACATGTTAATGGAGGCATGTATATGGCTTGACAAAACAGGTTTTTAAACTAATAAGAAATTAAAACAATAAAGGATCAATATGTCAGAAGATGTTTCAAGCAAAGTAAAAAAGATAGTTGCAGATCACTTAGGTATTGATGAGGCAAAAGTGACAGAGGAGTCAAGCTTCATAGATGATTTAGGTGCTGATAGTTTAGACACAGTTGAGTTAGTTATGGCTTTTGAAGAGGAGTTTGGTTCAGAAATTTCTGATAGTGAAGCTGAAAAAATTCTAACAGTTGGTGATGCTGTGAAATTTATTGAAGGAAAAGCAAATTAATTTATTGAGATGCCCACTGATAATGATGGGGTAATGATAGTCCTATCCTCTCCGTCTGGAGCTGGTAAAACAACTCTCGTAAATTTATTATCAAAGTTAGATAATTATGAAGTCTCTATTTCACATACAACCCGTAAGCCTAGACTTAATGAAGTTCCTGACAAAGACTACTATTTTGTAACAGAAGAAAATTTTAAAAGACTTATTAAAAATCAAGAGTTTTTGGAGTACGCAAAAGTTTTTAATAATTTTTATGGAACTACTAGAACTCCGGTAATCAATAAGTTAGACAAAGGAAAAAATGTTTTGTTTGATATTGATTGGCAAGGTGCTGACCAAATTAAAAATAAGAAACTTGACTATAAACTTATTACTTTTTTTATATTGCCTCCAAGTAAAGAAGTTTTATTTGAAAGATTATCGAATAGAGATATGAAAGATAAACTAATTGTGGATGAGAGAATGAAACAATTTGGAAGAGATGTGTTGCACTGGATTAATTATGATTATGTGGTTATAAATGAAGATTTAGAATTGTGTTATTCAAAGATTTATAATTTAATAAAAGCAGAAATTGACAATGGATCAAAAGACTATGATCCAGATTTTATAAGGTCTCATGTTGAAAAATTAACATCTTAATTTTTCATATTCATTTGTTAGTTTGTAGTAAGTTTCGAAATTTAAATTTTGAGGTCTCAAATTAAGGTTTAAATTAAGTTTTTCTGAAATTTCTATGTTATTAGAGAATATTTGATTAAATGGTTTTTTAATCATTTTTCTTCTTTGAGAAAAAAAGATTCTAGTAATTTTTTCCAAATTTTTTGCATCTTTTAATTTAAAGAAATTTTTTTTAGGAGAGAAGATAAGTAAGGTGCTATAAACTTTTGGTTTTGGAGAGAAACAATTTGGACTTATATCAATAATCTTTTTTATATCTAATTTCCAATTAGCTAAAATAGATAATCTACCATAATTTTTAGAATTATAATTTGAAATAATTCTATCAGCTACTTCCTTTTGAAACATTAAAATTAGATTTTTAAACCATACTTTTTTATCTTCGATATTTAAAATCCACTTACTTAAAATTTCTGTAGATATATTATATGGCAAATTACCAAATACAATCATTTGATCTTTACAAATTAAATTTTCATTAACTTTTAGAATATCATCATTTATGATTATTAATTTATTTTCAAAATTTTTTTCTAATATTGATACAAGGTTTCTATCTTTTTCAATTACAAAAAATTTTTTTGGTTTCTTTTTTAGAATAGAAGATGTTAAATTTCCTGTTCCAGGTCCAATTTCAAGGATCGTTTCGTTTTGTATTTCTAAAACACTTGTTATTTTTTCAATAATATTTTTATCTATTAAAAAATTTTGTCCTAAACTTTTTTTTGCCTTTATCACTTTTGATCTAAAAATTTAATTGCTCTAATTAAACTTTGTGGAGAAGATAAATTTTTATTTATCATTTTTTCATTTGGACCATGATCGGGAGATACTCTTAAAAAAGGTAAGCCAAGAGTAATATTTATTGCATTGTATTCTTTTAATGTTTTAATAGGTGCTAGTACTTGATCATGATACATTCCTAAAATCACATTATATTTTTTTCTATTTTGTTTCAGAAATACTGTATCTGCTGGAAATGGTCCATTTACTTTATACCCTCTTTTTTTAAGATATTTAATTGCAGGTGAAATAATATTTTTATCTTCATTTATTTTTAATATACTTTCACAATGAGGATTTAACCCTGTAATAGCAATTTTTGGTTTAAAACCTATATTTTTAATAAAAAAATTGTTAATTAAGAAAACTTTTTCTTTAATCAGTTTTTGATTAATTTTTTTTGAGATTAATTTTAAAGGCAGATGAGTTGTTGCAGGACAAACTGACAAATCTTTATTATAAATAAGCATAGCGTTTTTTTTAACTTTAAATTTATTTGAAATAAATTCAGTAATACCCAAAAATTTTTTGTTGAGGAACTTTGTTTTATTCACAGGACCATTAATAAATTTATTCGTAAGTCCAGAATTCAAAATTTTAAATGATGTGTTAAAACAATCTTTTATATAATTAAAGTCATCAGTATAATTTACATCTATCAAATTAATAGTATTTACATTTAATTTTTTTTTCTCTAAATTTATTTTATCGAATACTTGAACTGGTCTTTTAAATTTAAATTTTTTCATCTGAGATTTTAAAATTTTTTTTGAGGCTATCAAAATTAACGGACTTTTATATTTATTTAATTTCAATGATTTAAATAAAATTTCATAAAAAATACTTTTTGGCTCTCCCGCAACTATTAAAATAGGTTTATTTTTCATTTATTGTGTAATTTATTTTAGATTTATCATAAAAAATTTTTGAAAATTGATTAAGCTGTTTATTTGTCTCAAATCTGATCATTTTTTTTAATTCTTTCTCCTTATCTATGGAAATGTTTTTTTCTCTTATTTTTTCTATCTTCAAAATTAAATAGTCGTTACCAATTAGTATAGGTTTAGTGTATTCTCCATCATTAATATCCTTTAATTTTGAAGAAATTAATTCTGATAGGTTATTCTCATTAATCCATCCAAGCTTACCTCCCAATTTTGAACTATCTGATATACTGTAAATGTTAGCAGTGTTGTTAAAACCTATTTCTTGAATGCTGAAATTTATTTTTTTAAATAGATCATCTAAATTTTCATTTTTTTTTCTCTTAACAACAATCTCTGACAATTGATATTCTTTAATAATTTTATCGGATATATTATTTATTTTTTTTAAAAGTTTTTTTTTATCAATATTTAATTGATCTGAATATCTTAAATAAACAAGTTCATTCCACATAATTTCTATTTTAAGTTTTCTTTTAACATCTGCTAAAGTATAATTAGTAGATTGTTCTAAATATTTTTTAAAATTTTCTTCACTATCAAAATTTAGTTTAGTATATATTTCTTTTAGATATTCATCTAAGTATAAATTTTTCTTATTAAGGTCAAAATTTTTTTTAATTTCCTTTTTTTTTATGATTTCTTTAATTAAAGAATTTTTTGATATTTCAAAAATTTGGTTAGTTTTTAAGTTTGTAAGACTAGGATTTAATGCTTTCAAATATTCTGCTTCTTGCAGAATATCTATATTTGTTATTATCTCGTCATCTACAGTAATTAGAATAAAAACATTAGAGCTATTAGATAAACTAATGTTGTAAAAAAATGACACTATCAGAAAAATAATAAAATTTTTTCTCATTAATCTTTGAGATTTGGACTGCTTGTTTGTCCAAAAGGAATGATAGTTAGTTTAAGAAATATATTTTCTTCAGGTTTTATATCTCTATCATTATAATAATCTTTATTGTATTCGACTGAGGCCACTAAGCAGTCGTTTTTATATTCATAAATTAGATTATAATACTCAGTAAGATTAGAGGATTTATTCTCTCTTGTTGAAAATTGAATACTGTTAGAGTCATCAAATAAAAATTTTGTTGTGTTTGTTAAATAAGATTTTTTATCGATAGAATTATTTTCATTTAAATAATCAAATGTGGTAACAAAATTATTTATATTAAATTCAGCTGTTAAGTTTTCGTAATTTAAACTTGTAAGGTTATTTCTTGTTGAAATATTATATTTAGTTTTAAAAAAATTGGTTGGATTTAAAGCTATTTCTCCAAAGAAATTTGATGTTTTGGAGCCTAATTGGTTTTTTTTTGGCAAATCATCATTTACGTCCAATCTTAAATTGTTAGCTATTTTTAAGCTAAATAACTCTTTCGATTTTTCTTCGCTAAATATAGAAAAGTCATTTCCAAAAGTAAGAGAGGCACCCCCCTCAACAGTTTCATTCACAGCCAATCTATCAATATTGTAAATATTATTTACATCAAGCCTATTGCCATCAGATTTACTCAAATCTTTTGTATGATTTGGACTCATCTTAAGTGCCATTTTAGGTTTTAAAATTCTTAAATAATTCTCATCTTCTTTTATCAATGGCAATGAAGAATTTAGTTGAAATATTCCAGAAAAATAAAAGTTATCATCTTCTTCAAATTTAGATGAATTTTGTGTATTCGAGTTAACATTCTTAAATAAAAAATCATAATTATTTTTAAAACCAAAATTAGAAATTTTAGGATTTGAATTGAATATTAAATTATTGATATTGACTTTTTCTAAAATATTTGTTTTATAACTTCTTATAAAATTATTTGATTTTAATAAGAAACTTCCATCTAAATCTGATCTGTTGTTAAATCTTTTAACTAAATTAATTCTTGGTAATACGAATTCATATCTATCATGACTGTTAGCCATATCTAGATTTTCATATATCTTTAACTCCGAGTTTATAGAAAGATCATCTGAATATAAATCTAATCCAAAAGAGTTTTGCAAAACGCTATAATCTTTGATGATTGGAGATTTTAGTTTATTTCCCCTTAAATACGTGTCATTAGAAGTTCTCTCTACTTTAAAATTTAAATTTCCATCAGTGAATTGAGCAATATCAATTATTTTATTGTAATTATAAAAAAAATGACTTTTAGAGCCTTTGTTTTTTTCTTTAAATAAACTGAAGTCACTAAAATGATTACTATCTTTATTTACTTCCCTATATTCAGTTTGAACTAACAATTTATCATCCGTATAAAACCTTGGTGTAAAGGTCATATCCTTATTGAGGCTTATTACAGAAAAATAAGGCAGACTGAGAAAATTATCTGAATTTGGAGAATTTTTAATTGTAGGTGTCAAAAAACCCGATTGTCTTTTTACAGTAGGATCTGGGTGAAAAAATCTTGGAAAATATAAAACAGGCACATTATAAACTCTCAAGACTGCATCTTTATAGTTTATAGTTTGTTTTTTCGGATTATGATTAACTTTTTTTGCTGAAAGTTGCCAAGGGGGACATTTATCTCTTTTTTTACAAGTCGTAAAAACACCTTTTGTAACTTCAGTAATTTCATTTTGGTAAATAATGCTTCTACCTTTAATTCTTGGTTCATTATCTTTATTAAAAGATTTATTATTCAAATTTACGACTATATCTTTTCCAATTAGTTGATTAGACACTGTATTAAGATAAGCTAAATCTATTTCAAAATTATTATCATTAATGTCTCGAAAAACTGCTTTTTCTAATTTTAAAATTCCATCATTCAAATTATAAGAAAAATTGCTTGATTTAAGGGTATTGTCAGTCTTATCTTTTAATATAGAGTTTGTTGGCGATTCTAAAATATTGAGGTTTTTGTTAAAATTTATTAGATCTGTTTCAATTATTAATTGCTTATTAATATCTTTAATCTTTACATTATTTTTTGCGGTGGTGATTAAAGTAACTTGATTTGATATTATTTCATCAAATTCAATTTCTAAATTTTCTTTTTTAAAATAGGCAATTCCATTGAAAGCTTTTAAAAGATCTGAATTTTTGTTATATTCAAATTTTTTAGCTTTAATTTCTAAATCTTTATTTTTTGAGTATGCAGTACCATCTGTAGCGATTATTAAATTATCCTTATCAATCAATTTGATTTTAGAGGTTTGAAAAGTAAAATTTTCAGCTAGCGCCAATTTAGTAAAGAAAAAACTTATAAGAATAAATTTAAATAAATTATTTTTCATTTACTCTAATTAAACCTATAGTTGCAAATATGGAAATAAATAATATAGGTAAAAAAATTGACCAAATTACTGGTATTTTTCCATTATTTCCAAGCGCGCTAAACAGAAAATTGATGTAATAAATGATAACTGACATCAAAATTCCTACAAGTATATAGAAAAACAAAGATTTATTTCTTTTAAAACCAAACATTATCACTGCAGATAAAACAGTTAAAATGCCATACAAAAATGGTGTGGAACTTAATCTGAGTAAGTGGATTACAATTTCATCTGATGAATAGCCAAGATTTTCATAGTCTTCCTTCAAATCAAAAAGTTCTAGAATATTTAATGTAGAAATATTTGAAAATAAACTATTTATTTTTTCTTTATCGAAATTTGTTTTATAAAATATAGATCTTTTTTCCTCTTTTGAAATATTCTTGGTTGTTATTTTTGGATTTTCGACTATCCATTGTTCTTTATTAATATCTACTTTATTAGATTGTATCGTTTTTTTTAGATTAAAATCAGAATCAAATTCATTGATTATTACATTAAGTAAAAAATTTTTTTTGATATTTTTTGCTTTTACTATAAAAGTAGTATCATTGAATTCATCTTTTAACCACAAACCACTATCTGTAACAACTGCTAAATATTTATTATCTTTAGAAAAATTATTTTTTATGTCTGTATAAACAAATTTTAACTTTGAAGCTGCATTATAAAAAATAAGAACAGTGAATGCACCAATAACAAAAGAAGCTAAGAATAAAGTTTTTATAATTCTAAAATTACTTAAACCGTTACTTTTTAATAAATTTAATTCATCATTTTTAAAAAGATCATAGAAAAGAAATTGAGTAGCTAGTAAGAAAATAAACGGAAAAATTTCAAACAAAGTGATAGGTGCACTCAGAAATGTTAAAAAATAAGGAAATAAAAAATTTGTTTCAATATCTTTAAAAAAAGATATTTCTTCCAGAATACTTAAAATAATTATAAGACTTAAAAAAACTATACTTAAAATTAAAAACTTATTAACAAAATTTTTGATAATATATTTTTGGTAAGTTTTAAACATTTCGACTCTTATTATAAAACATTAGATATGATAAAAAGAAGATTATCCATGGCGTGATCAGATAAATTGCTGTTGTGAGATTTGAAATAGTTGAATATCTTAAGGAAGCTTCAGAAATTATTATTATTAAAAAAGTAATCAAAAAAATTAATTTTCTATTCCTTTTATAATAAATGTTATTTTTTGGAACTATGATAAGAAAGCAACAAATTATTGTTATTATAGGAATATAAAGTGGTTTATAAAATCTTTTAAACAATTCTTGTTCAATCTCACTCATCAAAGTATTTTTACATCTAAAATTATATTTTTTATTTCTTTCACTATTTTGATCTAAAAAACCAACCTTACAACTTAAAAGGATAGATGTTGGTATTTCTTGTAATTTTGGGACAAGTATTGTATTTGAAGAGTAATCAGCCAAATTAAAATCGATTTCATCAAAACCAAAAACATTTATTTTTGTCTTATCATTATTTATCACTTGGCCATTATATAATCTAAATATTTTTTTTTTATCATTATCAATTATTCGTCCACTTTTTGCATGAATTGTTTTTGTAATATTCTTTGAGGAGTCATCTATAAAAACTCTTGAAAATGTTCCATCATTATTTCTAGTATCAATAAAGATTGTTAATCCATCAACTGCGTTTATAAATTTTCCCTCTTTTATTAATGAAGTAAAAAAATCTATGTTTGAATTTTTTAAAAACTCACGACCTTTGTATTGAGAGAAAGGAGAAAAAAAACCTCCTATAATTATTTGGAAAATAGTCAAAATCAGAGATAGAAAAATTACTTTATTTGCAAAATTAAACTTACTAATTCCAGAAGTCCAAAAAATTAACAATTCATTTCTTACTTCATAATCAATAAGTATATAGAATAAAGATATAAAGAAAATAAAAGGAATTATTCGATGAATAATTTTTGGGAAATTTAAAAGAATATATAAAAAATATGTTTTTAGCCCGTGGCCATCTTGGACTACAAAATCAAAATAATTTACTGCTTGTAGGGTCCATACTATTAATCCTACAACCAAACACATTAGTATAAAGAAAACTAATGTATCTTGAGCAAATTTTCGAAATATTAATTTTTTCATTGAAAATATTAAATATCACAATATATAGCATTCATTTATAACACTTTGTATTTAAAATTTATGACTGTTCAAATTTATTATAAAAATAGCGCTTCAAAAAACATCCCTGGGAACCTTATTCTATTTGTCGATGAAAAATTTGATATTAAAGGTTCTAAGAATTATATTTCAAATTCAGAGTATTCATACATATCCGAATTGTTAAAAACTAGTGACTTTAAAAAAGATATATTAGTTTTTGAATTAAACTCCAAAAGGAAAATAATATTGGTATCTATTAAAAAAGGTATAAAAAGTTCTAAAATAGAAAATTTAGGAGCTCAATTATATGGCAATATTAAAAATAGCAAAGCTGTTGAGTATTCAATAAATTTAGAAAGCATAAATATTAAATATCCAAATTTTATTGCTCACTTTCTTCATGGTTTAAAATTAAAATCCTATGAATTTAATAAATATAAAACAAAAAAAAATTCTACAATTTTTAAGATAAATGCTGTTGGAAAATCTAATAAACCTTCATCACAAAGCCAACTAAAATTTAAAGCCATTGAAGAGGGAACTTTTTATACAAGAGATCTAGTTTCTGAACCTGGAAATATTTTACATCCTGATGAGTATGCAAAAAGATTAAAAACCTTAAAAAAATATGGTTTAAAAGTAAATCTTTTAGACACTAAGCAAATGAAAAAATTAGGTATGAATGCTTTACTTGGTGTTGGTCAAGGAAGCGTAAGGGGATCATATTTAGTAACAATGGAATGGAAAGGACTAAAAAATAATTCTAAACCTTTGGCGTTTGTAGGGAAAGGAGTGTGTTTTGATACAGGTGGTTACTCATTAAAACCTGCAAAATTTATGGAAGATATGACATACGATATGGCAGGATCTGCAACTGTAGTTGGTTTAATGATGAGTTTAGCTTTAAGAAAAGCAAAAGTTAATGCTGTTGGAGTTGTGGGGCTGGTAGAAAATATGGTTAGTGGAAATGCTCAAAGACCAGGAGATATTGTAAAATCGTATAGCGGAAAAACAATTGAAATATTAAACACGGATGCTGAGGGTCGATTAGTTTTAGCTGACGCTTTAACTTTTACAGAAAAAAAATTTAAACCAAAATTTATTGTTGATTTAGCAACACTCACTGGTGCAATCATAGTTTCATTAGGTTCTGAATATGCAGGACTTTTTTCAAATAATGATAAATTGTCAAACCAATTGATAGAGTCAGGTGAGAAGGTCAATGAAAAGTTGTGGCGAATGCCTTTAAATGAAAATTTTGATAAACTTATTAATTCTAAAAATGCTGATATGCAAAATATAAATTATGTTGGTGGAGCTGGATCAACAACAGCAGCTCAATTTTTACAAAGAT
>MDTG01284237.1_pt1 | contig 10294 bp, 8 predicted proteins | sample 811421 | NCBI WGS metagenome assembly MDTG01 (sample SAMN05326645, study PRJNA326480) | marine metagenome | isolation source: seawater | place: Pacific Ocean: South East | collected 2011
AAATTACACAAAAAACACAACATACTTATATGATTAAAAAAAAAATATTAATTGCTACCGGAGGAACTGGAGGCCATATTTTTCCTGCATTGAGTTTAGCAAAAAATTTAATCAAAAATAACTATTCTGTAAAGTTAACTTCAGATAGTAGGGGGCTTAAATATCTTGGAAATGAAAACAAGCTTAATTTGATAAGATTAAATACTTACCCGTTAATTCAAAAAAATATTTTTGAAAAAATTTTGTCATCAATAAGAATATTTTTTTCAATTATTAGATCAATTATTTTACTATTAGTGGAAAGACCAAATATTATTTTTGGTATGGGTGGATACTCCTCATTTCCTATATGTTTTGCCGCAGCAATCTTAAAAATTAAATTTATTATTTATGAAAATAATCTAATCATAGGCAAGGCAAATAAGCTTTTACTGCCATTTGCTAAAAAAATATTTGTTTCTTATAAAGAACTAGAGGGTATTTCAAAAAAAAATAAAGAAAAAATGACTGAAATAGGGAATATAATTAGAGAGGAAATAATAAATTCAAATTTTTCTATAATTCAAAAATACAATTATGATAAAATCAATATTTTAGTTTTAGGTGGAAGCCAAGCAGCTAAGATTTTTGCAGAAAAGCTTCCAGTCGTTTTTAAAAAACTAAACGATAGCGGAGCGCCAATTAAAATTTTTCAACAATGCCAGCCAAATCAAAACAATGAATTATTACAATTTTATAAAAAGGAAAATATTAATTGTGAATTGTTTAATTTTTCCTCTAAAATTATCGATTATTACTCTAAAGTAAATCTAGTAATAACAAGGTCAGGTGCATCTGTTTTAGGTGAACTGATTAACACCAAGACCCCATTTATCGCTATACCGCTGCCATTATCTGCTGACAACCATCAACTTAAAAATGCTTTATATTACGAAAAAAGAGGATTTGGATATTCATTAGAAGAAAAAAACATTTCTGAGAGGTTATTTAAATTAATAAACTTAATCATAAGTGATAAAAAAACAATACAAAAGATTATTTATGCCCAAAGTCAATATTCTGACAAAGAGATATTTAAAAAGGTAAATATTAACTTAGAGAAAATTTTAAATGAAAAAAATTAATTTAGGTCAAAAAGATATAATTCATTTTGTTGGGATAGGCGGCATAGGGATGAGCGGTCTTGCACAAATTATGAAAAATATGGGATTTAAAGTTCAAGGAAGTGATCAAAATAAAAGTAAAAATATTATTTCTTGTACTAAAAACGGAATAAAAATATTTTTAGGGCATTCATTGAAGAATGTAAAGAAAGCAACTATTTTAGTAAAATCTACTGCAATAAAAAATAATAATATTGAAATAAAGTTTGCAAAAAAAAATAAAATTCCAATTTATACAAGAGCTGAGGTTTTAGCTGATGTTGTATCACTAAAAAAAAATATTATCATCACAGGTTCACATGGAAAAACTACCACAACATCTTTAGTCGCTAAAATATTGTCTGATCAAAAATTAGACCCAACAATAATTAACGGAGGTGTAATAAATTCATTAAAAAGTAATGCAAAGCTCGGAAAAGGTGAATGGGCTATACTTGAAGCTGATGAGTCTGACGGTAGTTTTTTAAAACTCCCAATCAATTATTCAATAGTGACTAATATTGACCACGAACACTTAGATTACTATAAAAATTATAAAAATTTAGAGGACTCTTTCGTAAAGTTTATCAAAAAAACTCCTCCAACAGGTAAGGCTATTATATGCATAGATAATAATAACATAAGAAAAATTTTAAAAAAAATTAAAAATAAAAATATAATTACTTATGGGGAGAGTAAAAAAGCAGATTATCAAATTTCTAAGATACGTTACAAAAATGATAGTTCAATTTTTGATTTAAGTTTCAAGAGCAAAGATAAAAAAATAAAAATAATTAAGAATATAAACATAAAATTATTAGGAAAACACAATGTACTTAATACAGCTGCAGCTTTTATAGTTTGTATTAATTTAGGAGCTAATCAATATTTAGCAAAAAGTTCTCTAAAAAATTTTTCAGGCGTTCAAAGAAGAATGACTAAAGTTTTTTCAAAAAATCAAAATGAATTTTATGATGATTATGCTCACCATCCAACCGAGATATCTTCAATTTTAGATGGAGTAAGAAATGTAAATGCCGATAAAAAAATAATTAGTATTTTTGAGCCACATAGATATTCTAGAGTAATCGCACTAAGAAAAGAATTTTCAAGATGCTTTAAAAAATCAAATTTAGTAATCATCTGCCCTCTTTACGCCGCAGGTGAAAAAAGAATTTTAAAATTTAATATGATAAATTTTGCTAATTTAATTGCTAAAAATTCTAACACACAAGTAATTATTGTTAGAAATGAAAAAGAGCTAAGCAACTTTTTAAGAAAAAACTTAATTAGCAATGAAATAGTTATTGGTATGGGAGCTGGATCGATATCAAAATGGATTTCGGATCTTAAATTTTCTTTATGAAAAATATTAATAATTTTTTGAAAAAATTTGGTGGGAGTTTAAAAAAAAAAGTCAATTTATCCAGTTATAGCTGGTTTAACTTAGGCGGAGAGGCTGAATTTTTTTTTAAACCAAAAGATAAAAATCAATTATTAGAGTTTTTTAAAGAAATCAAAAACTATAATTTGAAAACAACATTTTTAGGAGCAGGCTCAAACACTTTATTTCGAGATGGTGGCGTAAAAGGTGTTGTAATAAAACTTGGTAAAAGTTTTTCATATGTAAACTTGCTTAGTGATAATGTTATAGAAGCAGGAGCAGCAACATTAGATCGTCAAGTAGCAGATTTTGCTAAAGGTAATAGTTTGTCTAATTTTGAATTTCTTTCCTGTATACCCGGTTCTATTGGGGGAGCAATTATCATGAATACAGGGTGTTACGATAATGATATTTCAAAGATACTTATATCTGTGAAAGCAATCGATAAAAATTCTTGTAAAGAAATTGAAATAAATAAAAAAGATATAAAATTTATATACAGGGGGAATAATTTATCTAAAGATTTAATAATTATTTCAGCAAAATTTAAAGGTGTTAAAAAAAAAAGAGAGCTAATTAATCAAAAACAAATAGAATATACCAACAAAAAAAAGCAGGCCCAGCCTAGCCAAATCAAAACTTGTGGCAGCACCTTTAAAAATATAAGTGAAGATAAAAAAGCTTGGAAATTAATTAAAAAAGCTGGTTGTGAAGATTTGACGGAAGGTCAGGCAGCAATTTCAAAAAAACATTGTAATTTTTTTGTAAATAAAGGAAATGCTAAATCATCTGATATTGAAAAACTAATTCAAAAAGTTAAAAAACAAGTATACGAGAAAACAAAAATTAATTTAGAACTCGAGATAAAAATAATAGGTGATTAAAAAAAGATTTAAAAATATTTTGGTAGTTTTAGGCGGAGCGTCGGGGGAAAGAGCAATAAGCCTAGAAAGTGGTAAAGCTTGTATAAAAGCTTTAAAAAAAAAAGGCTACAAAGTTTCACAATTTGACCCAAAGTTTAAAAATTTTAACTTAATTAATAAAAAAGATGTAGATGTTATTTTCAATGCCCTGCATGGAAAGGATGGTGAAGATGGTGTAGCACAATGTTATTTTGAATATTTAAAAATTCCTTACACCCATTCAGGAGTCATTAGTTCATATAATGCAATGAATAAATTAATCTCTAAAAAAATATTCATGAATAATAAGATACATACTCCTAAGTTTTTTTCTATAAATAAAACTAATTTAAGAGTCTCTTCATTAAATAATAATTTAAAGATAAAAAAAATTAAATTTCCAATTATTGTAAAACCAATAAACGAGGGATCAAGTCTTGGAGTTAAACTATGTATTAATAAAAAAGAATTAACAAAATCTTTAACTAATTTGCTCAAAAAATATAATGAACTTATAATCGAACAGTATATTGGAGGACAAGAAATCCAAGTAGCTGTGATTAATAAAAAAGCCTTGGGTGCGATAGAGCTTGTGCCTAAAAGATTATTTTATGATTACAAAGCAAAATACACCAAGGCTGCAAAAACTAAACACATAATGCCCGCAAGACTAAATATTCATCAATATAAAAAAGTTTTAAAAATTGCAGTTAAAGCTCATAAAGTTTTAAAATGCAGAGGTGTTACAAGAGCCGATTTTAAGTTTTTTAAAAATAAATTTTATTTATTAGAATTAAATACACAACCAGGAATGACAGGTCTTTCATTAGTTCCTGAAATTGCAAATTATAAAGGTATTAGCTTTGAAAATTTAGTTGAGAAAATCCTCCAAGACGCAAGTGTTAATAGATGAACAAAAAGTTTATCTTCGGTATCTTATTATTAATGTTGCTCACAACTTTTATTGCTAATAAAAAAACTTCAATTAATAGGTTTGAAATCAAAAAAATAATTATAGAAAATAATGAAATTTTGAGAGAAAAAGAATTAATCCAAGATTTATCTTTCCTCTACAATAAAAATATAATTTTTCTCAATACTATTGAAATTAAAAAAAAACTAAAACAAAAAAGTTTTATCGAGGGCTTAAAGATAAAAAAAATTTATCCTAGTACGTTAAAGATTGAAATATTCGAAAGAAAACCAATTGCTATAATAATTGATGAAAATAAAAAATTTTTTTTAGGGAAAAACAACGATTTAATTAATTATAGAGAAATTTCTAAATATAATAATTTACCAATTATTTATGGAGATAGGAAAAAATTTAAGATTTTGTTCGATGATCTTAAAAGAATTAATTTTCCAATAAATTTGATTAATAAATATTACTTATATAAATCTAATAGGTGGGATATTGAAATGAAAGATAAAAAAATTATAAAGTTGCATTTTTCTAATTACAAAAATAATTTAGAAAACTTTTTGAAAATCAAAGATAATCAAAATTTTAAAAAATATAAAATTTTTGATTATAGAATAGAAAATCAATTAATTTTAAAGTGAAATATCTATGAAAAAAAAAAAATCTTGAACTCTTTGTAATAATTGATGATAAAGAAATATTTATTACAACTGGTTACTTAGATGAGAACAATTATTTTAAACTACAAGAGAAATTTAGTTTTCCCATTCAGGGATTTAGGGAGAATAAAATCACTAATTTAGAAACAGTAACTAATTTAATAAAAAAGAATATTTTATTTTTAGAAGAAAAGATAAATTATACCTTTAAAGACCTAATCATTATTTTAAATAATTTTGAAACTTCCTTTGTAAATTTAACTGGTTTTAAAAATTTAAACGGCACTCAAGTTACTAAAGAAAATATTACATATATTTTAAACTCTTTAAAAGTATATGTAGAAGAATATGAGACCAGAAAAAAAATTCTTCATATATTTAACTCAAAATATTATCTAGATAAAAAAAAAATAGATAATTTACCAATAGGTTTATTTGGTGATTTTTACTCACATGAATTGTCATTTAATTTAATAAACAAAAATGACTACAAAAATTTAATAAATATTTTTGAAAATTGTAATTTAAAAATTAGAAGAATTTTTTTAGATAGTTTTGTCAAAGGTTCATTTATAAGTAATGACAATCCGAAAGTTGATACCTTTTTATATATTCAAATTAAGGAGGATATATCTAAAATTTTTTATATTGAGGATGATTCTGTTAAGTATGAACAGAAATTTAATTTTGGAACAAAAATAGTTACACAAGATATTTCAAAAATCACATCTCTTAATATCGAAAGTATCGAGAATATAATTGAAAATAATCCTGAAATTGAAAAAGTTTCTGATACTGAATTTGTAGAAAAAAAATATTTTTCACATCAACAGTATAGAAAAATTAAAAAAAATCTTATCTTAAAAATTGCTGAGGCTAGGATTAAAGAACTAGGTGAGCTGATCTACTTAAAAAATATTAATTTTAAAAATGCAACAAAAGAAGAGAAAGTAATTTTTTTAGAAATTAATGATAATAAACATCAACGATGTTTTGAAAAGGTTTATACCAATTGTTTTGCCTTAAATAATAAGTTTGATATTAGAGTTATTAAAAATCTTGATTTAGAGTCATTTGTAGATACTGCTAGCAAAATTGACCAATTTGGTTGGAAAAAAGAAGCAATACCAATAATTAAAGCTAAAAAATCCCTTTTTTTAAGGGTTTTTGAGACATTATTTAATTAGTTTGTTATTTTTAGAAACATTAGTTGTTTTATCAGTTTACTCCTTAAGCAGTATAAAACTCTTATGTTTTCTGAATTTCAAAAAACTTTGTCAGAACCTTTAAAATTTGAAGGTATAGGTCTCCATTCTGGAAAAAAATCAAGAATAACATTGCTTCCTGCATCAGATAATGAAGGCATTATGTTTAAAAGAACAGATGTAGAGCAAAATAATTTAATTAAAGCAAATTTTAAAAATGTAGTTTCAGCAAGATTATGTACCACTCTACAAAATGATCATGCCGTAAAAGTTTCTACAGTTGAGCACTTACTAGCAGCTATTTATATAGCAGATATAGATAACGCAGTAATAGAGATTGACAGTGAGGAAGTTCCAATCATGGATGGTTCTGCGAAAGATTTTTTTGATAAACTTAAAGATACTAAAATCAAAACATTAAACTCTAAAAGAAAATACTTAAAAATTTCAGATAACTTTCAATTTTCTGATGGTGAAAGAAAGATAAGTATAGAACCAAGAAATTTTTTCGAGGTAGATTTTCAACTCAAGTATAAAAATAAAATTATTGGTAACCAACAAAACTGTATAGACTTCGAAAATGATAACTTAAAGGATGTAATAGAATCAAGAACATTTTGTCTCTATGAGGATGTAGAAAAAATCAAAAAAATTGGTTTAGCAAAAGGTGGTTCTTTAAACAATGCAGTCGTTGTAGACGATAATAAAGTATTAAATGAAAATGGTTTAAGAAATATCAAAGAATTCGTTAATCATAAAATTTTAGATTTAGCAGGAGATTTCTTGCTTTCAGGTTATAGAGTTTTAGGAAAAATAAAATGTATTCAAGGTGGGCATGAGTTAACAAATCTCTTCTTAAGAGAGCTTATGTCGAATAAATCTAATTATTCTATAGTTGAGATCCAATCTAACAATTTAAGAAAAAAAGTTGATCAATTTGACCAAATAAAACTAGCTGCAAGCGCTTAAGCAAAATTTATTATACAATTTTTTTTTTAATCTGATATTAATCTAATAATGATGCTTAGACTGGTATTCCTTATTGGTTTATCTTTAATAATCGTTTCTTGCTCCAAAGATAAACCTTTGTATGTTCCAACGGAAAAAATAGATCCTTATGAAACGTATAAAGAAGGGTTGAAAGCTTTTAATGAGAGCCAATTTTTTTTTGCTAGTAAAAAATTTACTAGCGCCGAAATAAACTTTACTTCACCATCTTCTGCAGGCAAGGCAGCGATAATGGCTTCATTTTCATTATATGCTATCAATTTTTACAATGAAGCTGAAGAAAACCTCTTAAGATATTTAAAAAATTATCCATCTCATGAATATAAAGTTTATGCAAATTACCTTTTAGCAATTATTTCATATGAACAAATCAGTGATGAAAAACATGATTTAAAACCTCTTTTACAGGCAAAAGAAAAAATAGATTTTTTTTTAAAAGAGTACCCTAATAGCGAATATGCAATTGACCTTAGACTTAAAAAAGATTTAGTCACCAATCAATTTGCTGCAAGAGAACTCTATATAGCAAAATATTATATGAATGTGCAAAAATGGGTACCAGCAATAAATAGGCTTAAAATAATTACCGATGAATACAGTACAACAGTGTTTGTCGAGGAGGCACTTCATAGACTAGTGGAAATATATTATCATATCGGCTTAGAGAAAGAGGCAAAGAGATATGCAAGTGTATTAGGTTATAATTATAATTCTAGTGAATGGTTTAATCAGTCGTATAAATTGTTAAATAAAGACTATACCTTCATTAAAGATGAAAGCAATAAAAGTAAAAATGATAAAGAATTTCTAAAAAAGATTATTGATATCATTAAATTGGACTGATGAGTGAAAGTAAAGAAATAATTGTTAATTATAAAAAACTAGTAAAAGAAATTAAAAAACATAATAAACATTATTTTCAATATGACACTCCAAAAATCAGCGATAAAGATTACGATTTATTAAAAAAAGAAGCTTTAAAATTAGAGAAAAAATTTCCTTATTTAAAAAAAATTACAGATATTAAAAGTATTATTGGTTCAAAGCCTTTAAATAAGTTTAATAAAATTAAACATATCTCACCAATGTTATCATTATCCAATGCTTTTAATATTGAAGATATGAAAGATTTTTTACAAAAAATAGGCAATTTTCTAAATAAAAAAAATCAAACAATAGAATTATTTTGTGAGCCAAAAATTGATGGCATATCTGCAACCTTAATTTATGAAAATGGTATTTTAAAAAAAGGGTTATCAAGAGGAGATGGTAAAACAGGAGAAGATATTTTAGAAAATTTAAAAACGATAGATGATTTACCAAAAAAAATTATTACAAAAGATATCCCGGATCTTCTAGAAATAAGATGTGAAATTTATATTGGAAAAAAAGATTTTACTAAAATGTCTGAAAAATTTGCCAATCCTAGAAATGCAGCGGGTGGTTCATTAAGACAAAAAGATCCAAAAGAAACTGCTAAAGTACCTCTTAAATATTTTGCCTATGGTTTTGGAAAAGTTGAACCAATGCAGATTAAAACTCAACTTGAATTTCTTGAAAATTTAAAAAAATGGGGCTTTAATATAAATTTACTATCAGAACCAGTTAGAGACTTAATAGAAGTAGAAAACAAACATAAACAAATTGAACAAATTCGATCATCGTTAGACTATGATATCGATGGTCTTGTTTACAAAGTTAATGATTTATCCTTACAAAAAAGATTGGGTAATACATCAAATTCTCCAAGGTGGGCAATCGCATATAAATTTTCAGCAGAGAAAGCTATAACTAAAATTAAAGACATAATTATTCAAGTAGGAAGAACCGGTGCAATCACTCCTGTAGCTAAAGTTGAACCCGTAACCGTTGGCGGAGTTGTTGTTTCTAATGCTACATTACACAATGAGGATGAAATTGAGAGAAAAGATATTAGAATTGGGGACACAGTCAATATTCAGAGAGCAGGAGATGTAATACCTCAAGTAATTTCTGTGGATCTTTCTAAAAGGAAAAAGGAGTCAAAAAAATATCTATTTCCAAAAAAATGTCTTTGTGGTTCAGAAACAAAAAAAGATTTTAGCAAAAGTTTAAAAAAACTTGACGCAGTAAGAAGATGCACAAGAGGATACGAATGTACTTTTATAGCTAAAGAAAAATTGAAACATTTAGTTTCAAAAGAAGCATTTAACATTGATGGCCTTGGAAAAAAAGTTATCGAGCAGTTTTGGGATTTAAGTTTGATAAGAAAACCATCTGATATTTTTAAACTTGATTATAATAAAATTAAAAAATTAGAGGGGTGGGGTGATCTGTCGATAAAAAATTTAAAGAATGCTATTATTAAATCTCAAAAAATTTCTCTTGATAAATTTATTTATTCCATTGGAATAAGACATATAGGTCAAGAAAATGCAAAAATTTTAGCTAGTTTTTTGGGTTCAAAAAATCAACTTAATAATTTATTTATTCTAAAAAATAGAAAAAAAATACTTTCTAGTCTAGCTAACTTAGATGGAATTGGCGAAACTCAAATTCAATCTATTGATAATTTTTTTAACAACAAAACTAATAATATTATTGTTAAAGACCTTAGTGATAACTTAGATATAAGCAATTATCTTTCTCAAAATGTAAATGGTAAATTCTCTAATAAAAAATTGATGTTTACTGGTGGTTTTAAGAATATGAGTAGATCTGAGGCAAAAACAATCGCAGAGAATAATGGAGGAAAAGTTGTAGGTTCAATTTCTAAAAATTTGGACTATTTGGTGGTTGGGGACTCTAAGCCTACAAAAAGAAAAGTTGAACAAGCTAGGAAATTAAATATTAAAATAATTTTAGAAAAGGACTGGAGTAAAATCTTAAATAGCTGAACAAGCTTTTTTAAGTTCTAAGGTCTCGGTCTTATTCATAGATTTTCTTAAATTTTTAAAAACTATCTGATGATAATTATTCAACCAATTTTTTTCGCTTTGATTGAGATTCTCCTTAATTATTAAATCTTTTTCAATTGGTGCCATTGTCAGGTTTTCAAAATTCATTGTTTTTTTATTTTTTTTTACGTAA
>MDTG01395742.1_pt1 | contig 10294 bp, 3 predicted proteins | sample 811421 | NCBI WGS metagenome assembly MDTG01 (sample SAMN05326645, study PRJNA326480) | marine metagenome | isolation source: seawater | place: Pacific Ocean: South East | collected 2011
GAAAAAGGGGCACCTCCTCGTCGTCCTTGTTGGCGTCCTCCGCCTCGTCTCCGGACGCCCGCGCCTTCTCCTCTCCTTTCCGCCATCAAAGTCGTCGTCATCATCTCGTCGTCGTGTACGTCAAAGTCGTCATCAATTAAAAAGACATGATGTTTTTTTTTCTCTTTTTTTTTGGAGAAAAAAGGTGTGAGGAATTATATCTCTCGCGAGATAAAAAATGGTCGCTTTTGTCTTCTTCTTCTTCTTGTTTTTTTTTTGTTTTTTTTCTCTTTTTTTTCGGGAGAAAAAAGGTGTGAGAGGCATTATCTCGCGATAAAAAATGGTCGCTGTCTTCTTCTGTCAAGCGCCCCACTTTGAAAACTTTGCGATGACTTTGAGGACGACGACGTTAGTACCACGCGGCTTTGAGGCGTCTTCTTCTTGGTCGACGCCTGCCGTCTCGCGGCGTCCCTCTCGTCGTCGTTTTCGTTTTCGTTTTCGTTTTCGTTTTCGTCGTCGCAACCAGGTTGCGGCATCGTCGTCGTCGTCCGCTTTTCTTAAAGCGACGAAGGAAGAAGACGAGGGAAAGAAGAAGAAGAAGACATTTTGGATCGAAACGAGGTCGAAAGCGTGCGTGTTGGCCGCGATGGAATCTGGGTGTTCGAAGACCTTTGTCGTCGAGGGCGAGGCAACGCGCGAACAGTTCGCGAGATTCGCGCCGTCCGACGCGCGGTTTTTGCACAGAGATGGAGCGCGCTTGATGGCATTTTCGGGAGACGCGATTGCATCGATCGTAACCGTAAACGAACCGGAAGATGTCGCGACGGCGAGAAAACAGTCCGGCGTGGTACTAGTAGACGTCTCTGCGAACGACTGGTCCATCATCCCGGCGGAAAATTTGGTCGCCGCGAGCGCGGAGAGAGGAGGGGAAGTGGAGTTTATCGCGTGCGTGAAGACGAGCGAGGAAGCGTTGGAACAGTTGGAAGCGTTGGAAACTGGAGTGAGAGGGGTAGTTTTAAAAACAGACGACGAGAAAGAGGTGCGATTATTAGCGAAAGTGGTTCAGAAAATCCGCAATCGAGGTCGAGCAAATGAAAAGTTGGAAACGGTGAAGGTGACGAACGTGAAGAACTGCGGTACGGGAGATCGGGCGTGTGTAGATTGCTCGACGAATTTTAAAGTCGGAGAAGGTCTTCTCGTTGGAAATTTTGCCAACGGACTGTTCTTAGTACACAGCGAGTGCTTGAGTGGAGAAGGGTACGTGAACTCGAGACCGTTCCGGGTGAACGCGGGGGCAATCCATTCTTACGCGCAAATGCCTAACGGAAGGACCGGATACTTGAGCGAATTGAAAGCAGGTGAAGTTGTTTTGAGGGTCAACGCGAAGGGCGAAACCGAAGAGGCAACGGTTGGTCGCGTGAAAACGGAAAGGCGAAGCATGGTTCTCGTCGAAGCTGAAAAGGACGGCGAGACGTATTCATGTTTACTCCAAAACGCAGAGACAGTTCGATTAATTTGCAACGAAAATGGTGAGGCAAAATCCGTCTCCGATTTGAGAAAAGGCGACGAGGTGTTGATTAAAATTAGCAAGCAAGCGAGGCATACGGGGATAGCCATAGACGAAGACACGTGGTACGAGCGATGATTGATCAATTTAGTAGTTTTAGTTAGTTTTAGGAATGTAGGCTACATGTATCCGGGCTAGTAATTGCTATGCATACAACAATACGAGAAAATTAAAGCTAGTTAGTTCTTCGCTTCTTCTTAGCAGATTGTTCTTCACTCGCTGGCGGTTTCGCATTTCTAGGGAACTTGATGGGTGCAATGATTGCACCAGAAGGTTTCAAGATCTTCGGTTTTGTTAACTTTCTGAACTGTTTCTCTGTGTTGACGTCTGCTCCGAGAGGCGTTCGCATGCTGCCTTCGTAGACGGCTTTGGAATCGTAGCCACGCGGAAGCTTCTCGACGTTATACGCAGCGGCTTTCTTATCGTACCTTTCCGAGATAATCACGCGTTTCATTTTAGCATCTTTTCTTGACTTAAGCGCTTTCTCGCGTATCGTGTCGGCTTTTTTGTTCTGGTCAATAATCCATTTAGGCGTGCTTTTACGCTCCCCTTCCCAGGCGCCCCATCCCGGGAGTAAAGTTAGTCTTTCGACATCAGGAAGTTCTTCTTCGATATCTTTTAGTTTTTCTTTTTGAAACGCTTCTTCGACGTCGTCACCAGCAAAAGCACGAGAAACCAACGACTTTTGGTCGTCTAGTTCTCCTGTGGCGGTGGCGCTAAAATTTGTCGCGTCGTCTTTTTCGCCTTCTTCTTCTTCCACGTACGTTCCATTGGCGATGGCTACTTTCTTTTGCTTTTCTTTCTCTGCTTTTTCGGCGAGATGACGGGGTTCTACGTATAACTCTACTTTTTTCATAGCAGCAGCTTTCCTCTTTTTTTCTTCCTCGTCGTCTTCCATCAATACGGGTTCAAACTTTTCAAATCTCGCCGGGGGTCTGTTGCGCAACGCCGCGCGTTCGCGAATGGTTCTTGCAGCTTTTGAAAGTGGCAACGTTTTTGCTCGTGTAGATGTGGCATTATTTTTCTTCTCCGCTTGTTTCTGTTGTTGTTCAAATTGCTTATTAACTCTGCTCTTTTCCTTCGTTGTCGCTGCTCTAGCCTTCTCAGCAATCGCTTGCCACTCCTTCGCGTCCTTCTCGTCGACGATGTTTAAATCATCGTCAGAACCGTCGTCAGAACCATCACCATCGTCTTCTCGTTGCATCTCCTCTAAAATCGCTTTTGCAGCTTCAGTAGTTTCCAGCTTTTTCTTTTCTTGCGCTCGCTTCATAAACGGTAACGCAAAAACACCTTTCGATAATCCTTCCGGTAAATCCTCGTCGCCGCCGTTGGCTTGATACAAAGCGTCCAACGCTTTTTGCTTGGCGCGTTTGCGCCTTTGCTCTGGATCTTCTTCTTCTTCAGAGACCGATTCGAATTCACTCTCTGAGTCCCTATTCGCGACATCCTCATCAGAAGAATCATCTCCGGGCGCGTTGACTTTCTGTTTCAATTGTTGCGCCAATCGATGTTGTTCTGCCATGGCTTCTCTCGTACCTGGTAGATGAGCAATACCTTTTTTAATCGCTCTTTTTGCCCATCGCGAAGTGTTACGGTGTTTCAATAACACGCGCTCGCGCACGCGAAAGTATTCTCGTCGTTCTTCAGCCGTTCGGCCTTCGCTATCTAATCCGTTCTCGTCGAAATCGTCGTCGTCCATTGTCAAGCCTAGATCGTCCTCATCGTTGCCATCTCCCATCAGTTCACCGTTTTTCTTCGCCTTCATCTTGTTCGCCCTCTTTTCGCGTCGATGGTAGTCTTTAGATTTGATTTTCTTTAGCCGCGCCGCTTTCCGTTCGTGATAAAACATCAGAGCCTTCATTTTTCCCAACCGCGCACGCCTCGCTTTTGCTTCCTCCGGATCCATTTTTGACAAAGCCAATTCCTCAGCTTTCGCAATTTGTTCTTCGTCAAACGCGTCTGCTTGATCCTTCAAAATGGACGCAATTTCTTTTTCCATCTTTGTCCTCGGCTCAAAATCGTCTCTCAACGCCCCTAGAGTATCTTTTCTGTTTATCATTTTTTTCGAGGACGGCTCAAACGTAAGCGTTTCTTTCTTCCTATTTTCTTGGACGATAGGTTGCCACTTGCTAAGATCCTCTTTGGTCGTTTCATACGCCGCGATGCGGGTCATTTTTTCCGTTACAGATTTCCTCGCTGGCTGTGGCGTAGCATCTTTATTGGAGATTCGTCGAAGAGCACGCAACGATGCGCCGTTTAAATCACCATCTTTTATAGGTTTGTCGTCATCGTCGTCGTCATCGTTGACATCGTCATCTTCATCCACAATTTCCCCGGTTGATCGCTTCGCCCTCGTCAAAGCTGCAATTGCATCGTCCAAAGTCAACGTTTCCCCACCTATTTCAACCGGCGCGTTATACATCCCCTCTTTCTCATATTCCGTCACCGATCCAGGTTTTGGTTGTTCCAACCTTCTCTCTCGTCTATTCTCGCCCAAAATGTCGTCCAACATCTTCTTGCGCTTATCGTCCTTTTCGTCGTCGTCCAATTGCCTGGTTTCGTCGTCGTCCTCGGAATCTAACTCTATTTGTTCCTCGTCGTCTAATGCATCATTCACACCTTTTATGTTCATCTTTGTATTTGGTAATGCAGTCGTCTGTATCGTTTTGCTCTCATCTTTCTTCGTCTTCTTCTTTATCTTCTTCTTGGGATCCTCCTTTTCCTCGTCGACGTCGCTATCTGCGAGCACGTCGAGTTGTTCTTCCTTTGCCTTGTCGTTATGTTCGTCATCATTGCTATTCGACGCGTTCATCCCCTCGTTCTGTGCTCGTGCAATCAGTTCCCCGAACCCGTCGTCGTCTAAATCTTCTTCTTCACCATCGACGCCGTCCTTCGTGCTTTTCTTCTTTTTACTGTCGTAAAAGGTCATCCCTCGATACATCTCCCTATCTTCATCGTCGAACGCTTCGTCCTCGTCAATCTCTTCGTCGGAAAAATCCGAGGGTAAATCTTCGTATGCGTCTTCATCGTCTCTTTTGCCCATCACGTCGTCGTCATCGGAGGATGACGCATCGGAGGACGACGCATCTTTCCTCTTCTTTCGAATGCCGCCGCCGCCTCTTCCCTTCGCCGCTTTTTTCTTCGCCGGTGATGCGTTCGACTTCTTCTTCGCGCGGTTCGCGCCTTGGTTTCTCCGCGCAGACGGCATGCGCCTCGTCGTCGCCGCCGTCGCCGCCGTCAAGGGTTTCCTCGCTTCGCGCGCTTGGGCTTTCGGGATCTCGCGTCGGGCGCGCGAGTCGTGATTTGACGAAATTTTTATGCGTCTCGAGAGAAGAAATGGGATGGAAGAAAGAAAACAGTGAAAGATACCTCTGCGCTCTCGATGTTGTGAGTAACGATGACATTTTTCTAATTCTATGCACGCGCATTGTCTCGTACTTTTACGCCAAAAGTTTTTGCCGTCTTTTTACGGCTTTTCGGCAGAGCTGGTAAGGGTCTCGTCGTCTCGCGTCGAAACGGCGTCGAAACGAACGACGCAATCGAACATTTCACCTTGGCACAAGCGCTCCGCCAAACGGGCGTTTTTAATCATGGCCAATTTAAGCGAGTCGCAGACGAATTCAGCATTGTAGTTGGTGTGAACAGCGCGGCCCATACCTTCAAGAACGACGAGGTCGACGTTTAAGGAGGCTTCGATGAGTTCGCGGCTGGCGCGGCGGAGATCGATACATGGACCGCCGTTACCCGAGGAAACGACGTAGAGAGAAGGCGTTTTCAAACCTTGTCCTTCATCGCCGTATAAAGCAGATTTGAGTATACCTCCACATGTTTCCGCGGCACGTTCGAGCAATGAGGACAGCTCGTCCGCGGTGACGTCGTTGAGTGCGGGTAAAGCGTTAGCAACGAGGACGACTTCCGTGCCTCTTCGTAAGAGTTCGACGACAAACGGAAGAACGCCGAGGACGATATCCGCGCCGCTGTTGTCGACAAAGATGTGCGCTTTTCTGTATCCGTCGTTTGAGGATAACTTTTTGGCAAACTCTTCAAAACCGTCGATTTTCCATGATAAGCGCGTCGCATTTTTCCTCGCCTCTTTGTAGATGTCAAGGATGGTACCGTTGTTGTACAAATCCACGCATGCCTGCGACCCCCAGTCGAAAACGTTTCCAGCCAGGACACCTTCGACGATTTGAATCAATCGTTGATTTTCATCTTCCATTTGTTCGAGCTCATCGAGTAACTCGGGTAAGACGACTAAAGCGGCATCGTTTTCGCGTTGTTTCACATCCGCGTAGGCGTCAGCAAAACCACAGTCTCTCAAACACTCTTCTCTCGCTTCGAATAAAGAGGAGAGCGAAATTTTGCCGCATCCGAATGGGTCTTTGAGTAACCGATCGAGCAAAGAACCATACGCGTTGCGAAACTGTTCCGCGCGTTCCGAGGGCGTTCTCTTACGGTAGTTATTGTTGGACTCGAAATCGTACGCGTCGTAATTCACAAACGCGTGATGATCGTCCAATGAAGTGCGAGTCGATTTTTCGTGCTCTTCGTCGTCGGGGTCTTCGAGCTCGGAATCTCTCGCGCGTTCCGCGACGCCTGCCGTCAACGATTTCAACACCATCAGCCAGTACTCGCGATCTTCGGCACTGATTGCTGTTTTCGCTTGAAGATCAAACGTATCTGGCACGTAAGACTCGGGGTTTTGTAACAACGGGTACGGTTCCAACAACGGCGCGTAGTGCAAAACGCCAATGTCAAAGTCGTTCGACGACGCTCGAACACCCAAGTGACTCGATAAGTTCGAATATCCGCGACGATGTCGACTTTGGTGCGACGATGGATAACTGCTTTGTCTCGTCGCGGGTGAATCTCTTCCTAAACCTGGAGGCGAAGTCCTCGCCAAGCTGATGCCGTCTACATGGGAAGAGCCCGCAGAAGAGTCCGCACTACTATTATTTGTTTCTAAATATAAAGATGCCGTCGCCGCGGCTAAGTTCTCGCCCGATGACGTGTAACTGTTACACCTGCGAATGCTCGTTGGTGGTGACGATGATTTAGCTCCTCCATTCTTACCGTAGTCCTCGTGCGCCGCTTTCGTGGAATACTTTATGAACTTCTCGATCCACGATCCTCTCGTTTCCGCCGCGCCTAGCTTTTCTTTCGCCGTCGTGTCACTCAAAAACGCTCCAAGAGCACCTAAAAAACCCTCGTGTCTCAAAAACATCGCTTTTGTTTCGCCTTTACTCCAAAAGTTTACCGCGAACGAAATCGTATTCATCGTGTATGCGTGGCCGCGAATGAAGTACCCGCCAAAAAATATTCTCTGCAAACCATGAGCTTTGGCATTCATCGTCGCTAAGTGCGCGATGTTATACGAAATCATTCTGAGCAAGGATAAAGTGATATCTGCTTTGCTATAGTCGCTCAAATCGCCTTCCTCCATAACGACTCTACCAAACGAACTCGCAATCACGTCGGACGATAAACCAACTTTGGCGTAATCTCGACCGTATATATCCCCAACGAGCATATCCACTCTCGCGGAATCCGCATTTTGCGAGCACCTCAACATCTCGTCGTAATCTCTCATCCCGGTCAACAATCGACACAATCCCCAAAATGTCCCACCTCCAATATTGGACCCGGAAATCCGCTCGTGTCCAGTCTCGGTGACTTTGATAATCGACACGCCAGAGCCAATATTCACCAGCAAATACGGGAACAAATTGTTGCTACTACTATTACTAGTGCTACTAGTATTACTATCCACAGCATTCGTTGCTGCCGCCATGTTTACGTTGAAATTGGTCTGAACAAAAGTCTTGGTATCGTTTTCAAACGTAAACGCTTCATCTCTAATCGTCTTCAACAAAAAGTTCGCACCTCTCACAGCGCACGCCATCTCGTCTTCCTTTTGCAACTCAATCCCCAACGCATCCCGAAACGTCTGCTGGTGCTTGAAGGACCCTCCTCCAGTCGCTTTAATCTCCGATTTGTGTTCATCTCCGATCCCACTGCAGTGTAACTTCTTCCGTTCGATGAAATCTAGGCACTCCCGTAAACTCGACGACGGAAACCGTCTGAAGTGCAAACGACCTCCCAACGCTTTCGTGGTTTCCTTTTTCTGACCATTTCCATCCGCATCGGCATCTTCCGCGCTGTTCGGCCTGTTCGCGCTAAAATACACCAGCTTAATCAAACTACCGCCTAAATCGAGCGCGAAGTGTTTCACCGCGTCCCTTTGTCGAGGAAGACTAATCGATGGCGCCGCTTGCGTCGTTTGTTGTTGTTGTTGTTGTTGTTGTTGTCGTCCACCACGTGCCGTTCCATTCTGTTCGTGATTCTGTTGCGCGCTCTCCCTGACCAAGTCCGCTCTGGGCGATGTCTGAGATAACTGCGCGCTGTTCGTGCTCGATAAATTGCTCGATTTACGATCGATAGCCGCGCCGTCAAAGTCGAGCAACGTTGCACCAGACGGCGAACGACGAAGTTCGTTCATCTTTTTATGGCGTAAAGTCGCTTTTTTGAGGAGGTCTAAATCTTAGTTGACTTTTCTTCTCTGTGCGCGCGCGTTGGCTAGTACGGGCTATATGTATACACGTGCTACTACTATGTCTCGTTTTAAGGTCCTCTCTCCTCATCGAACACATTCGCTAAGTTTTCGATAAACCGAGATTGGTGGAGCATGCTGTATCCGCCGAGAGTGACTGTAACGCCGTTAGATTCTTTGCTCGCGTTGAACTTGGCTATCGCGCGAGCTTCGGCGTACGTCGCACCGCCGACGATGAAGACGATGATTTCGGCAGGTTTTTTCGAGCATTCTGGCGTGAAACCGTCCCAAGTTGGCGAGTATTCTGTAGATGGGAGCTTCCCGTTGGCGCACTGAGCGACTAACGAGCGCACTAACGGAACGTGTCGTGTGTACACATTCTCGGTACCTTTTAAAGCGGAGACGGAGGTGCGCATTCGCGCGGCGATAGTTTTCGTGCCAAACAAGTCACTCGTGCGCGCGTTTTCACCACCGCGTCGGAGCATGCAGTCTAAAGCGTCAATTCGCTTCCCGCCGACGTGGTTGGAGAGAACGCGGAGGAGATGCTGACATATTTGCGGCGCTTCGGTTTCGCGTCTTAGACAGTACAGTCCGACTAAGCGCACTTTCTCAGATTCGCCAAAGGACGGGTCGTTGATGATCTCTTCGACTTGTTTCTCCAATCCATTGACCGATGTACCCGCGCAGGCTAACTCTTGTTCGATTTCTGATACTTTCATCAACTGCCTATCGTTTATGACTTTCGATAACGTGTGGACTAGCTGCACGTGTTTCGCCACCGTGGCAGATTTTTGGCGAAACTCCGGGTAGCGTTCGACGAATTTTGCGACATCGTCGACCGAGGCGGAAGATTTACTCGCTGTCGTTTTCGACCGTTCGTTTGCAAAATCATCGACGTACTTCTTCACCGCCGCGCCAACGTCTCCGTAATCATCGTACTTGTGGTCTCTAAAAAACGCATCTTCTCTAGAAGAGAGAATAAACTCCTCTGGCTTTTTGCTCAATTTTTGCGCGTCCGGCGCTCGTACTCTGTTCGAGCTCGAAATGCCGAATATCTCGTGAACCATGGCTTGATACGTCCATTGTGTCAACAGAGGCGTCACGCAATCGTCGAAACGATCGATAATTAACGCGTGACAATACCCTTCGTCATTTCGTCTCCCGAAATCAAACAATCCAGGTTCTCGTTCCGAGGTCACTCTTTGCGCGTCTTCGGCGATTCGCCTCGCGATGTTCGATTTCGCCGAATACCGAAACAACGGCGGTCGTTTTAACGCTAAACACACGCTCGTTACCCCTTCCACGCATCTATCGATCAACGACGTCCCGTTCCTCACCCCCCAACTCGGATCGCACATCAAAGTATATTCGTAGTTGGATCTTTGAAAACTACCGTTATTACCGACTCTCTTCCGCATCCCGCCATTCGGATCGAACGCTCGCATCGAGTCATCTTTAAAACAATCTTTCGAATCAATTACAAACGTGCACTCGTCTGTCGCGATGACATCGCAAAAAATCTCTTGAATCTGCTTCACTTTATTGTTTTCTCCTCCTCCTTTTCTCGCGTCAGCTTTCGCAATCGCGCGAAGTTTGTGCTCGTCTACGGTGTTGGTAAAAAACACGTGGAACTCACCGTACGACATCAACGGTCCATATATTCTCTCGCACAACGCGTTCACGTTTTCGCTCGTCGGTCGTACAATGCACACCGCTTTCACGAACCGCAAACTCGAGTCTTCACTTCTCCTCCCCCTTAAAGGCACCACCCCCGTGCTCGTCGCATCACCATCGCTCAAAGGTTCCACCGCGAACACTTCTCTCTTCAAAACGTCCGTCTGGCTCAGCGCATTCGAGACGACCGGGAGCGTCGCGCCATCCACCAGCAGCGCTTTCATTCCCGACCCGGTCTCTTGCAACGCTTTTTTGATGTAATTGGAAAAGATGGAGGAGAGAGAGTGTTGGGTCGTTGACGACGACGACGACGACGACGACGCTTTATTTCCGTCCATATCGTTTATTTGCCCACGCGTTGGTCTCTTCGCAAAAACAACAACAAGAAGAACAAGAAGACTCTCTCTCTCTCTCTCGATCTCTTGTGTGCGCGGCGTCCAGTCGAAAGAAAGAGTCTTCTGGCTCGTTTTTTTGAAACAACAACAACACAAAGGCAGAAGAAAATGAATGAAAAATGAACAAAA
>MDTG01231623.1_pt1 | contig 10293 bp, 8 predicted proteins | sample 811421 | NCBI WGS metagenome assembly MDTG01 (sample SAMN05326645, study PRJNA326480) | marine metagenome | isolation source: seawater | place: Pacific Ocean: South East | collected 2011
CTAAACCAGTTGCTAAAAAAACTCCTGCAAAGAAAGTAACCGCTAAACCAGTTGCTAAAAAAACTCCTGCAAAGAAAATTAGTTCCTCTGGTTTAAAAGAGTTCAAAGTATACACTCCTAAAAAAGGAGAAAAATACATGAGTAAAGCCCAACAAAAACATTTTGTAAAAATTCTCAATGACTGGAAGGTTGAACTGAGTAAAGATATTGATAGAACTGTTACACATATGCAAGATGATGTCACGTCATATGCAGATCCAAATGATAGAGCAAGTCAAGAATCCGATATGGCTCTAGAGCTCAGAAATAGAGACCGTGAAAGGAAGCTGATTAAGAAAATTAATGATACTTTAAGAATAATTGAAAATGATGAATACGGCTATTGTAATCAATGTGGAGAGGAAATAGGCTTAAACCGTTTACAAGCTAGGCCAACAGCCTCATTGTGTATAGACTGTAAAACATTAGACGAAATCCGAGAAAAACAAATTGCAAAATAAAAAAAACCCGATTAATCGGGTTTTTTTATTATTTAATTATTTTATTCTTCCTCTTTCTTATCTGAAGTGGAAGGTGGATCAAGTAATACTTTAGCACTGACTCTAACTCGACCTTTATCATCAACCTCTATTACTTTAACCTTAACTTCGTCCCCCTCGGATAAATGATCTTTGACAGCTTTTATTCTCTCGTGTGCTATCTGAGATATATGAAGTAAACCATCTTTACCAGGAAGGAGTGATACAATCGCACCAAAATCAAGGATTTTTAAAACTTTTCCATCATAAATTTGGTCTACCTCTACATCTGCAGTAATTTCTTTTATTCTATCAATAGCATCTTGACCAGATTCCCCATCAGTACAAGCTACTTTAACTAGGCCGCTATCATCAATATCAATAGTAGCACCTGTATCTGCAGCTAAACCCTTAATAACTGCTCCACCTTTACCAATCACATCTCGGATTTTATTTGGGTGTATTTTAATTGTTAAAATCTGAGGTGCGAATTTAGACATCTCTGCTCTTGGGGCTTTTAACGTTTTCTTCATAATTTTTAATATATGGTCTATACCTTCTTTTGCCTGTGATAAAGCTACTTCCATAATTTCTGCGGTGATACCCGTTATCTTAATGTCCATTTGAAGAGCTGTAATTCCATTATCAGTTCCAGCTACTTTAAAATCCATATCACCTAAATGATCTTCATCACCAAGAATATCAGTAAGAACTGCAACACGATTATCTTCTTTAATAAGACCCATCGCAATTCCTGCTACGTGATCAGTCATTGGGACTCCTGCATCCATTAAAGCCATTGTCCCCCCACAAATAGAAGCCATAGAACTTGAACCATTTGATTCAGTAATTTCTGATACTAAACGAATAGTGTAATCAAAATCATCCTGAGAAGGCAAAGCAGCGGATAAACCTCTTTTCGCTAGTTTTCCATGCCCAATTTCTCTTCGTTTAGGAGTACCAACTCTGCCAGTCTCCCCCGTTGCGTATGGAGGAAAATTATAATGCAACATAAAACGATCTTTGTATTCACCTTGAAGGGCATCAATAATTTGCTCATCTCTTCCAGTACCTAATGTAGCAACTACAACTGCCTGAGTTTCACCTCTCGTAAATAATGCAGAGCCATGGGCTCTAGGCAATACTCCCGTTCTTATCTCAATTGGTCTCACAGTTCTAGTATCACGTCCGTCAATTCTTGGCTCACCATCTAAAATTTTATTTCTTACTATCCTTGACTCCAAATTAAAAAATTCATTCTTGATAGTGTTTATCTCATCAGGAGTTATGTTGTCCTGAGCAACTTCAGATATTACATTATCTTTAATTTCTGATAACTTTTCTGAGCGATCACTCTTAGACTTAATTGCGAATGCTTTTTCAAGTTCTTTCCTCGCAATTTTCTCAATTTGCTTAACTAAATCTTTATTAGTTTCAGGCGCAACCCAATCCCATGGATCTTTTGCAGCTTCTTTTGCGAACTGATTAATCATTTCAATTACTGGTTGCATGGCTTTGTGTCCCTCTAAAACAGCATCAAGCATAACTTTTTCAGGGAGCTCTTTAGCCTCAGACTCCACCATCAAAACTGCTGCATCACTCCCAGCAACAACAAGATCTAATTTACTTTTCTCTAGTTGAGTTTTAGTTGGATTAACAATATATTTATCATCGATGTATCCAACTCTAGATGCCCCAACTGGCCCATAAAATGGTATACCTGATATAGCTAATGCAGCTGACGCACCGATAATAGCTGGGATATCAGAATCAATTTCACTATCAGAAGACATTACAGTTGCCACAATTTGTATTTCGTTATAGAAATTTTTAGGGAATAGAGGTCTTAGTGGTCTATCAATCAAACGACAAGTCAATGTTTCTTTCTCACTAGGCCTTCCCTCTCTTTTAAAAAATCCACCTGGAATTTTTCCAGCAGCGTAATTTTTTTCTTGGTAGTCAACTGTTAAAGGAAAGAAATCTTGACCTTCTCTTGCATTCTTATTTCCTACAGCAGTAACAAAGACAACAGTATCTCCATAAGATACCATTACTGCACCATCTGCTTGTCTACCTATTTCTCCAGTTTCTATTGTAAGTGTGTTATCTCCAAACTTAACGCTTTTCTTAACTATTTTAAACATTTTTTTCCTTTTTATTTATGCCATTATTCACTTCCCAATAATGACTAACTATTTATATTAAAAAAGCCGATTCTAGCTAAGTAGCAAGAAATCGGCTTATAAAATTTATTTCTTATTTATTTTCTAATACCTAATCGCTTAATAAGATCTTGGTATCTATCAAGACTTTTTCTTTTTAAATAATCCAATAATTTACGTCTTTGACTAACAAGCGCCAATAAACCTTTTCTTGAATGATGATCTTTCTTATTATCTTTGAAATGTTCGGTAAGATAATTAATTCTATCTGTTAACAAGGCTATTTGAACTTCCGGTGAGCCAGTGTCATTTTTTGCAACTTGATACTCAGCAACAATTTTTGCTTTTTCTACAGCTGTACTTGTCATTCATTTCTCCTATTTCAGAACCGCACATTTTACTATATTTATAAATTTTTACAAAACTTTATAACTTTTTAATTTGTTGCTATCAATCTACGTACTTTTAGACATCCATTTAAGTCAATATCACCAAGGCCAAGAAACACTTCATCATTATTGTATAGTTTGTAAGTACCTATTCTATAATCCTTATTAGATAAAGTTTTACCCTCTTTTATAGCTTTTTCTTCATCACTGTCAAAAATTATTTTTCCAAAGCCCTGCATTAACATATCAATTGGTAAAACAAGTGCTTTTCTTTTTTCACCACTTAATTTTTCAATACTTTCTATAGTTGAGGCATCTAGAAGATTTATAGAACCAACTGATGTTCTTATTAAACCAGATAGATAACCGCCTGTTTTTAAAAAAAGTCCTATGTCAGTTGCTAAAGTTCTTATATACGTGCCTTTTGAACATTCGACATAAATTTTAAGTGTATTTTTTTTATAATCTAAAATATCAAGTGAAATAATATTAATATTTCTTTTCTTACGTTCAATCTCCTCTCCATTTCTGGCATATTCATACAATGGTTTTCCTTTAAATTTTAGTGCTGAGAACATTGGTGGTAATTGTTCTTGAGGTCCTAAAAAATATTTTATAGCCTTATAAATTTCTGATAAAGAGGGATATTTTTTAATATTTAATGATTTTAATTTACCTTCTAGATCTCCAGTTGAGCTAACAAAACCAAGTTTTATTGTAGCCTCATATGCCTTATTTGATTCTAATATATATCTAGAGAATTTCGTTGCTTCACCCATACATATTGGAAGTAAACCGCTTGCAAGTGGATCAAGCGTCCCTGTATGCCCAGCTTTTTTTGGATTAAATAATTTTTTAATTACCGAAAGAGTTTGATTGGATGAATAGCCTAAAGGTTTATTTACCAATATCACACCATTTACATTAAATCTTATTCTTTTAGGTTGCATGTAAAAAAAACCGAACTATGTTCTATCCAACAACTTTGATATTTTGATACTTTCGTCTATAGATTTATCAAAGTTAAAATGAAGTCTTGGTATACCTCTTGTAGTCATTCGTTTAGCAAGTTGAGAGCGCAAAAAAGGCATTGATCTAGCTAAGCCTTTCAATACTTCCTCTTTTGTATAATTGGAAATAAAGAATACTTTTGCATGCTTGAGGCAAGGAGAAACTTCAACATCAAGGATAGTAATTTGACTTAATGATGGGTCTTTCACATGTTTTTGTAAAATATTAGCTAATTCTTTTTTTATTTGCTGTTTTATACGATCACTTCTTGGATAATCTTTAACCAAGATTAAAGCTTCCTTGCTACTTCGACTAACTCATAAACTTCAACTTTGTCACCAACCTTCATATCATTATAGCTTTTTATAGACAAGCCACATTCAAAATTAGATTTTACTTCCTTAACATCATCTTTAAACCTTTTTAGAGAATCTAAATCACCGTCGTAAATAACAACATCATCTCTTAAAAGTCTTATTTTTGAATTTTTTCTAACTATTCCTTCTAGCACATAACACCCTGCGATAGTTCCTATTTTTGATGCTTTAAATATTTCTCGAATCTCAACAAGACCAAGAATGTTTTCTTTTTGTTCAGGTGATAATAATCCGCTTAGTGCTGCTTTTACCTCATCTACAGCTTCATAAATAATACTATAATAACGAACATCTACTTCTAAATTATCTGCAAGCTTCCTAGCTCCACTATCTGCTCTAACATTAAATGCAAGTATTACTGCATTAGATGCTGTTGCTAAATTTATATCTGACTCATTTACAGCTCCAACAGCAGAATGAATAACATTTACTTTAACTTCTTCCGTGGATAACTTTTCAAGAGATCCTGACAAAGCCTCAAATGAACCTTGTACATCAGATTTTATAATTAAAGGTAAAACCTTAACTTCTCCTTCGGCCATTTGATCAAATATATTTTCTAATTTTGATGCTTGTTGTTTCGCAAATTTAACATCTCTAAATTTACCCTGTCTAAATAAAGCTATCTCCCTTGCTTTCTTTTCATCATTAATTACTATAAATTCGTCTCCTGCATTTGGAACATCGGATAAACCAATCACTTCAACTGGTATTGAGGGTCCTGCTATTTTTATATTTTTTCCAGCCTCATCAAGCATAGCTCGAACTCTTCCAAAGGCACTTCCTGCTAAAAGTGTATCTCCTGGTTTTAAAATTCCAGCCTGTACTAGTAAAGTTGTTACTGGGCCACGACCTTTATCAAGTCTTCCTTCAACAACGATGCCTCTTGCAGGATTATTAGTTGCAGCCTTTAGCTCAAGCACCTCTGCTTGCAGTAAAACGGCATCCAATAAGTCATCGATTCCCTGTCCAGTCTTGGCAGATACTTCTGCAAATATAGCATCCCCACCTAATTCTTCAGGAATCACTTCATGACTTAAAAGCTCACCTTTTACCTTTTCTGCGTTTGCTTCTGGTTTATCAATCTTATTGATAGCCACTATTATAGGAACCTCTGCTGCCTTAGAATGATTTATTGCTTCGATAGTTTGTGGCATAACCCCATCATCTGCAGCAACTGCTAAAATAACGATGTCGGTAGCTTTTGCACCTCTAGCTCTCATTGCAGAAAAAGCTTCATGGCCCGGCGTATCAAGGAAAGTTATCATGCCTTTCGGGGTCTCAACGTGGTAGGCACCAATATGTTGTGTAATACCTCCTGCTTCTCCAGATGCAACTTTAGATGTTCGTATAAAATCCAAAAGTGAGGTTTTACCATGATCAACATGACCCATGACGGTTACTACCGGAGGTCTTATCTCTAAAATTGGTTCTGCTAAATCTTCAATATTGAGAAGTGATTCTGGGTCATTCTCTTTCGCAGCCTCAGGTTTATGCCCCATTTCTTCTACTGCAATCATGGCTGTATCTTGATCAAGAACCTGGTTAATAGTTACCATCATCCCCATGCCCATTAAAACTTTGATAACCTCACCAGCTTTGACAGACATCTTATGCGCAAGATCTGCAACTGAAATAGTTTCAGGCACTAAAACATCTTTTGCTACAGTTTCTGTAGGAGCAACAAAGGTTGTTTCATGATTTTCGTTTTTATTTTTATTTCTTAACTTAGGTGGCCGCCACCCTCCGGTACTAATATCTTTTCTTGTTTTAGTGGTCCTCTTTTTAATAGTACGGTCTACCCATACAGCTTTCTTTTCTTTTTTTTCTTTTTCGACTTTTACTCCTATTTTTGATGCAGGCCTGTGTAAAGTACTATCCGCTTTCTCTTCTTTTTTTGGCTTTTCTTTATTTTCTTTTTTATTTTTTGCTTCAGCAGCTTGAGCATCAGCTAAAGCTGAATGTCTTTTAGCTTCATCTTCACGGATATTTTTTTGATTATCATCAATTACTTTTACAGTCTTATCAGGAGCATTATTTTTTACAGCTTCAGGTTTATTTTCTTCTGGCTTAAGAATAGTTCTTTTCTTTCTAACTTCTACCTGAATAGTTCGAGCTCTTCCCTCGCTATCTGTCTTTCTTATTTCTGAATTTTGTTTACGCGTAAGAGTAATTTTTGCTTTAGGTTTTTGGCTGCCACCATGTTCATTTCTGAGATACTTGAGTAATGCTGACTTATCCTCCTCAGATATATCATCCTCTGAGTTTGCTTTGGATACTCCTGCGCTTTTTAATTGCTCAATTAGAAGGTTTACAGGTAGGCCTAATTCAGTAGCAAATTTTTTTACAGTAAATGTTTCCATTAAAACTCCAGTTTTTTTATTTTAAGCAAACCAAGGTGCACGAGCAGTCATGATAAGAGTTTTAGCTTTTTCTTCTTCAATCTTGATGAGATCTAATAACTCATCAACAGACAATTCAGCTAAATCTTCCATAGTAACAATTCCTTTAGAAGCCATAAGTTTTGCCATATCTATATCCATTCCATCCATACTTTTCAAATCCTCTGCAGGATCAGCGACTGTCTCTTCTTTTGCAATTGCAGCTGTTAAAATAGCAGCGCTAGCTCGAGACCTCAACTCTTTTACAGTATCTTCATCAAATACCTCTATTTGAGTCATTTCTTCAATTGGGACATAGGCAACTTCTTCAATAGATGAAAACCCCTCTTGCAATAAAATATCTGCGACATCCTCATCAACATCTAATTTCTCAATAAATAATTGACTTACGGATGTATATTCATCTTTATTTTTTTTATCAGATTCTTCCTCTGTTAAAATATTAAGTTCCCAATTAGTAAGTTCAGAAGCTAATCGTATATTTTGCCCGTTTCTACCAATAGCTTGAGCAAGTTGATCTTGCGTAACAACCAAATCCATACTTCGCTTATCTTCATCAACCATAATGCTTGATACCTCTGCAGGAGCCATTGCATTTATTACAAATTGAGCCGGTTCAATTGACCATAAAACAATATCGACTCTTTCCCCTGCTAATTCACCTGTAACAGCTTGAACTCTTGATCCTCTCATACCTACACATGTTCCCACTGGATCCAGTCTTTGGTCATTTGCTTTCACAGCAATTTTTGATCTTAATCCCGGGTCTCGTGATGCAGACATTATTTCAAGAAGTCCCTCTTCAATTTCAGGTACCTCTAATTCAAAAAGTCTAATTAAAAATTCGGGTGCAGTTCGAGATAAAATTAATTGAGGGCCTCTAGTACTGTTGTCAATTTCGATTAATATTGCCCTTACTCTATCTCCAACTCTTAAATTTTCTTTAGGAATCATTTGTTCACGTGGTAATACTGCATCCAAACGTCCGATTTCAATGATTGCATTCCCACGTTCCATTCTTCTAATCTGTCCTGAGACTAGCTTCTCGTCTCTTGCAAGAAAGTCATTCAGTATTTGTTCTCTTTCTGCTTCTCTAACTTTTTGTAATATTACTTGTTTTGCAGCCTGGGCACCTATTCTGCCAAACTCAACAGAATCAATAGGTTCTTTAATTAAGTCTCCAATCTCTTTATCTTTTGCTCGCTCATCCGACAAAGTTATTTGTGCTGTAGGATTTTCTAAAAGTTCGTCTTCTACAATAGTCCAAGCTCTAAATGACTGATATTCTCCACTATCTTTATCAATATCTACTTTTATATCAGTATCTACATCGTACTTTTTTTTAGTTGCTGATGCGAGAGCTAGTTCTAAAGCAGTAAAAATTACATCCCTTGATACATTTTTTTCATGTGCCAATGCATCTACTAACAATAATATTTCACGACTCATCTATATTTCTCCAATATATATCATTTAAACTGTAAGACCGGGTCTAAGCGAGCTCTATCTATATTTTCATGGCTAATCTCAATGATTGGCCCATCAAATTCTAATAATATATTTTTACCCTTTATTCCTCTTAAGATCCCACTAAAATTTTTTCTGTTTAAAAAAATTGATCTTAATTTTATTTTTACTTTTTCTCCCTTAAAACGATCAAAGTCTTCTAATTTTTTTATTACTCGATCAATACCTGGTGATGAAACTTCCAATCTGTCAAAACTATATTCCTCTTCAACACTCAATGCATGATTAAGTTGATTGCTTACTAAAACACAATCATCAATATCAATCACATTAGGTTTATCAATAAAAATACGTAATAACTGACCATGATTAATTATTTCAACATCTACCAACTCATAACCAAGTTGACTAACTATTTTTTCAATAAAATCTTCAATGTCAAATGCCATAAAAATTAATTGTTAACCCAAATAAAAAATGGGCCGTAGGCCCATAGAAATTATGCGAATTATATCAATTTATTTATTGAATTGAAAGATTATTATTAAAAATCAATATTTTATTTTTAATAAAATTTAATATGAGCAAATTTTCTTTTGCCTACTTGAATAATAAAACTAGAAGGGTTGGTAATTAAATTTTGTATGTTATCGATTTTGTCCCCATCTATTTTTACTCCTCCACCTCTTATGAGTCTCATTGCTTCTGAAGTACTTGCAACAAATTTAATTTGCTTTAATAGTTGGGGGATTGTTATTTCCTTAGTAAATTTTATTTTTATCTCAGTTATATCGTCAGGTATTTTTCCTTGTGATCTTGTGTTGAAATTTTTCTCAGCACTATTTGCAAAAGACTGATTATGAAATCTAGCAACAATCTCTTTTGCGAACTCAACTTTGATATTTTTAGGATTCTCTCCCTCCTTAACTCTTTTTTTCCATTCCAAAATACTTTTCAAAGACCTCAAAGAGAGTAATTCAATATATCTCCACATTAATTCATCAGATAAAGATAAAATTTTTGCAAAAATTATTTCAGCTGGTTCATCTACTCCAATATAGTTATTCAATGATTTAGACATTTTGTTAATACCATCTAACCCCTCTAATAATGGCATAGTAATGATACATTGAGGTTTTTGCATAAAATGTTTTTGAAGTTCACGTCCCATTAAAAGATTAAACTTTTGATCAGTTCCTCCAAGTTCTATATCGGCTTTAATAGCTACAGAGTCATATCCCTGAAGAAGAGGGTAAATAAATTCATGAATAGCAATAGGCTGTTTGGCTTTAAACCTTTTAGAAAAATCATCTCTTTCAAGCATCCTTGCTACTGTATGCATTGATGATAATTTCAATATTCCACTTGCACCAAGAGGGTCCAACCATTCTGAATTAAATAAAACTTGAGTCTTTGTTTTATCAAGAATTTTAAAAACTTGATCGGAATAACTTTCTGCATTTTTTTTTATATCTTCCTTTGATAAAGGTGGTCTAGTAGTATTTTTACCAGTAGGGTCACCAATCATCCCCGTAAAATCACCAATTAAAAAAATTACATCATGTCCTAGATCCTGAAATTGCCTTAGTTTATTTAAAAGAACTGTATGCCCAAGATGAATATCTGGTGCGGTTGGATCAAAACCTGCTTTTATTTTTAATGGTCTATTTTCTTTTAATTTTTCCATTAGCTCAGCTTCAACTAAAACTTCATCTACGCCTCGCTTAATAATTTTAAGTGTATCTTGTAAGCTCATTTAATCAAATTTTATAGTAAAAACTCAATTTTATATTAACTAATTTAATTTTAAATAAATAGTTATTTTTTAAAGTAACTTGAATAAAACATAAAAAACGTCACAATTTAAATATGGGTAATCAAAAAAATCTTTTTTTAGGTGTAATGTCAGGAACAAGTCTTGATGGAATAGATATTATTCTAATAAAAAATCCTAAAAAAACCATTAG
>MDTG01084653.1_pt1 | contig 10292 bp, 9 predicted proteins | sample 811421 | NCBI WGS metagenome assembly MDTG01 (sample SAMN05326645, study PRJNA326480) | marine metagenome | isolation source: seawater | place: Pacific Ocean: South East | collected 2011
GGCTTTGACGACAGAGAGGATCAGGTCGTGGGGGTGATTGTTGCAGAGCTTGCGGGCTATACGAGAACTGACACCGTGCTCTTGGAGTTTTCTTAGACAGATTTTGTGAAGAGGTTCATCATCAAGTTTGGGAGAGGTGAGGACCGGTTCCTGAGGAGCGGGCGGAAGAGGTCCGGGAGAGAGCTCCTGATGTTGTTTCTTTAGATCCTTATCTTTAATAAGTTTCTTTAGGAGAGGGGGTTTTTGTTCGAAAAGCAGGTCCTCGGGCTTGTTTTCTCCGAGAGCTGCGTGTTCGGTCTCGGAGAAAGAGGTCATGACAGATCGATCAGGACCCTCCTGATCGATCGATCCTATCCCCCCTGACAGATCGATCTTATCCCCCCCCTGGCTTGAGCCGGCTACGGTGTAGGTTTGGGTGGGGTCTTCGAGGACTTCTTCGTGTTGGAGGACGATTCGCCATCGGTAGACGCCGCCGGCGGATCTTTCTCGTTGGATGACACCGAGCTTTTCGAGGATTTTGGATGCTCGAGTGATGGTGCGGGCACCGACTCCGAGGGCTTTGGCGATCTGGCGGTAGGAGAGGTCGACGAAGCCCTGGCCGAATCCCACGGTCTTTCTGGTGAGGAGAGAGAGGAGGGCGGTGGCGGTGGGGTTGGTGATGGACTCGATGAATCGAGCGATGGAATGAGGGGTTTGCGAATACTTGATCCGCGGTCTGGAGTTCTTCACTAGACTAAATTTCCTAATTTTATTTCGGCAAAAAGGAACTAAGCCTGAGGGTGAGAACTTTTAAAAATCACTAGATAATGATTTTGGTGGACTCTCGTAACACGTAAGTAACATTGTGTTCTCATCGTGTTCTCATCCCCAAGATTCGATAAAAACCTCCGTTGTGGTGACTGGAGGTTTTTTCATTTGTACCCGGCCTTGCCGATGACCATGGTACTTTGCTTGAAGTATCTTCGAGTCCTTGCATGAGAGCCAAAATGACCATGTGGTCAGCTTGGGTGTTCTGGTGGCAGGGAAGCACGAGAGCGGCAAGACGGCAGCACCGCTGTAGTGAGAGTCGAAAAATTCTCTTTTTCCTTTAAAAAGCAGCGTTTGCGGCTTGTGTAGATAATTTTTCAAGACAGCAGTTTGCTCGCACGACCGCAAGACGGACGCAGCAAGAAGACAGCAAGGTCGCACGACCGCAGGAGAGTAAGATGAGAATGCTTAGTACGGGAGCCGCAGCCAAGATTGCGGGGTGCAGCTCTGACACAATTAGAAGAGCTTGCCAGAGCGAGGACCTTCGGGCCGAGATGGTGGAAGGCAAGCGTGGTCTTGTTTGGAAGGTACGAGAGGACTCTCTCCGAGATTGGATAGAGGAGCGAGAGCGAGAGAAGCAGGAGCGACTCGAAGAGGCGCAAGGCAGCGTCGCAGCAGGACCGCAAGACGGTCCGAGCATAGCAGCAGAGGAGCCGCAAGAAAGCACGAGCACGGCAGAAGGGCCGCAGGACGGAAGCGCTATGGCCGCAGGCGTGCTAGCAGCGATGCAAGAGTCCCTCAAGGAAGCCTTGGAGGTGGCGAGAGAGCAAAGGGTGGATCGTCTGGAGGCGGAGCGTAGGGCGACAGAGGCAGAACAGAACGCCTTCCGCCTGGCCAGACAGATTCAGGCTTTGATGACAGATATGGACCGCCAAAAGAGGCTGCTCAGCGAGAATGCTGAGTCTTTGATCGAGAAGGACGCCGAGTTGAAGCAGCAGCTTGCGATAAATGAAGAGAAGGCGGAACGGGAGCGTGCTATCAGAGAAGAGGCTGAGGCCGAAACGTATCAGGCCCGGGCGGAGGCGTTGGAGTTTCAGGAGAAGCTGAAAGCTGCAGAACAGGAGCTGGAGAAGATTCGTGCCGAGGCTGAGGAAAGTAGCTCGAAGCTGAAAGAAGCTCGCACGGAAATTGAAGGTTGGGAATCACGACGGAAGCAGTCGTTTTGGAGTAGAATTCTGGGTCGCTCCGGTTAGGTTGGATAACCCAAGCAGCAGAAAGAACGGCGTCACTAAGGCGCCGTTCTTGTTTAAGGAGGCACGACCGCAGGAGTGCTGCAGAAGGCTTGCAGCCTTCTTGCGGTCTTGCTGCGGTACTGCTGAGTTCCGTGTTTTAGACGCGGAGCGGCTAAAACCGGCAGGCGGGGGGTCTTGGGGGGCTGGCAAGCCCCCTCGGGGCCGGAGGCCCCGTGACATCCGTCGCGCTAGCGACGGAGAGCCCCTCTCAGGTGACGCCAAGGCCGTTTCGTGGTGGGCGTGCCAAGCGGCTGCTGCCCGAAGGGCCTGGTAGGTGTGGTCACTCGCGAGACGGCCGCCGGTACTTTCTCTCTCGTTTGCAGTAGCGTACGCGCGGTGAGCTAGGATGGGGCTGAGCAGCGGGATGGGATGCCGGACCTGATGGGGTAGAACCACTAGAAGTTCGACTTTTGGCCCAAAAGGCGATCTCTTCCCAGCTATCATGGTCTCGTATAGCTTGAGGGGCTTTGAAGCCTGAGCTTTGGGTTTCGCCTGGTCTTTGAGGCCCGAAGGGCCGCTATGAGGGTGTGCCTACTGACTTCTTTGGTTAGACAAGCCAGGTAATTTGGCGGCGTGAAACTGTCGTGAAACGGGACGGAAATTACTTTAGCGTAATGTCTTCGAGTGGGATGTCGTTATCAAGCATTAGAAAGATCTGGTTCCTGAATCCATCGAGATTGATTTCGGTAGAAAGATCGCCGGAAGTTTCAATGTCGACTCTCTGAATAGAACGAATGGGTGCATCCATATCTATTGGGTCAAACGAGACTTCAACTTTGGTCACACCCTCGATCGAAAACAAAAGAGCTTCTAGCTCTTGTTTAACGTGTTCTCTCCACGCTTGACGCGCAGTCAGAGCTTCTTGCTGCTCTCCCGGCATTTCGAAATAAGGACCTGCAATCTCGGTTGGCGTGGCAGCTTCTTTAACTTCTATCAGGGTGTCTTGAGACGGAATTCCATTCTTCGCCAAAAGCGCTCGGATTTCATGGCGCTGTGAGAAGGCCACGCGTGGTTGATACTTGTCCCTGGCATTCTCGTCAAAGGTACACCAATATCCGGATTTGTTGAGAAAGCTAACCGTGCTTCGAAGACCCTCCTTGCTTATTCGATGAGATCGGTAAAGTGGCCACTCTCTTACAAAGTTGTCGGGTCTGGGGACCTGCTTGTCCGTTCTTGATCTTGAAATTACCGCAAAAGAGGCCAGCAGCAGAATAAGAATGGAGAGATTTATTATTATCGCTCTGCGGTGTTTCACAAAACTCCTTTCAGGGAAAGATTTTATCGCCCTTGGGAGGGGTAATCAATGTTACGAAGCTTGTTTTTAGCAGCACTTTTTTCTTTTATTCTATTAGCACCGATTTCCGCCGGAGACCTCGAGCCGGATGGCTCTGGAAGGTACGGCGTAGAACTGAATGTCGGCTTCTTGTACAAAGAAGAAGATGTCGATAAATGGAAACCTATCTTCACTAAGGGTTCGCAGATGCTCTGGGATGCTACCGCTTCTCAGATTTACATCAAGAAAGTCACATTTTATAACGATTGTCCTACTATTGACGCTAACGATTTGGATAGCTCCGGCCTTCGAACTTCCGTTCGGAACAAGGCTAACCAGATGGACGTTCTTATCTACAAAGCAACAGGAGGTGGAATTCGGACGAGTACGACCGTAGGACGCCTCCATAGCAAGTCGAGTGGTCCAATAGTTCTCTACGAAGAGCACGCTCTCGCTCCGAATTTTCAAGAGACCTTGGGTCACGAGTTGGCGCACTATGTCTTAGATGTTGCCGATGAGTACAAGGGCGTTCTTCGACCACTCGGTTTAGCTTCCGAGGAGCAGGCCGAATTCCAGCAAACCCTTATGAGCGGACTTGGAAGGGTTGTGCTATCGAATAGCCGAGACATAGAATTTCGGAACGCCAAGGTCGCGCCCGGATTGCCGGAAGCGACGCGCTCTCTGCTTCTTCGCAAGGGGCTATTCTTCTGTTCTGAGCCATTTGATAGTGACCCAAGGCCTGCAAGCTCGATCATGGACGCGTTCATTTCCGCGAGTGGTGCCGTAGACTATCATAAGTTTCTTTGTAACCCGAAGGACCACATCGCCGCGCATTTAGTTCATGTTAGTCTACCCCGTAGCACTGTTTATAGGGGTGGCGACTTCGCCAATCTCACGCGAGACCAGATCATTAACGAGCTGGACGTAAATCGGATCTATCTAGACGATGGAGAGCTCTTGGTGGCCGAAACCCAACAGCAGCAAGTTAGATTTTCTAGCTGCGCTACACAGGGGGAAGAAACTCTTAGAAAGTGGTGGGGAGCTAATGTCAACTTCTCAGATCGGGCGGGAGATCTAGCCGGTTCCGCCCCTGGTATCGAATTTAAAGAAGAGGATGACTGTAAGAGCATTGTCATTTTCTTGATCGACAAGTCAGGTAGTATGCAAGGCGCTCGTCTCAATGCCACCAAAAGAGCCGCAATCGGTGCCATTGATGCCCTGGATGGCGACGAGGTCAAGTTGGGCATAGTCGCATTTGATAGCCAACCGAGAGTCGCCGTCGGCATTACCGAGCTGGACGAGGTTCGTGATGCCGCCAAAGCTGCTGTCTCAACGTTGAACGCGAGCGGTGGGACTAGAATAGGTTTTGGTCTCGGCATTGCCTATGAGCAACTAAGAATGCTGAGAGACGATCCCGACCAGGCCGAAGAGAGAGAAATCATATTCTTAATGACTGATGGAGTGTCGGAGGACGATACAACAACCGTCACTGAGGTTATTAAGAACGATGGAGTGGAAATCTCCGTAGTTGCCCTAGGTGAAGCGGTTGACCTGGCGGTGCTCAATGGGATTGTTATCGAAACGGGCGGAACTTTCTATCAAGCAGCTCAGGACGAAGACATACCAACCGTTTTTACGCAGGGAGTTCTCCAAGATTTAGAGGGACTTGAGCCGCTGAGTCGCTCTGTGGAAAGAGCTGGAGAAGGGGCTGCCCTAGAGACGCTCAACTTTTTTGTGGATCGGTACGCGGAGAGAGTGAGTGTTCTTATACAACTTACAGACGTGGACACGACGAGTCTCGCTCTTTCGGATTTCATAGTCACTGCACCAGACGGCTCAGTTCTGTCGTCCTCGTTGCGTGGTGAAATAAGGGATGGGGAGCTGACGCTTATCATTCCCTTTGATTCGAACGTCTCGGGAGATTATAGCGTTCGAGTGCCTAGCAGTATCCTCAGGTCAGGTTCTGTTGCTGAGATTCTGGCTTTCTCCAGGTCGGATAAGATGAAGGTATTTGGAGGCATAGGCGCACGGGAGGATGATATTACCGGGGACGCCGGCACCTTTGAATTTCCAGAAGCAGTACCGCTGAACGTTTCTGTCTCATCAGAGATAGGTAACGCTCAGAATGTGTCTGTTGTCGCCGAGATCACAAGACCTGATGAAACCGTTGTCAGAGTGCCTCTCCGAGATACGGGTGCGAAAAGTTTTGGAGATGCGACTGCGAGCGACGGGGAATACTCGGCCTTGTTTCGTGCCTTTAATGGTGATGGAACATACTCTGTCGAGATTCTGATAGACAACGAAGCGCTCACGGGGGTTGGCTCCTTCGGTGTGCATTCCGAACCGGAAGACATTCCTTTTGGAAGATTTGATCGTTTCTTTCGCACCATCAACACGAGCTTTACTGTTACCGGATATCAAAACTTAGGAGCTTCAGAGCTTAAGATCAGCGACCTCGACTATCCTCTTGAGACGAGATTTGTTCCCTATCTTGAATCAGGGGAGAACGCTATGTCGGAGGTTATTATGGGCTTTGCGGCTGAAGTCACGGGGCCTCAGCCGATCTTGATTAGTTCCTTCCCGATCGAAGTCGACGGTGACCTGGATATCGCGACAATCAGCGGGATTGAACTCTATGTTGACTCCGACAATGACGGTTTTCCCGACAATTCGGGGGAAACTTTCCAGGCGATAGCCACCGCGGATTTTAGTATTGTCGACAAAAAGCTTATCTTGAATGACCCCTTGATAATCGAGCCTGGAACAAAGCTGAACCTGCTGGTCCTGGCCAGGTTTGATCAAAAGATCCGTAGTGAGATACCCGTAGAGGCTGGTTTCCCATTAATGGCGATACTAGCGATCTTCTCCGGTAGTCTGTTCCGTCGCCGGAAGAGTGGCTTTGTAGCGATGATGTTGATAGTGGCAGCGACCAGTTTGTTAATTGGGTGCGGCTCTTCTAACCATAGCTTTTTTCAAACCTCTCCCGTATCGCCAACGGGGGATGGTGAATCCTCGGTGGCATTAGAGATACGGCAGGCTTCTTTTCGAGTTGATGTTACGGGTGTTAAGGCCGTGGGGGCTTTTGACGCTTTGCCTGCAACGGTCACTGTTGATGACGAGGTTCAAGGGCCGAATCTCGTTTTGGAAGTTAACAGAGTCGCTGAATGACGCCTGCCTTTAAAACGGCACTATTAGAAATAGTCTCGGCAAGACTCTTTGAGGACTCGGCCGATGGCCATTTAAGGGGTTGCATCTACTGACTTCTTAGGGATGGCAGCGTCATTGTCGAAGTCGGTCGAGTGCTTGTTCGATTCGGGCTACAGTGTCCTCGGGAGTGCACTCGGGGAAGGAGAGTCTGGTGGCTCGGCCTTCGATGAATCCGCTATTGTAGGCCAATTGGTCCGAGGCGAGCGGCTTTCGCTCTTTGGTTCCTTGCAAACCGTCCTGATAGCCGAGTTGCCAGCTTTCGGGGTCTTGTCGAATTCTTGCCACCGATTGGTCTTCGATGGCTTAATAGCTATGCCTTTCACTCGGTAGCTGCAGGTCGGTGTTTGGCGTGGAACATTTGCCCCAAGCTGTGAAACTTTATGCGGGTCTTCTGATCGAAGGGGAGAATCGAGTTGCATGGCTGGAAGAAACGACCCTTGCCCTTGTGGGAGCGGGAAAAAGTATAAGAAGTGTTGTTTGCGTCGAGCTGAGGAGTTGGAGGCTCGAGCCCGACATCATGACGAAGTGAGAGAGCGGTGGAGTGAGCTGGTTTTCGCGATTCACGAGGAGCTGCGGGAGAAGTACCCTCGTGAGGCTTTGATGACGTGGAGCGCGAGTTTTGGCTATCAACCCTTGGAAGAGGAAGAGATGCCCTTTTTGCTGGACTTTCTAGCCTTCTACCATCCGTTCGAGGGCGGGAAGACGCCGGCGGAGATGTATTTCGGCGACGGAAGCCGATTTGAAAGCGCTGAAGGCGAGATGGTTTGGATGACACGGCCTTATTCGCTCTATAAAGTGACGGCGCAGACGGGACCGGACGAGTTTGTGCTTCGCGACCTGCTGCGGAAAGATACGCCATACGTGGTGAGATCTGGTCGTGTTGACGAGGGGCTGACTGTGGGAGGGACCCTGTTCGGGAAGTTTGTCTCGGATAGTGATGTCTGGGTGCCGGTTTCGGTTCATCCTCGATGTCTACTCGGTAAGGGCGGAGACTGGGTGGCCGAGGATTTCTTGAGGGGCCGCAAGAGCTGTCATTCCTCGACATTGAAGAAGCCGAAGAACGCGAGGAAGATTTATCTAGCCTGGATGGAGGCCGTGGAGGGTGCTCTTTCTCGGGAAGGGCCTCCGGAAATGGTGAACTTTGACGGTGAGCCGATCGCCTTGAGTCGTGATGTTTGGAGCTTTGATCCGAAGAGGAAAAGGTGGCTGACTGAAGGGCTTTCGCGCGTGGATGGGCTGAAGGAGTTGGGGGCGGACTCTTTTGTTTACGGGACGGAGGAGAGGCCGGTGATGGGGTTCGTGACGTTGAAGGAGAGCGAGCTTTGGGTGGACTCGAACTCGTTCGAGCGAGTGGACCGAATCTCAGGAGCGGTTTGTGAACAGTGTGGGGATCTCCTGACCTTCGTGCGCGAAGTGGGTCAGGATGAGATCACGGCTTCGATGCCCGGGTTACCTCACGAAACGGAAAAAATAGCACGTTAAGGGATTCTGGCTGGCCGCAAAGGCCGAAACTCACCATCACCAAGCTTCTTGCTCTCCTCCCACGTGTAGTCGCCGGTCAGGTTTATGTGCGACCATCCGAGCGGCGAGAGGTGTTGTAGCAAGTCCTCCTGGACGTTCGATTTCTCACGCATCGAGTCGATGACGCGCCCGATATAGACTGTGTTCCAAAGGATGATTGCGGCGACGACCAGGTTGAGCCCGCTCGCTCGGTAACGCTGACTTTCGAACTTCCGGTCGCGCAGCTCCCCGAGCTGATTGAAGAAGACAGCCCTGGCCAAGGCGTTCCGGGCTTCCCCTTTATTCAAACCGCTCTGTACACGACGGCGCAACTCGACGTCTTGCAGCCACTCGAGCGTGAACAGGGTCCGTTCGACTCGGCCCAGCTCACGCAGGGCGACAGAAAGCCTGTTTTGACGAGGATAACTTCCCAACTTTCGCAGCATGAGCGATGCGGTTACCGAACCTTGCTTGATTGAGGCCGCGAGTCGCAAGATCTCATCCCAGTGTTCGCGGATAATCTTGAGGTTGATCCGCCCACCGATGAGGCCGGACAAGGCGGAGAAGCGCTTGGGGTCGCCAGTCACATAGAGGCGCTTGTCGGAAAGCCCTCTGATCCGAGGAGCGAAACGATAACCCAGGAGATGCATCAAGGCGAAGACGTGGTCGGTAAAGCCAGACGTGTCGGTGTAGTGCTCTTTGATCTGGAGTTCGGACTCGTGGTACAGCAATCCGTCTAGTACGTGGGTGGCATCCCTTATTGTCGTGCTAATGACCTTGGTGTGAAAGGGAGAGTACTGGTCGGAGACATGAGTGTAGAACTGAACTCCCGGTTCAAATCCGTACTTGCGGTTGATTTGTCCGGCGAACCGTCCCCTTCCGCCCACTTTGAAATTCTGGCCATCGGAGGACGAGGAAGTACCGTCTCCCCAGAAGGCCTACCACAAAGGTAGCTGCGGAATCCGGACACAGGCTCCGTTTTTTGTAAAACCCGGAACTTTTGGTGGATTTTCGCCGGAAAATCGGATTTCGATGGCCAGATCAGCGCAAATCCTTAGCCAAGACTTCCGAAAAGGCTGGTTTTCGGAAGTCAAATTCACCTCTTGAGCTACGAAAACGGCCTATAGTTCCGGGGCAATCCGTAAAACGGAAGCTGTGGCACTATATCGCAGCTACCTTTGTGGTAGGCCTTTTTGTCGGGGATCGCGCAAATCTTTGCCATGTGATCTACCAAGGCGTTAACGTGCTATTTTTTCCGTTTCGTGAGGTAACCCCATAAACAATGTAGGCCATACGACAAATTCTGTAGGTCCCGGTTCCTCGCAAGACGGACTTTACTGCCTAACTGTTCCAGCGGGGCACACTGTGCAAATTAGAGTGCAACAGAGAACCCTTGTGACCTCAACCATAGTAGAATAGGCAACGAGACTCGCTCCTTCGAAATTTACCCGTTCAGGCGTGGAGGCCCCGGGTGGAGAGCCATTTGACATCTGGAGCCGGAGGCTGGACTTGGCGGCTTGACAAAGAGGCCTTCATTCAGCCGCTGCCTGAGGCTGTAGATAGCGGGCTTTTTGAGAATTTTCGAAATTTCGCGAAAAAATTCGGGGGAATTTTGCCGAATTTTGAAGCCTCTTGGGCCCGATCTTGGGTCTATCCGGAGCCTGAGGCTAAAGATGGCCGAAAATCGGCCTCAAAACCGGATGCGGAGCACCTCGGACCGCATGTGCAGCCTCTGGCTCCAGATAGATGCCGTTTTTGCGTACAAGTCGAGGAGCAGACATCGCAGGAAGCGGTCATGACCTGCTTGAAGCGCTTGGCACTTCTCGCAAGGCACCTGAGTTTTTTCTCCGGGGGAACGAGTTTTCACGGGGTTTCCACTTTCGCGAGGCGTTGGCTGGCGTCTATCCGCGAGGCTTGTCTTTGGTCAGGGCTACACCAAGGCGAACTGCTTGAGGTTGTCTTCGATTTCGCTGTCTTCGAGTAGGATGGCTCTTCGAACGAAGTCACTTCGGTTGAATTGGAAATCTTGGATCATTCGTTCGGCTTTGGGACTGAGTCGAATAGTGACTTTGGTGTCCCATTTGCCCTGGTTGAGGAGAGGGTCTTCGGCTGCCTCGTTGAGGAGCTTAAGGAACTTTTCTCGATGTTTGGGTCCCTTCTCGATAGCCGCGAGAACAGCTAGGATGACCGCTTCGATGGAACTCATCGTGCTGGAGCCCAGGGTGTGAAGTCGGGACTCGGCCAAGTCTCTGAGGGCTGTTGACAGGGTGACA
>MDTG01284723.1_pt1 | contig 10292 bp, 10 predicted proteins | sample 811421 | NCBI WGS metagenome assembly MDTG01 (sample SAMN05326645, study PRJNA326480) | marine metagenome | isolation source: seawater | place: Pacific Ocean: South East | collected 2011
TGAAATAGATTTTTTCTTTAAAGATTAAAAACTTTTAATATAGCTTTAGGATAAAGCTTATCCCGAGGCAATTATAAAAATTTTTAGAAAATCTTAATTCTTAAAAAAAAATTCTATTTCCTTTTTAGCGTTATCAGCTGAATCTGATCCATGAACTGAATTTTTATCAATTGATACACCATATAGTTTTCTTATTGTATTTTCTTCCGCGTCTTTAGGATTTGTGGCTCCCATTAATTTTCTATTTGATAAAACTGCATCATGGCCCTCTAATATCATTACGAATATGGGCCCTGAAGATAAATAAGTGCATAAATCATTGTAAAAAGGTTTGGATTGATGAACCTTATAAAATTCTGCTGCTTCATCTTTGGTTATATGTATTTTTTTGCTTTCTTTAATAATTAGATTGTTTTTGATAAAAATATTTTTTATTTCTTCTACCAAATTCCTTTCAACTGCGTCTGGTTTAATAATTGATAATGTTTGCTCAACTTTACTCATAATTTTCTTCTATCATTTGATTTAATAATCTTACTCCAAATCCTGTTGCTCCTCCCGAATTCAAAGCACCGCCGTATTTTGAAAAGGCCATACCTGCTATGTCAAGGTGCGCCCAAGGCGTTTTATTTAATATAAATCTTTGTAAAAATTGTGCAGCTGTAGTTGATCCAGCGCCACCAACATAATTTATATTTTGCATATCTGCATTCTTAGAGTTCATAAGTTTGTCATAATTTTTATGAAGCGGCATTCTCCATAACTTTTCTTCAACTGTATTTCCAGCGTTTAAAATTTGTTTAGAAAGCTTATCATCATTAGAGAAAAGTCCAGCATACTCAGATCCCAAACAAACTATTATAGCTCCTGTTAATGTAGCTAAGTCTACAATGAATTTAGGCTTAAATTTTTTTTCAGTAAAGGTAAGTGCATCTGCTAATACTAATCGCCCTTCTGCATCTGTATTTAAAACTTCTATAGTTTTTCCACTATACGATTTTACTATATCTCCTGGTCTTTGGGCTACTCCGCTTACCATATTTTCTACAAGTCCTACGACGCCGACTGCATTAATTTTTGCTTTTCTTAAAGCTAAACTTTTCATTAATCCAACTACTGCGGCTGAACCTGCCATGTCATAAGTCATGTCTTCCATAAATCTCGCTGGTTTAAGAGAATATCCTCCAGTATCAAAAGTAACGCCTTTACCTACAAAAGCTAAAGGTTTAGAATTATCTTTTGCTCCATTCCATTCAAGGGTTACAAGATAAGATCCTCTTATACTTCCCATACCTACACCAAGTAGAGCGTTCATGCCCATCTTTTTTAATTTTTTTTGATCGTAAATGGTTATTTTTAAACCATCTTTTTTGAGTAGATTTAATCTTTTTGCGTACTCATCTGGATGTAAAATATTTCCTGGTTCAGAAACTAAGTCTCTCGCATAAAAAGTTCCTTCTTCAATAGCTTTAAATTTCAGCTGATTTTGACTTGAAGGTTTATTTTTATTACCTAAAACATTAATTAAAATTTGCCTTGAATCTTTCTTTGTTTTATATTTTTTAAACTCATAAGATTTTAATTTAAGACCATGTAAAAAATGACCAATAAAATTTTTTAGTTTACTTTCAATACTATCTGAGATGAAAAAATATTCACTATTTTTTCCGTGGTTCACTCGTCCATAAAATTCAGCACCTAAATTTTCGATATCTGTAATCTTTAAATTGTTCTTAATCGATATTAGAAATATTTTTTTTTTTGAGTTAACTTCAAAAAGTAATATATTTTTTTTAAGATCACTAGTTTTAAGTAAGTCATTTATGTAAAAAAACTCAGAGTCTGAAAGGTTCTTCTTTAGACGGTTTAAATTAAATTTTTCATTGGAAAATAAGACAATATTAGACGAAGTTTTACTATAAGACTTTTGATTGTAATTTATTTTCACTGTCATAATTTTTTATTATTCTCCAAATTGGGTTGAATGTTATATATGATCAAAAATGTGAGATTTCAACGTTAAATTTGTATAAATTAAACCATTGATTGAATTTATTAGTTTAATGCATTATCTATATACAAATTACAGCCATGCTTCAAAATAAGATTTATCAAAACTTTTTAAAAGAGATTCTTAAAACCTTTTTTACAATTCTTCTGGGTTTTTCGTTGATAGCATTAACAGTGAGGTCAGTTAATTTTTTAGATTTAATAGTTGATAATGGTTATGCAGTATCTACCTACTTTGAATATTCTTTTTTAAATATTTTCGGTATTTTGCCTAAATTCATACCTTTATCATTTTTAATTAGTTTAATACTTTTCATTATTAAGCATGGAGAAGAAAATGAGTTAATGATTTTATGGTCTTCAGGAGTAAAAAAAATAACAATGTGTAATTTCTTTTTCTTTGTAAGCTTATTAATATTTTTAATAAATATTTTATTTTCTACTCTTGTCACACCGTATGCATTAAATAAATCTAGACAAGTTTTGAAAAATCAAAATATAAATTCTTTTTTACCTACAGTAAGATCGCAACAATTTAGTGACAGTTTTGATGGTTTCACATTTTTCGTTGAAAAAAAATCTAATGATGAAATGCAGAATATATTTTTAAATGATGAAGGGCAGAGTCTTAAAAATTTTAGTTCAAACTCCTCAAATTCAAAAGAGACAGTTATTTTTGCAAAAAACGGAATCGTAGAAAACAAAAATTTACTTTTAATTGATGGTCAAATAATTTCAACATCAACTAAAAATAAAGATGAAATAATTAATTTTGATCAACTTAAAATAAGCCTCGGAAATTTAGCTACTACAACAATCAAAGCGGTAAAAATTCAAGAGACATCAACATTAAAACTTGTTAGTTGTTTTTTTAAAAATAAAAATATTGCTTACTGTAATGAGGATTTTAAAAAAGAAATTATTTCAACTTTAAATAGGCGAATTTTAATTCCAATCTATATACCTGTCTTATCGCTAATATGTTCGATTATATTATTAAAATCTAATAAATTATATCTTAATAAGGCTTCTGTATATTTTTATAGTTTTTTATTATTATTATTTACTGAATTAGGAGTCAGATATACGGGTATACACAATGTAGTGTTATATATTTTCATTCTTTTGCCAATAATTTTATCTAGTTATCTGTATTTTTTTTTATCCTACAAATTTTCTAATGAACTTAAAAAAATATGAATAAAATAATACTTAATTATATTTTAAAAAATTTTCTTAAAACTTTTTTTATGGTTGTATTAATAATTTACTCTTTTGGTATAATTTTAAATTTATTTGAAGAAATTGAGTTTTTTAAGAATTTAGATGTATCTGTTTTTTTACCTCTTACATTAACAAGTATTTATGTTCCTAGTATAATGATAAAAATATCACCATTTATTATCTTTGTATCAAGCACTTGGTTTATGCTTAAAATAAGAAATAATAAAGATTTATTAATATTAAAGGTATTTGGATTTTCAAATATAAAAATTTTTTTCATACTTGGGCTAGCGTCTTTTATATTAGGTTGGATAATCTTATTTGCAATAAATCCAGTAACTTCTTTAATGTCTAAATACTATGAAAAAACAAAGTCAAATCATTCAAGAGATATTGATCATTTAGTTTCTTTTACAAAAAATGGTCTTTGGATAAAAGAAAATTTCGAGAATAAACAAAGAATTATTTCTGCCAAAAAACCAGAAGGATATTATCTTATCAACGTTGAGATATTTCATTTAGATAGAAATATGAATTTAATTGAAAAGATCACTTCTAAAAAAGCAAATATCCAAAATAACGAATGGCAATTAGAAAGTGTTAAAATTTTTAAACCTGCAAAAGGCGTTTTTGAAGTTCAAAATCTTGAAGATTATTACATTACTTCAAATTATAATCATCAAAAAATTAATTCTTTATTTAAAAATTTCAATACAATTTCATTTATTTCCCTTATTACTGACTACCAAAAGTTATTAGATAATGGGTATAATGATTTGTTTCTAAGTCAAAGTTTTCACGTGATGTTCTCCCTACCTTTTTTCTTATTTCTGATGACCTCATTAGCGGCTATATTCTCAATGAATTCTACACAGAAAACAAATAATTTTAGGCTAATTATTCTAGGTTTGGTAACTTGTGTTTTAACTTTTTATTTAAAGGATTTGTCTTTAGCACTTGGAAAAACTGGTAGATTGCCAATTCCTTTAGCTATTTGGTCCCCAGTGATCGCTTTAAGTTTTTTTACATTTATAGGTATATTGCAGATTAATGAAAAATAATTTTTTTACTTTATTTTTAATTTTTTTATTTAACTTATCTCTTAATGCTCAAGAAATATTTATTGAAGCAGAGAATATTACTTTAGATAAAAAAAAGCAGGTTTCTATTTTTGAAAATAAAGTTATCATTACCACAGAAAAAAATAATGTAATAAAAGGAGATTATGCTGAATATGATAAAAATAAAAAGTTTATCATAATAAAAAATAATGTGTCAGTTGAAGATGATAAGAAAAATATTATAAAAACAAACGAAGCTACTTACGACGAAAAAACTAAAATTTTAAGAAGTATTGGAAATACATCTATTACAACCACTGATGGTTATGAATTAATTGGTTCAAATATAAAATTTGATAATTTAGATAGAATTATAAGTTCTAGTTCTAATTCTGAAATTAAAGACAGAAATAATAATATAATATTATTAGATAATTTTGAGTATCTGATTGACAAAAACATATTTAAATCTTTGGGTAAAATAGAAGTTAAAGATACAAATTTAAATACATATGAATTCTCTCAAGTTTATATTGATACAAAAGATAAAAAAATACTTGGTACTGATATTAAAGCAAAAATAGATCAGAGTGATTTTAAAATAGATGAGCGCAATAAACCAAGAATTTTTGCTAATACGGCTGAAGTAAGTAAGCAAAAATCATCTTTTACCAAAAGTATTTTTACTTTATGTGATTATAGAAAAAATGACAAATGTCCACCTTGGAGTATCCAAGCTTCAAAAATGCTTCATGATAATAAAAAGAAAACAATTTATTACGATAATGCTGTAATTAAAATTTATGACATTCCTATTTTTTATACCCCAAAACTATCTCATCCTGATCCTAGCGTAAAAAGAAAATCTGGTTTTTTAGTTCCATCGTTTCAAACTGCTAAAAATTTAGGTCAGGGAGTATCAATTCCATATTTTTTTAATATTGCTGATGACAAAAATTTTACTGTTACTAGCAATCTTTATGCTAGAGAAAATGCATTATTATTAGGTCAATATAATCAAGCTTTTAAAAACTCAAATTTTCTTGCAGATTTTGGTTATACTCAAGGATATAAAAAAACAAGTAAGACAAAAAAGCCTGGAGAAAAATCACATTTTTTTTCTAAGTTCTCTAAAAATTTTACTAGTAAAGACGGATCTTTAAACTCTTTAGTTATTAATACTCAAGAAACATCAAATGATAAATATCTAAAACTCTACAAGATCAAATCTAATTTGGTTGATTACAATACAGACACTCTCAAAAATACACTTGATTTTACCAGGGAAAAAGATGATTTATTTTTTGGTTTTAACTCAAGTATTTATGAAACTCTTGATGAGACTTACAATGATAAGTACGAATATATATTTCCTGATATAACTGTCGATAAAAATCTTTTCGGTAATAGCTTGGGTTTTACAAATTTACAATCAAACTTTAAAGTTCATAGTTATGATACCAATAAGTTAAAAAGTTACTTTATAAATGATTTTAATTTTAATTCTAATAGCCATAATTTAGGACCAGTAATAAAAGGTGAAATATTAGGAAATTTGAAAAATATTAATTACGAGACAAAAAATATTGATGTCTTTAAAGAGGATTTGACCTCTGAGGTTTTTGGCTCTTTAGGGTATTTAGGTAAAATTGATTTACTAAAAAAAAATAACGAAGCTAGACACTTACTCACACCTAAATTATTTTTAAGATACGCTCCAGGAAGTATGAGAAAAGAAGAAAATGGTTCTAGATTGACTGCTAAAAATGCATTTAATTTGAATAGAATGGATAATATTGACAATTATGAAACAGGTATGAGTGGAACTTTTGGTTTTGACTATAAATTAGATAAAAATAATAATAATTTTGATTTTTCTGTTGCTCAAATAATTAATGATAAAGAAAATAAGAAAAGACACTCCAAAACCAGTCAAGATGAAAAGTTATCTGATCTGGTAGGGTCAGCTACTTTTTCGATGAACAACAAAACAAGCATAAACTATAATTTTGCTTTAGATCAAAATTATGAAGATATTAATTATAATGAATTAGGTTTAAATCTGGATCTTGATCCAGTTCAGATAAATTTTGATTACTTAAAAGAGTATAAACATATCGGCGATCAAGAATACTTTAAAACTAAAATAGATTTTATAAACAGTAATAATAATATTGCTTCTGTTGAAACTAAAAGAAATCTGATTACTAATTCTGCCGAGTATTATGATTTAAGTTATGAATATATTAATGACTGTCTAAGAGCTGGATTAGTTTATAGAAGAGAATTTTATAATGACTCAGAATTGGAACCAGAAAATTCACTAATGTTTAAAATTACATTGACGCCATTTGGAAATATTACTTCACCATCATTCAGTAAATGATTAATTTTTTGAAAAAAATAATAATTATTTTAGTACTATTTAGCTTCAACAATAAGGTGACAGCAAATATACAAAATAAGATAGTGTTAAAAGTTGAAAATGAAATAATTACAGAATTTGAAATAAAAAATAAAATTTTAAGTACTCTCTTAATTTCTAATCAGGCTATTAATCAACAAAATATAAATCAACTTAAAGAACAGTCTTTAGATAGTTTAATATTGACAAGATTAAAAAAAATTGAATTATCAAAGTATAATTTTAAGAATAACTCTAAAGAAATGAATCTTTATTTTAATCAAATTTCTTCTAAAAACCCCTTAGAATTAAAAAAAATTTTTGAAGATAACAATATAGATTTTGACCTTTTTAGTGAAGAAATTGAAATTCAATTAAAATGGCAGAAACTAATTTATAATCTTTATTCAGAAAAAATTAAAATTGACGAAAATGAGATTGTAAATGAAATTAGACAGATACAGTCATTACAGGAAGAAATGTACGAGTACAAATTATCTGAAATTGAAGTTTTAAATGATAATAAAAATTACGATAAAATAGTTTCAGATTTACAACAAAAAATTAATACATTGGGTTTTGAGAATACTGCCTTAAAATTTAGCATTTCAGGTTCAAATATTAAAAAAGGTGATCTGGGTTGGATTGAAAGTAAATCTTTATCAGAAAATATTTATAAAATAGTTTCATCTTTAAAAATTGGAGAAGTATCTAGACCAATTAAACGAACAAATAGTATTTTATTCTTAAAGTTAATTGATAAAAAAAAATTAAATATTGAAACATCAAATTTTGATAATTTGAAAAAAAGACTTATTAATCGTAAAAAGAATGACTTGTTTGATTTATATTCAAGAAGTCACTTGTCAAAATTAAAAAATTCTTCTTTTATAGAATATAAATGAAAAAAAAAATTATCTTAGTCGGTGGTGACCCTAATAGTATTAACTCTGAAATAATTTATAAAAGTTGGAAAAAAATTTCTAGTCCGATAAAAAAAAAATTAGTTGTAATCTCAAATTATAGATTGTTAAAAGATCAGTTCAAAAAGCTAAATTTTAAAATAAATCTGTCTAAAATTAAAAATATATCAGATAATAGTTATGATAATAGTTTGAAAATTCTTGATGTTAAACTTAAATATAAAGATCCTTTTAATGTTTCAAAAAAATCTGCTTCAAAATTTGTAATAAAATCTCTTAATTTAGCTCATAGTTTAGCTTTAAATAAAAAAACAGCTGGAATAATAAATTGTCCAATAAGCAAGAATTTGCTTAATAGAAAAATTGGTGTCACAGAATATTTAGCATCTAAATGTGGAATTAAAGATAGATCAGAAGTCATGATCATTAAGAACAAAAAATTAATGATATCCCCTATCACAACTCATTTAGATATTAAATTGGTACCGAATAAAATTGATAAAAATTTAATTTTCAAAAAAATTAAAATTATTAACGATTGGTATAAAAAAAAATATAAGAAAAAACCTAAGATTACTATCACTGGATTGAATCCACATAATGCCGAATTAAGAAAAAACTCAGAGGAGTTTAAAATCATTATACCTGCAATAAATAAATTAAAAAATAAACATATTAGGATTGACGGTCCAGTTGCTGCAGACACTGTCTTTATAAATGATTATAAAAAATATGATGTAATTATTGGAATATATCATGATCAAATTTTAGCACCATTTAAAGCCTTATTTAAATTCGATGCTATTAATTTAACTCTGGGTTTAAAATATATCAGGGTTTCTCCAGACCATGGGGTTGCAAAAAATTTAATAATGAAAAAAAAATCTAATCACCTCAGTCTGATGAATTGTTTAAACTATATTCATAAAACTTAGTTATGAGATATTATAAAAAATCTTTAGGTCAAAATTTTTTAATAGATAAAAACATAATAAAAAAAATTATAAATTTAACCAACCTCAAATCACAAAATGTGATTGAAATTGGTTCTGGTAAAGGAGCACTCACAGAAGAGATATTAAAAAAAAAACCTAAATCTTTAATTCTATTAGAAAAAGATAATAATTTATCCAAAAATTTACATTCTAAATACTCTTTAAATAAATTAGTAAAGATATTTAATATAGATGTATTGAATTTCAATTTTAATAATTTAAAAAAAAAAAAAATAATTTTATTTGGTAATCTACCCTATAATATATCATCACAAATATTAGTTAAACTTCTTAGAACGAAAAATATTCATTTAAAATTTGATCATATAATTTTGATGTTTCAAAAAGAATTAGGTGAAAAAATTATTGGAAAATATCCTTCAAAACACTACGGAAGGCTCTCAATTCTATCTAATTTTAAGTTACGCGTGATTGATAAATTTTTAGTTTCTCCTAATTGTTTTTTTCCTAAGCCAAAAATTCTATCTATGGTAATTCATTTCAAAACTTTTAAAGACAAAAAATTTGAGATTAAACGAATTTCTAATTTAGAGAAAGTTACTAATATTCTTTTTTCTAATAAAAGAAAAAAAATAAACAAAAATATTAAGAAATTACTTAGTCAAGAACACATTTCCAAAATTAAAGAGCTAAATTTAGATCTAAGGCCTGAGAACATTGAACCTAAAATATATTACAAAATTACTGAATTGTTTGAAAAGAAGTAAAACTTTTGCTTTTAAAATTTATTAGAATTTTTTCTATTTGCTTAAAACAAATTTCGAGATTTTTATTAATAATTATATAATCATAATCATTCCAGTGTTGAACATCTTCATCAAATGAGCTGAGTCTTTTTTTTACTTCTTTTTTTGTGTTTTGATCTCTTTTAAGCAATCTTTTTTTGAGCTCTTCCTTGCTATCGGTAATTAAAAATAATTTAATTAAGTTTAATTTCTTATATTTTGCAAACTGTTTTGTGCCTTGCCAATCTATATCGAATATTATGTCTTTTTTTTCCAAAATATTATCTACATTTTTTTTTAGCGTACCATAGTAATTATCAAAAATTTTCGCGTATTCATAAAATTCATTTTTTTCTATTAATTTCTCAAATTTTTCTTTTGATACAAAATTATAATCCACTCCATCAATTTCATTCGACCTTGGGAATCTTGTTGTATGAGAAACTGAAATTTGAAAATTATTGTATTTTTGTTGCAATTTTTTAGTTATAGTAGTTTTACCAACACCAGAGGGAGATGATAAAATTACCATTATATTCTCTTCTGTTGAAGTCATAATGAGATTTATGAAATTGTTTTTTATGATGATTTGCTCTCAATAAACTTAATTGCATCACCTACAGTTAAAATTTTTTCAGCTTCGCTATCAGATATTTCTGATCCAAATTCTTCTTCGAAAGCCATTACTAGCTCTACTGTATCTAAACTGTCGGCACCTAAATCATCTATAAAGCTTGCCTCTTCAGTAACTTTTTCTTCTTCAATACCTAAATGGTCTGCAACTATTTTCTTTATTTTACTTTTGATATCGTCTGACATGAATTCCTTTCTTTTTTGTATAATTTCTTATTAGATTATTAATAAGAATTGTCAAGCCATATACATTCCACCATTAACATGTATTGTTTCGCCATTAATATAGTTAGCCA
>MDTG01313955.1_pt1 | contig 10292 bp, 1 predicted proteins | sample 811421 | NCBI WGS metagenome assembly MDTG01 (sample SAMN05326645, study PRJNA326480) | marine metagenome | isolation source: seawater | place: Pacific Ocean: South East | collected 2011
ATCATCATACGTATTCATCGTTGTTCCATCACTAAATTCAATATTTCCATCTACTTTCAAATTATTTATTTGCACATTTGCGTTCATAGATACATCCGCGGTTGTGTCAAATCCTTTCTCATAGAGAATCGTTGGTTGTGTATAATCTGGCCCTATCTGTCCATTAAATGCAGATTCTGGGATAGAAGCATCGGTAAAACTACAATCTACAACTTTACCGTTCATTGAAATATCACCCACAGTTACATTACCATTCATAGAAATATCACCACTAACTGTCATATTGTGGTTAAGACTTAGGTCTGCTGCCATAGTTGGATTCTTTATGGTGATATTACCCTTCGTTTCAATATTTCCATTTACAGTGAGACTTGAGTTTTCACGTAATGCTAATGAACCGCTTATATCAATAAAATCCTTTACGTAAGATTGGGCAAAATGATTTGCATCTGTGTCCACAGTCCAATCGGGTATAACTCCTTCTTTATATAATTGTGGGATAGTATAACCATTTGATAGATACGTACTAATTGTGATACCAGTATCAATATAATTTGCATTTGTAGAATCACTTTGCCCGTAAGTAATAAAGGGAAGTGTATTTGTAGAACTAGTCATTTCAGTAATAGAAGTATCAAATATTGTTGTATCCGCGCTTGTGATTGAGAATGAAATATCTGTACCAATATCTCCAACGACAATACTGTTATTTGGTTCATCATATGATAATGAGTAACTACTTATGTCGGTATCCAGTTTGCTTACGAAATTGTTGATGAAATGATTACCAGCGGTAATAGTTGAGGTATGTGAAAATGCTTGTTCTTCTATTTGATATACTTGTAGCATACCTCTACCAATATGTGTACCATCGGCATCACCACCATTAAATCGGTTACTTCCTACTGAAATCTTATTACCGCCAATTGAAATTGTATTACCAAATCGGTCTTCTTTGTTAAGACCTATAATATCATTTCCAATATACTCCCAATTGCCATTTTTATATTCAGCAATTCCTATTATACCCGGCTTAGATACGTCATTTACAGTATGTTCCCTTCCAGAAAAAGCAATAATATTACCTGTTGAATTCATAGCAATATCAGCCCCCCTCATCCGGTTAAGTAGACCACTTTCTCCTGTTATACCTTCTCCTGTACCTCTAATATCTCCAATTTGGGTCCAAGTAGTCCCGCTTCCTGAATATTCAAACACTTCTACCTGTCCTTCGCCTCCGCCATTATCTGTTACACGACAAGTAAAAGCTACTCTGCTACCTGTTTTATTTATATCTACACCTTCACCATAGAGCATAGTCGCCGTTAAACTTCCTCCAGGTTCAAACTCTCCAATCTTAGTCCAATATAATTTACCCGAAACCTGATTTGTATCGCCATCTTTCACAACCATATTTGTAGTACCCCATTCATTGGTTGTTGGGATTTTATATTTATACACCCAAGCCTTACCTACGTTAAAATATACATTTTTATAATATATATCATCAATAACTAAAAAATCACCAACATCATTTAAACGATGTTTGAAACCAAAACCACCTCCTCCACCAGTACCATCATCCTCTTTAAAAATAGTACCTCCTAGTTTTGTCCATCCTATTGTTGTATTAGTCAAGTCTCTTTGATATACTTCTAATCGTGCTCCATCTCCATTGGTTGTTCTAGTACACCAACTTATACGACTGCCATCACCGTTCATTGCTACACCATAACTCCACTGGTCGTTCGCATTATCTCCATATATGGTATTTCCAACTTGCGTCCAATAAAATTTACCTGAGACCTGATTTGAATCTGAATCTTTATAAATATCAGCATTGGACCATTCAGTGCTTGTTGGAATTTTATATTCATATACTCTTAATGAACCTGATTTACTCTTAACACTGCCATTATCTTCGATACCATCTTCCTCTCTGGCTCCAACAGCTATGAAATTTCCAGTATCATCAATATCAAACTTTTCTCCAAAATAGTCACCTGTATTTTTGCCCGTTATAATAGCACCACGTTGTGTCCAATATAATTTATCTGTAACTTGACTTGTATCTGTACCTTTTATAACAATATTTGCATTGGACCATTCAGTGCTTGTTGGGATTTTATATTTATATGCAATTACACGACCTCTTGCACTATCATAGTTATTAGATGAAGAAAATAAAATTGTGCCATCATTATTTAATTTTGCCCAAATAGCGAAGTTTTCATCTGATTCTAAACCAACCAAATTTGGACCGATTTGTGCTTGCGAAATTGCGGGTTTTGTAAGATTAAAGGTCATATCTGTATCCAAGTTCACATTACGCAAACTCACTTGACCACCCGCTTTCAACGAAAAATCATTGAAGGGAATATTGAAAATATACTTGGGCATACCTGTAAGAGTCACTGCATTAGCGAATTGCAAATACATACGATAATAAGATGTTGTGTCTATACCAACGGTTATTGTGTTTTCCGCGTAACCTAAATCGGTAGTGAGTTTAGCTGCAAAGTTTGCTGGTGTATAAACTGCATCAGTGGTAGCAAATGAAGACGAATTCGTTCCATCACTGATTGTAAATGCAGTATGGATTTTAATTTGGGTTAGTGCAATATAAATTTCAACTTGAGAAAAACCAATTGCTAATAGTTGTGCGACAGTATAACCATGTAGAACAAAATCTTCTATAGTTAGAGTACCGGAATTTACTAAACTTAGTAAATTTAAACCTGAATCTATTAAACCGGATTTATATACATTGGTTATTTGGGAATTAGTTAAAGCATAATCGTACATACGGAAATCATCGTAATTTCCTGGCCATGGCTTATTATAAGTACCCTCGCTACTCATATAAGTTTCTCCTATTATTAGTATGTTATTTTGATTGTCAGGGAGTCCCCCCACCCAATCATCGGCATAGCAAACTATGGTATTATCGATATATACTGTCGTTTTCCTAATACGCTGATTGCTACCATTAAGTGTTGCTGCATCATAACTAACCGCAACATGATGCCAATTACCATCAAATATCGGGTCAGATTCGGCAGAAGTTATTTCGTCTGTTTTAGTACTACTGTTAGCACTGCCCCCACCAGGGTTTGTCGTATATAATTGTAGATTGGGATCGCTGGCGCTGTACGAGTATCTAAGTGTATCCAACTCGCTCCAGCTGCCGCCGGTGACGCTGGTAGACGATGGATGACACGAGTATAAGTAGTAACTTTTGTCAATAACCGAACCGTCATGTTTTAACCAAAAACTGAACGTTATTCCTTTCGTATCATAGCTGGTAAAATTATATTTAGGTATAGTGCTTCGTGTTTCATTGGTTGTCTCTAATGAGCCAGCTCCTATAAATTTATTTGTTGTACTAATAGTTCCACTTGTATCATCAGTTGAACCTGATGTACCACTATTTGTTCCGTCTGTATCAAAAGTATAATGTATAACGGGACTTGCCATTATTTCTATAAGATATAGAAATAATAAAATCTTAAAATTTATAGGTTATTTAATGCTGCTAATCTCTGTTTTAAATCCTGCACTTCTTTGACTAAAACCCCAATGAGTCCATTATAGTTTACTCGTTGATATTCATCACCGTCTTTTTCACCATTGACTAAATCTGGATATATTTCTTGCAATTCATGTGCAAGCAAACCAAATTCGTGATTACCAGAAAGAGTATTATTATATTGAATGGGTACCACTGCATCTACCGTATCGGTTTCATTTAATTCGGTTACATTTTCTTTAATACGATAATCAGATGATTGTGTAACTGTTGCTGCTGTAGCTGTTCCTTCACATGTTATTGCTGCAAAGGTTGAATCTTTAAATACTACATTAGAACCTGCAAATGTACCACTTAATATGTTATCATCATGTGTACTTACCGTCGTTCCATCATTGAATTCTATTTGGTTGACTTGAAGTGTATTAGTAACATCTACTATAGATCCATTAAAAGAAACATCATCCGCGAAATATACATGTCCAGATATGTTAGTGTCACCACTAACAATTGCAGACTGTGGAATAATACCATTAGCAAAATCCCCGCTAAATTGTCCATTTACAGATAAATCTCCGCCAATATTGACGTTACCGTTTGCTGTAATATCTTCACCCATGAATAAACGAGATTTCAATGTCATATCATCTATGACTAATGATGTTGTTCCATTAGGTGGGTAGGTTATAGTTTCTGTATAAGTAGTAGTAAATACAAGGTTCGTTATTACATGACGATAGGCCGTAGTAATTGTACCATTATTCCATCCAGATAATAGGTTTATGTCACTATCTGTTTGGTCAGTGTTTGCCAATCCTCTTTCAACCCATTTAACAGATACAGTATTACCAACTAAGGTGAATCTTATTTTTGCCATTCTTGTATAAGTACCATCCCAACGCCCTGCTATCCAATCGCCTACAATTTCATTACCTCCACCATCTACATATTTACAAATACGCGCATTACTGGGAACATTGATACTACCCATATCACCAACCATGTCTACACTTGTTACTGTTATAGTAGTTAACGAATCTGCTTTAGCAGTAGTATCTATATCAGTTGTGGGTATTGCACCATAACTACCATTAAAAATATGTCCTGCATCCATAAGATATTGAGAAGTTAACAGATTATTTGTAGGTGTCTGTATTACGGTATAGGGTGGTGGATAATTATGTATAGTCAAATTCCCTCCCAAAGATAAATCTCCATTTATCATTAATCTATTGTCATTACGAATGACCACACAACCACTGACATCTGTAAAACCTTTTACATAAGATTGGTCAAAATGATTTGCATCTGTGACAAAATTCCAATCGGGTATAAAACTTCCTGATAATAATTGTTGGATAGTATAACCATTAGATACAAACTCACTTGTCGTAATACCATAGTCACCATAATCTCTTAATATAGGGTCAGGTTGACCGTAGGTGATAAATGGCAGTGTATTTGCAGTAGTCGTAATTTCAGTGATGGAAGTATCAAAAATAGTCGTATCATTGCTTGTAATGTTAATTGAAATGTCTTGAACGAGACCATCAAATGTAATTGCATTGGTAGATTCATCGTATGATAATGGGAAATTAACAAGGTCAGTTTCAATGGTACTTACAAATTGGTTAATGTAATGATTACCAGCGGGAATAGTTGATGTATTTGAACCGTGTACTTCATTAGGTAATTGATATGTATAAATTTTACCATTTCTCCTTACAGCTTGTTTGAAACCATCCGCAGAAATAACTATCGCTGATAAGTAGTCATTATTGCTTGTACCTGTTATTGGGTCAGTACTACTGGTTTGATTATTTGTTATTATATGTTCCCATGCTAATGTTGTTGAATTATAATCGTATACATAAGATCTACCAGCATTTGTTATATTACCATCAACATAGTCGCTAATACCTATTACTACTCTATTTCCATCTTCACTAATATCCATAGTATCAAAATTTTTCTCTGTACTGATAGGATTTTCAATAGGATTACCTATAAGTGACCATCCTAATGCGACATTTGTATCTCGTTTATATATACTGACTCTGCCCACCACCTTATTTTGAGCATTAGAATAATTTTCGGACATAACCGCTAATTTATTACCGTTATCAGCAATTATTAAATTTGTTGCGCCATCTATCCTTGAACCACCAAATTGTTCACCCCCAGTTCCAATAATATCACTTCCAAGTTGTGTCCATCCAGTTGCCGCATTCGTGTCTCGTTGATATACTTGTACACGTCCGTTGTTTGAATTATAAGTACTGTTACCTATAGCAAGAATATTTCCATCGTAAGATAAATTCATGCTGAGATAGTAATCATCATGTCCAGAGGTTGTATTCCCATTAAAGGTATTTCCTTGTAAATCCCATGTACCTCCGGTTTGTCCAGGTGTTGAATATTTATATACCTCTACATAATTCACCCTGGAGCGGCACTTTGCTACTATACTATTACCATCACCCGATATTCTTACGTAAAACCCTCTATCTTGATGTACTTTACCAACAATAGCATTACCATACTTTACCCATCCAACTGGGTTAACTGTTGAGCTTGCATCTCGTTTCCAAGCTTGAAAATATCCACGTAAAGATTCATTCACATGTTTTACATCATCATACAGATCTCCAGTATAGTTAATTGAATTTCTTTGAGAACCCGCTACTACTATTTCTCCATCATGAGACATGGAGAGATTTTGTCCGAAATTCTCATTCGCACAACCGCCCCATATAGTTTCACCAAGTTGGGTCCAGCCAGATGCTGCGTTCGTATCTCGTTCATAAATATTAATCTGTCCAAACCCATTCCCACCTCCACCTGATGTTAGAGAACCACCAGTGTATGATGGCGAACCTCCGCTAGTACATGTTGCAATTCTATTACCATCTCCACTTATTGCCGTTCGCCCATAACCTACCCAATCATCTATATCACCAGTCATTAGTCCAAATGGTACATACTCAATATAATTGGTATTAATAGTCATAGCTGCATCCAAATTCACATTACGAAGATTCACTTGACCACCCGCTTTCACTGAAAAATCACTGAAAGGAATATTGAAAATATCCTTGGGCATACCAGTAAGTGTCACTGCATTAGCGAATTGCAAATACAAACGATAATATGGTGTAGTATCTGTTGTCGTAAAATCTCCACCTTCGGTTACAGTATTATTTAAATCGGTAGTGAGTTTTGCTGCAAAGGTTATTGGTGTATAAACTGCATCAGTGGTAGCAAATGCAGATGAATTTGTTCCGTCACTAATTGTAAATGCATTATGAATTTTTATTTGTATTGTATCAATAAATTCTACACCCTCATTATTATAATTAGGTTCGGGTTGCCCGTAAGTAATAAAGGGAAGTGTATTAGTAGAATTGGTCATTTCAGTAATAGAAGTATCAAATATTGTTGTATCCGCGCTTGTGATTGAGAATGAAATATCTGTACTAATATCTCCAACGACAATACTATTATTTGCTCCATCGTATGATAATGAGAAACTACTTATGTCGGTATCAAGTTTGCTTACGAAATTATTGATGAAATGATTACCATCGGGAATAGTTGAGGTATGTGAAATGGCTGGTATTTCTATTTGATGTACTTGTGCCATACCTATATTACCAGTTGTACCATCTGTACCATCAAATGCGCTACTTCCTAATGCAACCTTATTACCGCCCATTGAAAGTGAGTTCCCTAATTTGTCGTTTGCGTTAAGACCTTTAATAACATTTCCAAAATACTGCCAAGCGTTATTTTTATATTCCATAAATACTGTCATACCCAAATTGCTTAATGCCTGATCATAATCATAAACCGTAGTATATAAAGCAATAATATTACCTGTTGGATTCATTGCAATACTAGCACCACTAAAATGGCTAATATTACCACTTCCTCCTGATATACCTTCTTGATCGTTTACAACTGACCCATTTGGACCATCATATCCTGTACCTGTAATATATGCAATTTGGGTCCAAGTAGTCCCGCTTCCTGAATATTCAAACACTTCTAGCTGTCCCTTCTGGACGCCATCATCTGCATAACGACCAGTAAGAGCTATAATGCTACCTGTTTTATTCATAGCATAACCTTCACCATATGTGACAGTATCCGTTAAAAATCCTGGACTAAACTCTCCAATCTTAGTCCAATATAATTTATCTGTAACCTGATTTTCATCGTCACCTTTCATAACAAAAAGACTATTTGTATCATTCCATTCAGCGGTTGTTGGAATTTTATATTTATACACCCAATTCTTGCCCGTTTGTAGGGTATTGCCGCCAGTGATAGTATACCTATAAAATCGATCAGTAACCAGTATAACATCACCTACGTCATTTAAACGTAAAGTGTCACCATAACCACCTTGCTCATTATCAAAGGGCTCTTTTAAAATAGTACCTCCTAGCTGTGTCCATCCTGTTTGTGTATTACTCAAGTCTCTTTGATATACTTTTACTCGTCCACTCCAAGTATTTGAGTCAACAAAACTTCTAGTACCCCAAGATATACGACTGCCATCACTGTTCATTGTTACGCCACGACCCCACTGATCGTTCGCATTATCTCCATATATGGTATTTCCAACTTGCGTCCAATAAAATTTACCTGAGACCTGATTTGCATCTGAATCTTTATAAATATCAGCATTGGACCATTCTGTGCTTGTTGGAATTTTATATTCATATACTCTTAATGTACCTGTTTTACTCTTAACACTGCCATTAACTTGCGTCTCGTCTCCCTGTCTGGCTGAAACAACTATGAAATTTCCAGTATCATCAATATCAAATATATATCCAAACGCCTTATTACCAGTTATATCAGCACCACGTTGTGTCCAATAATATTTATCTGGAACTTGACTTGTATCTGTACCTTTAACAATATTTGCAGTGCTCCATTCAGTGGTTGTTGGTATTTTATATTTATATGAAATTATACGACCTAGAGAGTTATAGTTCGTTGATGAACTAAAAAAAATTGTGCCATCATTATTTAATTTTACACAAGTAGAGGATAATTCACCTGCAACTAAACCAACAATATCTTCACCGATTTGTGATTGTGGTATTAATGCTCTCGTTACATTAAAGGTCATATCTGCATCCAAATTTACATTACGAAAATTCACTTGACCACCCGCTTCCACATAAACTGTATTATCGAGTATATTGAAAATATACTTAGGCATACCAGTAAGAGTAACTGCATTAGCAAATTCTAAATAAATACGATAATAATTTGTACCATCTGTTGTAGTATACTTTCCACCAACGGTTACAGTATTATTTAAATCGGTAGTGAGTTTAGATGTAAAAGAGGTTGTTGTATACACTTCACCTTTTATAAATGCAGATGAATTAGTTCCATCACTGATTGTAAAATCACTATGAATTTTAATATTCATTTGTGCGATATCAATATCTACTTCAGGTACATTTGCTGCTAGTAATGCTTCTTTAGTAATATTTATTGCTACTAATTCTGCAACAGTAATACCAGCTGCGTATAATTCTGCAACAGTAGCACCAGCCGCGTATAATTCTGCAACAGTAATATTTAATGCTTGTAATTCTGCAACAGTAATACCAGCTGCGTATAATTCTGCAACAGTAGCACCAGCCGCGTATATTTCTGCAACAGTAGCACCAGCTGTTTGTAATTGTGTAACAGTAGAACCAACTGTGTATAATTGTGCAATAGACAGAGTTGCATATAAATCTACAACATTTTGATTTGTTAGAGGACGTTTATAAAATGTAACGCCATTTTCTTGAGGACTTGATTTAAAAATGTCTGTCATGTCAGTATCATTAATAAAAGCATCCGCTTGTGCATCTGTTGTTTCTCCAGAAAGTATCACAACCGGATTTGGACCTATATTGTGAAAACTATTACTTGAAAACTTAGAATCATTAGGAAAATTCTGTGCAGGAAAGTTAATAATAACATCAAGCTTATTACAATTGGTAAATTCATAACCTTGTGCAAACTCATCAAGATTAGAATTTGGTGCAAAAATAAGTTCAGTTAAATTCGGCATATTGTAAAACACACCTTGGTCAAGTTTTGCAAGTCCTGCTGGTATTGTAACCGAAGACATAGCGGTTGCTTGAAATTGATGTGTACCACTAAAAGTAGTAACTGTGGATGGAATTTTAAAGTCGGTTAATATAAAGCAATCTTTTAAAGCACTCTGTCCTATGGTTGTTAATTGACTATTTTCAGTAAATGTTACAGATGTTAACGTGTTATTATTATTATCACCAAAAAATTTTTGAGGTAAACTGGTTACACTATCCGGAATACTAATAGTTTGTATAGTACTTTGATTTTTAAAGATATCGTTACTAAAACCGACAACAGTTATGCTATCAACTGTGTCAGGTACTATAACATTACTACCATAACCCGATGCAGAAGTTATTGTCCCGTTTGAATGAATATTCCATGTAACTCCATTTATTACTTCACTGGGCATTATTTCTATATGATATAGAAATAATAAAATCTAACCGAAGTATCTAATTCTTTATAACAACTTTCACAGACCTAAATCATAAATTTCTGCACATACACCTTTCACACGATTATGTAATTCGGTGATTCGCCCAATATGTTTTTGCTCTACATAATCCAATATAAAATAATTGTTCTTAAATTCTGCACGTAAAATCGTATCTAAATCACAACCTACCAAAGTTCTCAAATAAGTATC
>MDTG01426953.1_pt1 | contig 10292 bp, 14 predicted proteins | sample 811421 | NCBI WGS metagenome assembly MDTG01 (sample SAMN05326645, study PRJNA326480) | marine metagenome | isolation source: seawater | place: Pacific Ocean: South East | collected 2011
AACTGTTTGTCTATAACTAGTTATGGCAAAAAGAGATTATTACGACGTCTTAGGTGTAGAAAAAAATGCTTCAGCAGATCAGATAAAATCAGCATATAGAAAACGAGCAGTCAAATATCATCCTGATAAAAATAAAGGTGATAAAGCTGCTGAAGATAAATTTAAAGAAGCATCGGAAGCGTATCACGTTCTATCTAATTCTGAGAGAAAACAAAATTATGATAATTTTGGTCATGCCGCATTTGAAAATGGTGGTGGAAGAGGAGGATTTGGTAACTTTGATTTTTCAAATCATTTTTCAGATATTTTTGAAGACTTCTTTGGTGAAGGATTTGGTGGGGGAGGAAGAAAATCTAGAAGATCAAATAATAGAGGTTCAGATTTAAGATATGATTTGTCAATCACTTTAGAAGAAGCTTATACTGGAAAAAAACAAGACATAAAATTTTCAACTTCAGAGAAATGTGATACTTGTAGTGGTTCAGGATCTAAACCAGGTCATGACGCTGGATCTTGTTCAATGTGTGGTGGACATGGTCAAGTAAGATCAAGCCAAGGTTTTTTTACTGTACAACAAACTTGTCCTCAATGTTCTGGTTCAGGAGAAATGATAACAAATCCTTGCGGAAGTTGTGGGGGGCAAGGAAAAAAACAAGCATCAAAAAGACTTTCAGTTACAATTCCAAAAGGTGTTGATGATGGTACAAGAATTAGATTAGCTGGAAAAGGTGAGGCTGGGTCAAGGGGAGCTGGTAATGGAGATTTATATTTATTTATAAACGTTTACTCGCATGATCTTTTTAAAAGATCAGAGGAAAATCTATTTTTTGAATGTCCAATATCTATAGCAGATGCTGCATTAGGAACATCCATTGAAATACCTACAATTGATGGGGGAAAAGCTAAAATTAAAATACCTCAAGGAACACAGAGTGGTAAACAATTTAGATTAAAAAGTAAAGGTATGCCTTATATGAGAGGTAGTGGAAACGGTGATCTGTACGTTCAGGTAAATACTGAAGTTCCAGTATCTTTAAATAAAGAACAAAAAGAACTACTTGAAAAATTTAGAGAAATAGAAAACGAAAAATCTAACCCAAGTATTAAAAAATTTTTTCAAAAAGCAAAGAGTTTCTGGAAAAATTAAATGAATTGGGATCAAATTATTCCAGCAATTTTTATGATTGCTGTTCTAATATTAGTTCTTCCTGCTTTTTTAAGAACTAATTCAAAATTAAATCAGTTTTTAAAAAATTTATCTATTTGGACTATAATTGTTATAATTGTTATGATAGTTTTATATATTGTCTTTTAATGATTATTTGGATTGCTTCTTATCCTAAGAGTGGGAATACTTGGATCAGATCTTTTATAACATCACTTTTGTACAGCAATGATGGTACAAACGACTTTTCAAATTTGGATAAAATAAAGCAATTTCCTGACAGATCTCTATTTAAAAATTTTGTTAATGATTTTCAGAATATTGAAGAAGTATATAAAAATTGGTTGAAAGTAAAAAATTACATCAATCTTGATAATAAAATAAAATTTTTAAAAACTCATCATGTAAATTGTACTATTAAAAGTTATGATTTTTATGATGAAGCTAATTCTTTAGGGACTATTCATGTTGTAAGAGATCCAAGAAATGTATTAATTTCAATAAAAAATCATTTTTCACTTAATGATTTTAATGAAGCTAAAGAATTTATACTTAAAGAAAAAAATTGGGTTGGAATTATTTTGAATAAAAATAATATTCTCAAAGATAATAAAATACCTACTTTAATAAGTTCTTGGAGAATAAATTATTTATCTTGGAAAAAAATAACAAAAAATTATTTATTGATAAAATATGAAGATTTAATCAAAGATCCTAATAAAGAATTTTTCAAAATTTCTTATTATTTAGAAAATATAATGAATACTAAGTTTGAGAAAAATAAAATACTGAATGCAATAAAAACATCTTCTTTTAACAATATGCAGATATTAGAAAAAAAGGGTCTTTTTAAAGAATATGTTACAGATGATAATAATAAAAAAATAAATTTTTTTAATTTGGGGCCAAAAAATGATTGGAAAATATATTTAAAAAATGAAATTGTTGAAGAAATAAATTTTAAGTTTAAAAACGAAATGAAAGAATTAGGTTATATATAGAAGATGAAAAAAATAAATTTAGCAATAACTGGGTGTATGGGAAGAATGGGGCAACAGATAATTAAATCTGCCAAACTTAATAAAAGTTTTAAACTAATAGCACTTACCGAAAATAAAATTATTAATAAAAAAATTAATGGAATTAAACCTAGTCTTAATACTGAAAACGCATTTAAAAATGCAAATATAATAATAGATTTTACAATTCCCAAATGCACATTTGAAGTTTTAAAAATTGCAGCAAAAAATAAAAAAAGAGTTGTAATTGGAACAACAGGTTTTTCAAAAAAAGAAGAAGATTTAATAAAAAATTATTCAAAAAAAATACCCATTCTTAAAGCTGGAAACATGAGTATGGGCATAAATTTATTGATGTATCTAACTGAAATTGCATCAAAATCTTTAGGAAATAATTTTTTAAGTAAAGTTTTTGAAATACACCATAAACATAAAAAAGATTATCCATCAGGAACCGCCTTAATGCTTGGAAAAGGTATAGCGACTGGGAAAAAGAAAGATTTTTATAAATTAATTGGAAAAAAATTTTTAAATAAAAAGAATTTTCCCTATGGAAAAAAAATTAATTTTAATTCTATAAGAAAAGGTAAAATTATCGGAGAACATGAAGTTACTTTCTCAAGTGGTAAAGAGGTAATCACTCTAAATCATGAAGCATTTGATAGACGTCTTTATTCTGAAGGTGCTTTAACAGCAGCAAAATGGTTAATGAAAAAAAAACCTGGACTTTATACAATGAGAAATCTGCTTAATTTTAAATAAAAAAAATAATTACTAAATTTTAAAATTGATGTTACTGCATAATATTTTTAGACCAAAAAAAGATTACCATTTAGTTAGATTAGGAAGAGATAATGATGGTGGATATTTGGTTGGGAGTAGAGCAATAAATGAAAGTGAAATATTAATATCATTTGGAATTAATGATGATTGGTCCTTTGAAAAGGATTTCTTAAAAAAAAATAATATAAAGATTTTATGCTATGATAAAACATACGTTTTAGATATTTTAAAAAAAAAATTACTATTTAACTTAAAGTCTTTCTTTAAAAAATTTAGATTCTTTAAAATTTTTAAAAATATTTTGAATATATTTGAATTTATAAATTTAAAAAAAAAAATTATTTTTTTAAAAAAAGAAATTAACGCTGGGGACCTTACAAAAATTATTAATGAAATTAATTCAAATAAAATATTTATTAAAATTGATATTGAAGGTGGTGAGTATGAAATATTGGAAGAAATATTGATTAACCAAACTAAGTTTACATGTTTGATAATTGAATTTCATAAATTTGATATTAATGAAGAAATTATTATAAATTTTAAAAAAAATTTAAATTTGGAACTTACGCATATTCATCCAAATAATTATTCTGTTTTAAATGAAAAAAATGATCCAACTGTAGTAGAAATGACTTTTGAAAAAAATCCAGAAATTATTGGAGAAAATAAGGTTTTACCAAATAAATTAGATATGAAAAATTGGAAAAGAGGACCGCAAATAGATTTAAAGTTTCATGAATAAAAAAGAGAAAGCTAAAACTATTTTAAAATTATTGAATAAATTTTATCCTACAATAAGTAGTCCACTTAAACATACAAATACATTCACTCTTTTAATTTCTGTTTTATTGTCTGCTCAATGTACAGACAGAAATGTAAATAACGTAACGAAAAATATTTATCCAAAATACAATAAACCAGAAGATTTTGTAAGATTGGGAAAAAGAAAAATTGAGAAATTAATTAAAAGTATAGGTATTTTTAGAATTAAAGCTAACAATATTTATTTACTTTCAAAATTGCTGATTGAAAAACATAATGCAAAAGTCCCTGATACTTTTGCAGAACTTGAAAAACTACCTGGAGTTGGTCATAAAACAGCAAGTGTTGTGATGTCACAAGGTTTTGGCCATTCTGCTTTTCCAGTAGATACACATATCCATCGTTTGGCTCAAAGATGGGGGCTTACTAACGGAAACAATGTTCAGCAAACTGAAAATGACTTAAAAAAAATTTTTCCTAAGAAATATTGGAATAAACTTCATCTTCAAATAATTTATTATGGAAGAGAACAATGCAAAGCAAGAGAATGTCATGGTTTGACTTGTAAAATTTGCTCTACTTGTTATCCTAATAGAAAAAAACCCTTAAAAACAAAGAAAGCTTAATATGAAAATTTTAGGAATTGGAAATGCAATAGTCGATGTAATTTGTAAAGTTCAAGATAAATTTTTATTAGAAAATCAATTAACAAAAAGTACCATGAAACTAATTTTTGATGAAAATGAATTCAAAAATTTGTTATCTAGTCTTCAAATTGAAAAAACAGTTTCAGGAGGCTCTGTTGCTAACTCTATTGTTGGTTTATCTCAACTTGGAAATGAAGTGGGATTTATAGGTAAAATTTGCGATGATGAATTAGGAAGTAAATATGAAGATGGACTTAAGCAAGAAAAAGTAAAATATTTTTACTCTAAAAAAAAAGAAGAATTACCTACAGGAACTTGTTTAATACTGATTACGCCTGACTCTGAAAGAACAATGTGCACCTTTTTGGGTACTGCAGGAAAAATAAATGAACAAGACGTAAGTTCAGATGCCATCAAACAAAGTGAGATAATATTTTTAGAGGGGTATCTTTGGGATGAAGGAGAACCAAAAAAAGCCTTTGATAAAGCGATTCAAAAAGCAAATAAAGTTGCAATGTCTTTGTCTGATCAGTTTTGTGTGGACCGACACAAACCTCATTTTTTAGAATTAGTTAAAAATAAGTTAGATATAACTTTTGCAAATGAGCAGGAAATTTTATCATTAATTGATGCAAAGAATTTTGATGATGTAATTACATTTTCAAAATCTCTTGGAAAAATTATTGTTGTAACAAGAGGAGAAAAAGGAGCTATAGCAATTAACGGTGATGATGTTGCAGATTGTGGAATTAAACAAGGTCTGAATGTTGTTGACCTAACTGGGGCTGGAGATCTTTTTGCTGCAGGTTTTTTACATGGACATGTAAATAACACGTCATTAAAACATTGCTTAGAAAAAGGTACTGAAATGTCATCAAGAGTTATCCAGCAAATTGGTGCAAGACTTTAAAATATTTCCTTAGGATTTTGCTTCTTTTTTCTTTTAAAACTACCTTTTCCTTTTTTGGGTTTTACTATTCTCGGTTTATATTTTTTTGTTAAGAGGTCTTTGGCAATTATATTTCGTTTTTTCACTTAATTTTATAACCTAATTTTGTACTTTTAATAAAATCTTTATCATTAAATATATCAATAATTTTTTTTCTTAATCGATAAATATGGGTCTCAACTGTGTGGGTTTCAAGCTTTGAATTATATCCCCAAACTTCAGTCTGTAATTCATCTACTGTTACTGGTTTTCCTATTTCTTTAAGAAAAATAATTATATTAGTTTCTTTTTCAGTTAAATGTAATTCATTTTTATCATCAAAAATTTTTCTAGAATTTAAATTTAATTTATAATGATGTAGGTCAATTTCTGATTGTTGATTAAATCTTTTTTTTAAAAAATTTATATTAATTGTTTCAATTATCTTTGAAATTTTTAAAGGATAGTTATCAAAAAAAATTTGATCTTCCAAATTTGAAACTTCATTTTTTGTGATTATCAAAAAATTATCTAAATCATTTAAATTTAATTCAGAAAATTCCTTTTTGGACACATTTAATAAATTAAAATTAAAATTTTTTTTAATTTCATTCAAAATATTAAATAATTCATTAAAATCATAAATTATTAAATTTTGATTATTCATATATAATTAGAATATGACAATTATACTAAAAAATAAAGAAACTCTTATTTTTGAAAATTTTGTTTTTAAATGTTGTATTGGAAAAAATGGCAAAACAAATAATAAAACTGAAGGTGATAATAAAACTCCAAAAGGAATATTTTCTTTGGGAAATATTTATTTTAGAAAAGATAGAAACAAAAAACCAATTTCAAAATTAAATCTTATTCCTATAAAAAAAAAAAATGGGTTGGTGCAATGATGTTAAAAATAAAAAATATAATAAACTAATTAATATAAATAAAAAAATAAGACATGAAAAAATATTTAGAAGAGATTATAAATATGACTACTTAATTCCTATAAAATATAATACTAAAAATACTAAAGCTGGCAAAGGTAGTGCAATATTTTTACATCTCACAAAAAATTATAAACCAACAGCGGGTTGTATAGCTCTCAAAAAAAAAGATTTTTTAATTTTATTAAAAATCATTAATAAAAAAACTAAAATAAAAATATTTTAATTTCTACTTCCAAAGATTTTGGAACCAATTCTTAAATAAGTAGCATCATATTTTATTGCCTCAAGATAATCCGATGACATACCCATGCTTAATTCTTTGAATTTAATTTTTTTTTTTAGAAAATTCATTCTTAAAAAATAAATTTCTGGATCATCATCAATTGGAGGTAAGCACATTAAGCCAATTATATCCAAATTAAGTCTTAAACAAAATTTATAGAAATTTTCAACTTCATTTACTTGAATGCCATTTTTTTGAGATTCGTTACCTATATTTACCTGAATAAATAGTTTTGGTTTTAATTTTGATTTTTTTTGTTCTTCTGAAATCTTAACTGCCAGTTTTTCATTATCCAAGGAATGTATAAATTCAAATATTTTTAATGCATTTTTAACTTTATTTGTTTGTAATTTTCCAACTAGGTGCAGTTTAATTTGTTTATTACTGTATTTAATATCTTGCCACTTATCGATTGCCTCTTGCACTTTATTCTCACCAAAATCAGTGTGTCCATTTTCAATCAAAGGTAAAATATGTTCTATTTTAAATGTTTTTGAAACAGCAATTATTCTTGTTCCTCTATTTTTAATTTTTAAATCTGATAACTTTGTATTAATTAAATTTTTTATATTATTAAAATTTTTTACAATTTCATGCATATTGATTTACCAAAACAATACTACTTTATAAATGAATTTAATAAAAAAAATATTGATAAATTAAAAAAAAACATAGGCATCATTTATAGAAATTACTCAAAAAACATCAATAAAAATGAAATTTTAAAGTTAAAGTATTTTTGTAAAAAGAAAAAGTTAAAATTTTTTATTTCAAACAATGTTAAAATTGCATATCAACTAAATTTAGATGGTATATACTTGCCTTCTTTTAATAAAAATCTAAGACATTTAAATTATCAAACAAAAAGTAAATTTTTAATTCTTGGTTCTGCTCATAATATTAAAGAAATTAGAGTTAAGGAACAACAAAAAGCAGATTTAATTTTTATATCATCTATATTTAAAAAAAATAAAAATTATCTTGGAATTAATAAATTTAACAACATAAAAAAAGTAACTAAAACCAAAATTATTGCTCTTGGGGGAATATCTAAAAACAATATAAAAAAATTAAAAATACTAGATTGTTTTGGCTTTGCTGGAATATCTTATTTTAAATAAAAAAGGCCCCTTTAAAAAAAGGGGCCTTAAATAAATTTCGTTTTCTAAATTAAATTAGAATGCGAAAGCCATATTTAACTCGTAAGCGTCTTTATCAGAAGCTGCTGTACCACCTAGGTTATCACCTTGGTGCATAGATCCTGAGAAAGTTATACCACCACTAGTGTAAGATACACCGATAGCTGTTGTTTCTTGATCTTCATTTGCAGCTTTTTGGTAATCAATTTCACCAACACCATATGATATAGACATATCTTCAGTTACCGCGTAAGATATACCATACGCTGTGTAATCATAGTCAGCGTTAGCCATTTCTGAGTCAGATTCGTTAGCTTGTACACCAACTGTAATTGCGTCTATTGCATATTTTGCATAGAACACAGTGTTTTCAACTGATTTACCAACGTGAGAAGCTACTTCGTTTGTAATAGCAATTTTCTCATTGTTATCACCTTGAGCTAAACCAACTTCAAGACCTTCGATACCAGTAAATTGGATAGCTGCAGCACTTGAACTTTCAACTGCAGAAGCTCCCGCTGAAGGGTTGTACGATGCATTAATCGTAACACCATCCATTGGAGATACTGTGTATTTGAAAATATTAGCGTCAGCAGCAGTCATTAATGGTCCATTACCATTTTGCGCATCACTAGTAAAACCATGCCAAGATTCTTCGTTAGCAGCTGGCATCATATCATCCCATGAAGCCGCAGCAGATGATCCGCTAGATTTCCAGAATGTAAGAGTACCCATGTCTCCCATGTTAATTGAAGTCTCTGCGTTGTTAGCAGCACCAGCACTTAAATTTTGGCTAGTAGAAACTGTCCAACCGTTATCTAAGTCAGCAGATCCAGAAAAAGTGATAGAGTCAGTCATTGACCAACCGTTACCAGTATTTTGCTTATCTCCACCAACTAATACAAGTTTAGCACCACCAGTTACAGATAAATCCGCAGCTACCGCTGAAGATGTTACTAGAGCTGTTCCTAATGCTGTCAAACCTACTACTTTTAGTTTGTCCATATTAATTACTCCTTTTATTTAATTGTTAATATTAATATTAAACATCGCATATTTATCAAAATTCGTTGTTTTTCCTTACTTTTATTAAAAAAAACTGAAATTTAAATTATATGTGTTGTATTTTTGCATCACTGATTTACCGCATATTTATTGCGTTTTTTATCAATTATAATAAAAATCTATAGCTATATTAAATATCGATCTAAAATAACCTTTTTTATATATGAAAATTTTAAATTATCCATTTGTAAAAATTTTAATTACTATTTTTTTACTATTACCACTTAATCAATGTGGAACAGGTGCAGACGCTAGGAAATATCCTCCTGAGCCAGAAAAAAGAGTGAAAAAAAATTTAGAAGAAGGCAGAGGATTTAGATTAATGGGTGGTGATAAAAAAAATAAAGGTGGAGATTTTGAATTTGCTAGTTCTAATGAATTATGGCGGGCTTCTTTGGACACTATTGATTTTATGCCGCTTGCATCAGCAAATTATAGTGGAGGACTAATAATTACAGATTGGTACTCCAGTAATAACAATCTGAATGAGTCTATAAAAATTTCAATACGTTTTCTAACTAATGAAATTAGATCAGATGCATTAAATATTAAAGTTTTTTATAAAAAATGTGCATTAAATGAAAATTGTGCTGTTTCTGAAAAAACTGGAAAATTAACAACTGAATTAAAGAAAAAAATTTTAAAGAAAGCTTCTATTTATCAAAAGCAAAATAAAGTTAAAAATTTTAAACCATATAAAATGCCACCAGGAATGAACAAGGATTCGGCTGCTAACTAAAATTTAAAATAAGTGACTACTCAAAGTAGATATAATTTCAAAGAAACTGAAAGCAAGTGGCAGAAAATTTGGGAAGAAAAAAAATTTTTTTCTACAAAAGTTAATAAAGATAAAAAAAAATTTTATTGTTTAGAAATGTTCCCATATCCATCTGGAAATATTCATATGGGACATGTTAGAAATTATACTATTGGAGATGTTCTATCTAGATATAAAATTCTTCAAGACTTCAATGTTTTACACCCAATGGGTTGGGATGCTTTTGGTATGCCAGCAGAAAATGCAGCAAGAGAAAACAATTTAGACCCTAAAGATTGGACAAACAAAAATATATCAACTATGAAATACCAACTTAAAAAACTTGGTCTTTCAATTGATTGGGATCGTGAAATTTCTACATGTTCAGAAGAATATTATAAACATCAACAATTATTTTTTTTGGAATTGTTTGAAAAAGGATTAGTTTACAGAAAAGAAAACTATGTTAATTGGGATCCCGTAGACGAAACAGTTCTTGCAAATGAGCAAGTAATTGATGGCAAAGGCTGGAGGTCAGGCGCAACAGTCGAGAGAAAGAAACTAAATCAATGGTTTTTTAATATTTCAAAATTTTCTCAAAAACTTTTAGATGACCTGGAAACATTAGACGAATGGCCAAATAAAGTAAAGGTAATGCAAAAAAATTGGATCGGTAAATCTTTTGGCTGCGAAATTAATTTTAAAGTCGAAGGAAATTTGCCAATAAAAGAAATTAAATGTTTTACAACTAGGCCTGATACTTTATTTGGTTTTTCTTTTTTAGCACTATC
>MDTG01205224.1_pt1 | contig 10291 bp, 11 predicted proteins | sample 811421 | NCBI WGS metagenome assembly MDTG01 (sample SAMN05326645, study PRJNA326480) | marine metagenome | isolation source: seawater | place: Pacific Ocean: South East | collected 2011
CAGACTCAGATGAAGAAACAGACTCAGATGAAGAAACAGACTCAGATGAAGAAACAGACTCAGATGAAGAAACAGAAAGAATATCAGATATTATAACATCTGAATGTATAGCTCATATTGGAGAAGCCTTTTATTACAAGACGACATCTCGCGACCTTGTAGAGTTACCTCGGTGGACCTATCAGCGTTGTATAGATCAGGAACATGTTAACAACCTATTGAGGGAACTCTCTTTATCAAAACATTTCATTGGTACTTTCAAAGCTTTAAGAGACTCAGAGGGAAGTCTGAAGCTTATGGATGGGCAGCACCGGATGGAAGCTTGTCGAGAAATGATGAAACTTGATCCAAAGTGGAACATGGATGTGATGCTAGAGGTCTATGATACTGACTCATTTGATTCAAGGACCAGCTTTAGAATGTTTGAGAAAGCCAATAATGCAAAAAATGTAGACTCTAAAGACTTTCCTTTGAAAGTTGCGGCGAACATTATCAAGAAGTGCAAGAAAGAATGGCCAGAGATGTTGGTAAGACCGAGGGAAGGTAAACGAGTTAACAGGCCTCGATTGGATACTCTTATTTTGTATAGACGGTTAAAAGAATACCTTCCGGGCAAGCGCATCGGGCTAACGGAACTATGGAAAGAAATTATACAGGCTAATTCAAGGATGGGGCTATGTTCGCATAAGATGTTCAATTGTTCACATACTACATTGAAGAAAGCCAGAAGGGCTGGTTTTTATCTTGGTCTTCAAAAAGATCTGGAGTGGTTGGACCATATTTGTCTGTACGAAGAATAATCTTTGTTTATGTAATTAGATTAATTTTGTTCTATTTGTTCTACAAATAGAATAATATAATTAAGCTTGTGAATCTACTGGTTCCTCCTCCTTTTTGGTATATGCACTCTTAATTAGGGATAATAGTACCTTTATTATGGTCTGTATAATACCATTATTCTTTTTAGAATCTCCTAAGAACGGCATAGCTTCTGAGAGACCAAACAGTACTAGCATAGATAGAGCACCTGCTGTCTGTAACCCACAATCACTTGTGACTATATCAGCGATAGTAGTTGTATTAGTAATATTAGCGAGTTCCATTTCTTGTTATTAATCAATATAAAAATAATAAAGAATGTAAAATTTTACTCGAAAAGTTCTATTATGACTTGCAGTGGAGAAAACTTAAAAATGAAAACTTACGTATAATTTAAAAAGAACTTTTGTCATACAAACCATGAAAACTTTATCTGGTTCATTCTACACTATTGGCGAACGATTAGGATCTGGAACATTTGGTGTAGTATATAAGGCTCGTAGAAAAGATGGTAAAATTTTTGCCATCAAGAAATTTCCTAAATGCACCGAGATTGATCTTGGAGCTCTTAGAGAGATATCCATATTAAAAATGTTCCAAGGGAATCGGGATGGGATAATGGAGCTTGTGGATATTATGATGACTAAAACACAAGTAGGTATTATCATGCCATGTTATTCGATGAATCTTTACCAAGCGATTACTGATAAAGTCCTGACAAAGGATCGTCGACGTTATATATCATTCCAATTACTAAAGAGTCTAGCATTCTTGAAAAGGAATGGGGTAATACACCGTGACATCAAGCCTGATAATATTTTGTTAGATGAGAACTTTTCACCCGTTCTAGCAGATTACTCTCTGTCTAAGGTGTTTCGAGGAGTATGCAAACACGGTACACATACAGGAAAAATAGCAACCGCTACTTATAGAGCTCCTGAGGTAGTAGCTAAAAAGCCTTATGGGTTTCCTGCTGACGCATGGTCGCTAGGAGTAGTGCTCTATGAGATGTACACTCAAAAACAGCTACCTGTGAATAAAGACAAAGCCGCGTTACGTTTTCTAATACAAGAGATTCCAAGATTTAAGGACACACCTTTGGGGCATCTTGTAAAGGGTCTACTCAAAATTAATCCCGCAAAACGGCTAACCCCCTTACAAGCATTGAGAGGCACACTGTTCGATTCGAGATATATTCCACCAATCTTATGGAAATCAAAGACTTCTTGCCGTGTATCTACGGAGATCAAAGAATGGTGTGACGTTTTGAATGCTGACAAGAAGATCACAGCTTGGGCAGCTCAAACATACTATGATAGAGTATTAGATTGTACCCCTTTCAATGCAGTGGCTCTAGCATGTAAGATGTACGAGACAGAGCTACAGAGTTATGAGGAATTCGAAGAGTATCCTGACGAGGAACGAAATATCTTGATAGGAATGGATTTTAACCTATTCGTATAAGACAATACTAGAAAAATATATATCAAAAAGAAAATGGTATATATTTTTAATCATTTCATTCTTTTACTTACTATGTAATTAACTTCATGCAAAAGTTTGGCCGTGTCCTTCCACCCTAGACATGGATCGGTCACTGAAATATCAGGATGTGCGTGCGGGGCAGCGGGTTGGTTACCGGGTAAAAGATGTGATTCTATCATGATACCGCGTACACGTGGATATTTACTTGCAACTAGCGCGTTCTCATATTCCTTTTTTAAATCTTTGTTGGAATTGCCATGGCAACAATCCACTACAACAGCTACTGACTCTTTTTCTAAAAGCTTAAGACCCTTATCTATGTTAGAACCGTTCTTATACGACCCACGAAGCACTACGAATGCATCTTCGTTCCCCATAGTGTGAACTGCGCATATTCTACCGTCTGTATTAATCCCACAAAAAGAACGTGGGGTACGAGAAGCTATTACTCCTTGGAGAGCAACTTTAACATCACCGTCTGAAGGATTTTTTATCCCGATAGGAAACGAAACACCACTAGCTAGGTTTCGATGTATTTGACTTTCTGACGTACGAGCACCAATGAACCCTGTGGTAATATAATTGTTGAAATATTGAGGTTCAATTGTGGCCCCTAAAAGCTCCATACAGATTGGTTGTTCAATCTTTTCTACGATATTATGAGCAAGACGTATAGTTCTTTCAAGACCTCTTGCAATATCACATTTACCATTCATATCAGGATCTTCTAAAAAACCTGTCCACCCAATAGTAGTACGAGGTTTTTACACAAAAAACCTCATTATAAGAAGTAAATTAGGAAGTTCTTTTTGTAACTCCTTTAGCTTAATTGCAAACTCTATAGCAGATCTTTCTGAGTGAATAGAACACGGGCCTACAAAAACTGCTAGACGTTGGTCCTTCCCCTTTAGGATATATTGCACAATCTCTCTAGTCTTTGCAGTAATATTTTTTTCTAACCGAATAACAGCATCCCTTGGAGCAGGCAATTCAACGTACTTCTGAATACGCCGATCATCAAGTTTATATTGGACATTCATTTATCTATTCTTGCATATTTAGGGGTTTTGTTTTTAACTTATGATAGTAAGTTGTATCACAAGTTTAAATAATATCAGGAGTTCCTAATACCAGAGCTACCTCTTTAGCATTCTTATTAATAGTAAGTTCGGATAAATCCACTTTCTTTGCAAAATCTTTGAGGTTAATGTCGAGCTTCTTCTTTTTTATCCAGTAGTATGTGATAGCGGCTGCTACGGATTGAGGACGAGAACGATTAAGTTTCGACGATCGGTTCTTAATACGAGCATAAAGATGTATTACTTCTTTCTTCTGATCAGGAGTTGCTCTAAACTTGCTCATAATATCGTGAACAAGATGAACTGGTGTAATAACAGTTGTGTGTATTTTAGAGTCTTTTGGAGCATTGACAGCGACAATCTTCAGACCATGTAGACCATTTTTACGAGAAAGACCAAAAAGTTTTACTAAGTTATCGGGGGTCTGATGTTTTCCTGACATTTTATATGCATGAAAAATACATGCAAAGACTATAGCTTTTCTAGAGTTCCCTCTATAAATTTGACCTTTTGTTACTTGTGTGTACAGTTCGTCAGCCTTGGTTACTATTGTCTCGCTAAATCCCATATTTTCTACATCTTTATTAATATTTCTTTCTTCGATTTTTCGCATCTGGACTCTGTTAGGATCTGAAGAACGTCTACTATCTGACGGTCCGTAGTATCTCCACTCCTTCTCGTGTGTAATAGTGCGTTGAATTTCTTCTCCACAAGAAATACACGTTACTACTCCTGCTTCAGTGGTGACGTCATAATGTTGGCATACTGTAAGATCTTTCTTCGGTATAACTACAGGTATTTTTATATTCTTATATGCTGCGAGGGCTTGGTTAAACAGCTCAAATTGGGACATTGTTGATCGGGTTTAGTTATTCCAATATTTTCGTTTCCTAATTTCGTTTTTGTATTTACGAAGTTCCGTTCGTGAGGCCTAAAGAATTATTTACTCCTGTGGCGAGTGTTTTGTCATTCATTGCGGAAAGAGAGTGTTTTAATTTTTCTAAATAGTTATCGTTTTCGCTACCAGCATTTGTGAATTCGAAGGGCTCTGCTATAATGCAATTGTTGGGTTGAGTCTTGTGTACTTCATCGTAATCATCGAGTATTACAGTGTTGTTCTTACTAAAACCTGGTAAGTTGTACTCATCCCAAAGCATGCTCAAGTCCTTGGTACCACCTTTCTTTTTTCTAGAAAGATTACAGTGATACGAGAAGAAAATCCAGTCTAAGTGCCGGTTGGGTTTAGACTGAATGATCTTATCCACGATGAATAAAGCATAATCTTTACTAGCAGCAGTCCATACTGACACATTAAAGTTGTCAAATAAATAATCCAGGAAAGTCTGAAGATTGGGCCTCTCAAATACTATATAGTGCCCGTCCATGTCGTGAAAATCAAACTTTTTAGCCGTCTCTTTATTATTTTTAAGTTCCTTTTTTCCCCAGTCTTCGGCGCTTATTAATGTTTGGTCTAAATCAAGAACCACGTTAAATTGTTTACGAGTAGACATTTATTATATTACTTATCTTTTTTTTAACATTATCTACCACGGCGAGAATTGTCGGAAGAAGATTCTCTTTCTTTCTGCATAGCTTGAGCCATTGCCATTAAGTCCGTAGATCTAGAACTAGTTCGAGTGCTTAATTCTCTATTCTGTTCCTCCCTTTCCCCGAAAGTTCGTGATATTTCATACTCACCGGCTCCTTTCCTAACACCAACGGGGGGAGGCCTAGGACGTCCATCATCTTCATCATCCTCTTCTTCGCTTTCGGAGTCTAGGTCAACTATTTCCGTAGTTTTCTTTTTCGACCTCTTAGGTTTGGAAGAACGTCTACGTTTCAAGCTCTCTTTACTCTTTTCTGGAGCTAATTCTTGATTATCAGGTGGCGAAGGTGGCGGGGTTGTTTCCTGAGGCGGAGGCGAAGGAGGAGGAGGAGGCGGAGGAGGAGGCGATGGCGATAACCGCTGTATGGTATCTTGGGTCCACATAAAGGCTCGTTCTCCCTCGTATTTTTCTACGCCACCGTTATTATATACCATCAGTATAGTAGGAACACTATTAACTTTTACGCTAGTGGCGCGTTGGATTTTGGACCTAATATCTTCATTATCCACACATACTAATGTAAGTCCCATAGCGGACCCGAGGTCCACAGGAGCTGATTGAAGAGCGTTTACTAGTTGTTTAGAACGCTGAGAGTACTTACTGTATAACAATACGCAAAGTTGATGTTGCATTTTATGACCTGTTTATCAATGTTTTAAATTGATAGAGACCGAAGACAATTTTAAGAATATATTTAGAATAGATAAAATGGAGTATGCATCTAAAATTTGTAATGCACCTTTATGTGATCTAAACTTTATGCGTCATGTCGGTTGGGAAGAGAGTAATGAGTATATTAAGAAATATTTTAGTAAAGAGACCGTGGATATCATATCGAGGAAAGTCACGGAGCTAACCATGGGAGTGGATCCTAAGAATAGACCTATTGTCGTTCCAACCACTAGTATTTGCGGAATCATGAGTGAAGTATACGAATCGTTCAGGCCTCCTACTGGTGATATCTACGGTCGTTACAATGTTCCGTCCGGAATGGGACCTCAAAGTTACGTCCAAAATATGATTGACCAGACTATCGAGATTATCACCGGTAATATTACGTATAGTCTAGGGATGGAAGAGAACAACCGTAAACTCACTATTTGGACCACTGTCTACGGAGACTTTAATGAGCACGGGCTTAGACAGCACGCTCCTATCAAGGTCTTGAACAAGAGACCTAACCCAATGGAGTTCCATATGAGGTACTAGATGATAAAATTCTTACACAATTTTTTTGTATAAGAACAAATGTCAAAAGTGGTGTACTCATAGTTATACTCCCGATGAGTATAACTAACTATCTTAGAACTTTATCTTCTCCTCGTATAGAGTAGCGAGAGGAGCGAATTTAGGTAAAGGTTTGGTAATGCCATGGCACTCATAGTCTACTTTGTTAAAGCCGTCTCTAAACCTGATGATATTTATTTGACCTCCGTATGGCTCTAAAGTTCGCCAATGTGGTGCGGGACTTATTTTTATATTCTTATCACCCCCCGTCATCGAATTATACATTTTAGTCAGTAACATAGACGACTGATCATACAATCGATCATGAGTATGATCATTGATATAGGACTGGCAGCAGTTAAATGAACAAAAGACGCCGTCTGTCTCGTAATATTCTCCTAGGCGCATTTGGATACGTCTGTCTCTGAGATTTTTTCTACGTTCTTTGGTAACATCTTCTTTAATAGTGTACCAGTCTTTGCTAATATGCGAATGATAAGTCTTAACAGCCTGACTTGAGACATACTTAGTTGGGCATCCTATAGGTTTAGTGTTAAAAGGGTGTCTACACCAGAAACAATTATACCTCAATAAATTAACTTCCATTCTAGATGTAAAATCTATCATTGATACTTGGCAAATATGTAACCTTTTTGACTCGTCTAAAAATGAAATAACGTCAGGTGTACCTTTCGCAGTATTAAGTTCTGATAGTTTAGTAGTCTCATTCGGTTCCTTCTCGTTCTGATGATTTGTATCATCGAGAGTAATTCCATATTTCTGATGAATTTTGGTAAGATTTATCCCAACCAATTGAAAGAAATATTTACTTTTCTTACGGGATTTACTGCTCATGTTTCTATAGATCTTATACATGCATACACTTTTCGTTTTTAATTTAGAATCTCGTCTCATATTATAAATATGCTTAAGTGCCGAAAAAATGATTTCTGGCTGGAAAATATTCCTAATTTGGTTTGTAATACTGAACTAGTACCGCTTCAAGGTATGAGTTTGGCCAGTCAACTTAATGCTCTGACCCGGCTTTCAATTGCGATCTTCGTTATTCTCCTCTTACTAGACATCAAATGGGCCCCTCTTTTCCTGTTACTTTCTATTCTATTTATTATTATTCTTTACTACATACAAAAGAGTCAAATGGAAAAGTTTAGAGCAGAGCATTATAAGATGGGGAAGACTCCGGTGAAATCCGGAGATCTACCCCATGGAACATTATCTACTGCTAAAGTACGATGGATAAATGATACTATATCTAACCCTCGTTCGGGACCCGCAAGATCCATTCTTAACCCAGAAAATGCACGAAGGTTTTGTCATGATAGCCGCCCTCTGGACTATAATCCGGAATTGGTGAGAAATAATTATCCAGGTCCCAACCCAAAAGGTGTCTTCAATAATCCAGAGTACATGTCACTCAGTCAAAAGTTAGCAGGATCCGCAAATCCCAAGACATTCATAGCACCGGTTGTGGCACCGCCTTTAGCAGCAATGGATTACTGGAGGGCCAATAACTTAGTTAACCATTCAGCCATTAACACAGAGAGTCAGGTAGAGGTATACCAATCCGGATACCAGACAACGAGCTGTTGCCCCGGTGAACCTACGCTTTTAGTACCGGCTAAGAATCCAGCAAATTATATTGTTCCCGTGCAGGTCGAAGACAATTATCATATAGATGACTTCGGTCATGATCGTAGATATTTGAACAAGCCTAAGATCAAAGTTGATCCCACCCCTCAAGCTCCCTGTCATAACCAGCTATATGAAGGAGGTGAAGTGAAAGAAGGGTTCAAAACTAATATGCCTTTTCTTAAAACAAGCCCTCCGTTAGAAGAGACTGTAGTGGTGCCAAATGAACCTGGATGGGTTAACGTCGCATGTGGTTACAATCCCGAGCAGCTATTTGATGCTGGACTCCCTACTAATCTTCCTGTTGGTAACTGTCCGCAGGATCCAGTGATGAAGAAGTATAACGATAACCTATTCACCCAGACAATTCAACCCGGTCTGTATACTCGTAGTCAAATTAACGAACCTATCAACGCCAATATAGGAATCTCATTCAATCAACAATTTCCCCCTACTACTTGTAAGACGAACGAAATTACAGGTGAGGTAAAGTATACTGAACATGATCCTAGAATAATTGAACCGGCAACGGTCGAACCTTCTCTTCCCAGAGTAGCTATTGCAACTGAAGCTAACATATACGATCCTCGCTTTTCTGGTTATGGTACTTCTTATCGATCATACACAGATGAAAATACAGGTCAAACTCGTTTTTACTATGATGATATAGATGCTATTCGCATGCCTAACTACATTACGAGGAATAATATAGATCATCAGCCTTTCGCCGACCAATACGGACCACTCCCTCCGGGAGATGCTAATGGTAATAAGAATAATTCTAATATCAGGGCATTTGCAAATGACGCGTTTGTTTCCGGTGCTATCGAATTTCGAACAGACTTACAGGAAAGACTGATGCGTAAGATCAATGCAAATGCATGGCAGCAACGCAAAGCTCCTATTCGTACGGGAGGTCAACGTATGTTAGGGGGTATCAGAATCTTCTAAAACAAACAAAATGGAAATTATACTTGATATAGTATAATTTTATTTATGTAACTTCTTCTCTGTAACAGAATTTTCTTTAGCGTACCGCTTTCGATCAAATTCAATATTCTTTTTTCTAGCCCATTCTTTACTACCAACTGGGTGTTCTAGATATACAGCTTTTGGTGGAGGTTGTAATTTCTTTTGATTTCTTCCAAAATGTTTAGGCATCTTTAAGAGAAGTGTTCTTCTCTATAGGTCCTAATTATTAATCCCGAACCATCGGGGGGCGTATCTCTCTTGGTTCCTACGCCTCATCTGCAGGGACATCAAGTCCTGGCGATGAGAAAGACTATCTTCCATCCAAGATAGACAACCCTCATAATTGTTTCTCTCGGGTCCCAATGGATCATTATCAATGAGTGGTTTACGGTTATAGCGTGGTTTCATTGCACCCATCGGATCTTTGTACAACACTCCGGTAGCCGTAGCGCTTGTAACGAAGTTAGGAGAGAAATATGGATCCTCTAGAGACTTGTTTATATAATACATATATTGCCCCGCATTCACGTCAGAATAATCTTTGTATCCCTGTCCGTAGTTATCCAGGAGACGATTATGCAACAGACTTTTCAACTTAACATCCCCTGTAATAGGAGGAACGTCTAATGTCTGTACTTGACCCGTGTGCGAGGCGCTTATCAGACGTGGATCCATACTAGCATACTGAGTGGAGGGACAGCTGTTATTATTAGGGCATTCCACCTTTTGGAAGTCGCTAGCGTATTTCTGTGTAAGGACCTGTGGGTTTAGAATTGTCTGTCCTTCTTGTGCTCGAGGTTCCTCGTTCTTGCGAAAGAGTTTATTATCATAACACTCGAAGTACCTAGGAAACTTACCGTCTCGTACGGACATGTTGGTCGGGTTTCCCTTAGTGGGGAAATCGTATTTATTTTCTGTACATCTGTAGCAGTTACATGAGGACTTTGGATAGTCGTATACGATATTAGCCATTTATCTTTACATTGGGTTTTCTTTTTGAAGTTTTATTATTTTTGAACTTACCAATGTTTCGATTTCTGGTTACAGTCATTTAGTTCACTAAAAAGTCTAGTATACTTTTCTTCTTCCCCTGGATGTTTATCGGGATGGAATTCAAGTGCGCTCGTCTTATAACATTTTCTCCATGGCAATGGCTTTCCTTCCAAACCTCCACTACACCATTTACTTCTACAATCTTCTTCATCACTCAGACCGGATATGTCATCAACTTTCCGCATTCCTTCGCATCCACTTTTAAGACATTCATCTAAATTACCAAATTCTCCCCCACGCTTTTTGTCACAAGAGCTCCCTACATATTCAAAAGTGTAGTCGTCATATACACGATTACAGGTATAGCCTTCTTTTTTAGTACGTCTAGGAGACTTCTTTGGTTTAGTACAATAACGCATCTTACCTCCCTCCTTCACTGGTTTCTTAAGAAGTCGAGTC
>MDTG01391528.1_pt1 | contig 10291 bp, 9 predicted proteins | sample 811421 | NCBI WGS metagenome assembly MDTG01 (sample SAMN05326645, study PRJNA326480) | marine metagenome | isolation source: seawater | place: Pacific Ocean: South East | collected 2011
ATCGGCAAATTCGCGTTCGAAAGGATAACCGGGTGGCTCGGCACTACATCCGCCCGGAACAATTAATCAAAATTACAGAAAGAAGGGTGCACTACCAGTCTGCCGAATGGGCGAAGCTCATGGCCGTGTTCACCGAGAACACCACGCTGGTGCAGACCACCCGGGGCACGTTCGTGAAGAGCTGGGGCGAAGTCGACCCGGCCGACTCCGTGTGGATGCATCACATGATCACGGTGCGGGATCCCGGCGCCCTGGTGGCCGCATTCGATCGCTGGATGAACTCGGCGACCGGCAGGAAGGCGCCCGGCCAGGTGCACCTCTCCGGCGTGGTGGCCGGCGGCCTGGGTTCGCCGTCACACGTCGTCTCCATCGGCTACGCCAGCCAGGCCGAAGCCGAGCAGTGGCAGGATTCCCTGGCGGGGAACGGGGACTACGCCACCTTCCTCGCGGCCGTGCAGCAGATCTCCGACTATCACGGCGCCAACCTGGCCGTCCGGGTCAAAGCCTGGGGCACCAGCCCGATCGCGCAGACGGCCAGCCGTTAGGCCGCCGAGCGGGCGCCTCCGGCGTCCGGAAGGAACCTGCAGCCCGCATTCCCGGCTGCGGGTTCCCTTTCATTCCGGCTGGCGGCACCGGTCGATCTCCTGACGGATCTTCTCGGCCTCCGCCACCAGCAGGGCGTTGCGGCGCACGTCGCCGTTGCGCATGGCCTGCATCGCCGCCTCCATCTTCTGCTGATAGGACTTCTTCAGCTTTCTGACGGGGTCGCGACGAAACAACGGCATGGCACGGGCTCCTCTGCGGCATGGGACCGGGCGCCGGTGGAACCGGCGGCCGGACGATGCACCGACTACACCAGCCGGGACGTGAAGCCGGCGTCAGCCCGGGAGCCGGCTGCGGCGGTTTGTACCGGTGCACCCGCTCCGCTACATTGCCGCCTCCCCACCGGAGGCCGAATCAACCCGTGAGCAGCACCGCACCGCCCAAGATGTCGAGCGCCGAGTTCCTGACCCTCGACCACCCCATCGACACCCAGCGCTGGCAGCTCGCGTTGACCGCCAAGGTCAGCGGCGGCCGCGGGTCGCTGTTCGGCGGCGCCGGCCTCGCAGCCGGGATCGTGGCCCTGGAACACGCTACCAACAAGCCGGTGATCTGGGCCACCGGGCAGTACCTGTCGCTGACGAAGCTCGACGAGCGTCTGGACCTGGAGGTGATACTGCCGGCCATCGGCCGCAACGTGGTGCAGGGCCGGGTGGTCGGCCACGTCGGCGACCGGGAGGTGATCACCGTGCTCGGCGCCGCCGGCGCTAGGCCCTCGGCGGCCGAAGGCTGCTGGGAGACCTTCCCCGATCCGCCGGCGCCGGAGGACTGTCCTTCCGTGCCCCACGGCCACGACACTGAGAGCCTGCACGAGCACATCGAGCTGCGCCTGGCCCGGGGCTGCTTCGGCTTCTCGGGGTTCGGCGAGCCCACCGACGACGGCCGCTCGCTGCTGTGGGTGCGCATGCCCGAGGTGGAGCACGATGCCGGCGCGCTGGCGATCATCGCCGACTACATGCCGTCCGTGCTCGGCAACGCCATGGGCCGGATCATGCACTGCACGAGCCTCGACAACACCATCCGCTTCGGCCGGCTCGAGCCCACCGCCTGGGTGCTGTGCGACAACCGGATGGAGTACGCCGGCAACGGCTTCGGCCATGGCACCGTGCATCTGTGGAGCGAGACGGGGACGCTGCTGGCGACGGCCAGTCAGTCGATGATCGTGCGGGATCCGGGGCTGGGTTGACGCGCCGGCGCAGGTCGGCGCTCCGGCGCGTGTCAATGACGCCAGCAAAATAGCAGTCTGCCCGGACGTCCGCAATCGCCATAACCTCGCGCCCACGTCACCAACGGAGCGCGGAACATGACCACCATCCACCTGATCGAAGGGCCCGTCGGCGCCGGCAAGTCGACTCACGCCCTGGCCCTCGCCGCCAGGCTCGGCGCGCCGCGGCTCGACCTGGACGAGTGGTTCGTCACCCTGTTCAGCCCCGACCGGCCGGATGCCGGGTTCGTCGACTGGTATCTCGAGCGCAAGCAGCGCTGCCTCGAACAGATCTGGCGGGTGGCCGAAGCCGTTCTGGAAGTCGACGCCGACGTGGTGCTGGAACTGGGCCTGGTCGGCCGCGCCGACCGGGAGGCGTTCTACGCCCGGGTCGACGCCACCGACCACGAGCTGCAGGTGCACGTGCTGGACGTGCCCGTCGAGGTCCGCCGTGAGCGGGTCCGCGCCCGCAACCGGGCCGCGGACGGCACCTTCAAGATGGCCGTGCCCGACGCGATGTTCGACATCGCCGACCGGGCCTGGCAGCCCCCCGACGACGACGAGTGCCGCGAGCGCCGCATCCGCATCATCACCGGCTGACGCCGGACCACCGGTCCGGCAGCGCCGCCGGGTCTCCCGTAGAATCGGATCCGCCCGCCCGGCCGCTGGGACCGCGCGGCGCGCAACCGGCTCACTGGAACGACGGACGACGACGATGCGGAATTTCGACCAACGCGTGGCGGCCATCACCGGCGCAGGCTCCGGCATGGGCCGCGCCCTCGCGCTCGGACTCGCGGCGCGCGGCGCGCACCTGGCGATCTCGGACGTCGACGCCGCCGGCCTGGACGGCACCCGGGCGCAGGTCGAAGCCGAGCTGTCGCGCCTGGGCCTGTCGCGGCGCTGCACGACGCACCGGCTCGACGTCGCCGACCGCGACGCCGTGTACCGCTTCGCGGACGAGGTGGTCGCCGCCCACGGCGGCGTGCACCTGGTGTTCAACAACGCCGGGGTGTCCGTCACCGGCGACGTGCAGCAGCTCGAGTACGGCGACATGCACTGGCTGATGGACATCAACTTCTGGGGGGTCGTCCACGGCAGCAAGGCGTTTCTGCCGCACCTGCTCCAGGCCGACGAGGGCCACATCGTCAACACCGCCAGCGTGTTCGGGCTGATCTCCGTCCCCAGCCAGTCCCTGTACAATGCCTCGAAATTCGCGGTGAAGGGGTTCACCGACGCCCTGCATCAGGAACTGGCCGAGACCCACGTGCGGGTGAGCTGCGTCCTCCCCGGCGGCGTTAAGACCAACATCGTCAAGACGTCGCGCTACGTCGCCACCGACAACGAGGCCATGACCCGGGAGGAACTGGCCACCCGCTTCGAGGCCCTCGCCGGGCGCACGCCGGCGCAGGCCGCCGAGGAGATTCTGAGCGGCGTGGCGCGCGACCGGCCGCGCATCCTGGTCGGCCGCGACGCCCGTTTCATCAGCGCCATGGTGCGGCTGCTGCCGGTGCGGTACATGCGGCTGATGAAGTGGGCGATGGCTCGGGGCGAGGCCCGGCGCGGCCAGACCCCAGGAGACTGACGCGGCGGCTCAGGTCGCCGGCTCTGCCGATTCCCCGGCCGTGGCCGTCCCGTCGACGAGAAATTCCGTGCGCCGCAGCTCACCCGCCGCGAGCATGGCCTCGGTGTCGCTGCGGATGTCCGACACCGACCGTCCCGGCGCCGCCAGCTCGGTGGCGTGCAGGCCGACGCAGCGGGCGCGGCCGGCTTCCTTGGCGAAATACAGGGCCCGGTCGGCCACCTCGATGATCTGCTCCCAGGACAGCGAGCCGCCGCCGGGGCGGAACGGACAGAACGCGTAGCCGATGGAGCAGGTGACGTGCAGCGGCGCCGAGCCGTCGCCGAATACCCGGAACGGATGCACTGCCACCGCATTGAGGATCCGCTTCAGCGCCTCCTCGGCATCGGCCGGCGCCATCTCCCGGAGCACCAGCACGAACTCCTCGCCGCCCCAGCGCACCACGTAGTCGCCGGCGCGCACCAGGGTGCTCACCAGGGCGCCGAATTCCCGCAGCACCTGATCGCCGGCGCCGTGGCCGTAGCGGTCGTTCAGCGTCTTGAAGCGGTCCAGGTCCAGCACCGCGAACACGGTGACCAGGCCGCAGTCGGGGTCCTTGTCCAGGCGCCGCTTGAGCACCGACAGGTCGGCGGGAAGCTGTCCCTCCAGGTAGCGCCGATTCCACAGCCCGGTGAGCGGGTCCGTGCGCGACGCCTCTTCCAGCCGGCGGCTGTACTCGCGCAGGTGCTCGTTGGCCACCCGCAGCTCTTCGGTGCGGGCCTCGACCAGGGCGGCCAGCCGCTCGCCCTGGCGCCGCTGCCGGTTCAGCAGCAGCCGATAGCCGGCGCCGAACAGGGCGCCGAGCACCGCCACGCACAGCACGTAGAAGGCCGTGGTCTCGAAGAACCGCGGCTGCACCGACACGCCGAGCGTGGCGACGCGCGGCTGCCACACCTCCGCGTTGTTGGCCGCGGTGACCTCGAACACGTAGTCCCCCGGCGGCAGGTTGGTGTAGTAGGCGATCCGCCGGGTGATGTCGTCCGGCGTCTGCCAGCCGGGATCGAAGCCCCGCAGCCGATAGCGAAACAGCACGCTCTCCGGCGCCTCGAAGCTCAGGGCGGTGAAGCGCACGGCGAGATCGCGGGACTCGGGCGTCAGGGTCACACCGCCGTCGGCCGGGTCGCGCCACGCACCGTCGAGACGAACCCGCTCCACCACCACGTTGGGCGGGTGCGGATTGGAGCGGACTTCCGCCGTGTCCACGGCGATGATGCCGTCCCGGGTCGGCAGCCACATCACCCCGTCGCGCATGAACCCCTTGGCCCGGCCGGCGCCGTTGCAGCAGAAGGTCTGCTGGGCGCCGCGCACGTCGCCCCGTTCGTTCAGCAGCATGCGCGCGCCGAGCCGATCGATCCGCCCCGCCGCCAGCGCTTCGAAGTCCCCGTAGGGCACCCGGTAGAGGCCCTGCAGCCCGGAAACCCAGAGGTGGCCGGATTCGTCCAGCGCGGCGAAGAACGGGCTGTTGATCGGCAGGCCGTCCTGCTGGGTGAAGCGGCGCCAGCCGGATTCCGTCTCCAGATAGAGATCCTCGGACAGGGTACCCACCAGCAGGGTGCCGTCCGCGAGCTCGCCCACCGCGGTGATGTCCTCGTCGCCGGGGATCACGTCTTCGGCCAGCGGATGGAAACGCTCCCCGTCGAAGGTGAACAGCCCGCCCTGGGAGCCGACCACCAGCCGGCCGTCGCGGGTCGGGTGGACGAACCGAGTCCGCGCCTCGCGCAGACCGGCCTCGCGCCCGTGGCAGCGGAGTTCGGACTGCCGGTAGCGGCACAGCCCGTTGCTGGTGGCGAGCCAGACCCCGCCGGCGCCGTCGCCGACGATGCTGGAAATCTGGGCGTCCGCCAGGGCAGCGGTGCCCGGCGGAATCGACACCTCGCCGTCGCGGTACAGCGCCAGGCCGCCGCCCCGGGTGCCGAGCCACACCCGGTCCTCTTCCGCCAGCAGCGTGTAGACCGCCGGATGGGGCAGCGCCTGGCCGGGCACGATCAGTTCGAAGCGCCCGTCGGCGAAGCGGCTGAGCCCCTGGGTGGTGCCCACCCAGATGGCGCCGTCGGCGTCCGGCATGATCGACCAGACCGTCGGGTCGTGCAGCCCCTCCGGCGTCGAGAACCGCTGGGTCCAGCCGTTGCGCAGCCGCGCCAGTCCGTTGGCGTCGCTGCCGAGCCAGAGATTGCCCTCGTGATCCTCGGCCATCGCCTGGACGCCGGGGTGCAGGGTGCGGTCCTGGACGCCGGCCACGGGCTCGTTGCCGCGCAGCCGCACCAGGCCCTCGCCGGTGGCCACCCAGAGCAGGTCGTCGCGGTCCACGTAGAGCGCTTCCACCGGGCCATGGCCGAGGGGCGCCGGCAGGGGCACGCCGACCCAGCCGTTGCCGGTCCAGCGCACCAGCCCCCGGCTCGAGCCGGCCCACAGGGTGCCGTGGTACACCACCAGACTGTCGACCACGGCCCGGCCCCGGTCCTCGGGGAGGGGATGTTCGGTCACCTCGTGGCCGAACCGGCGCACCCGACCCACCTCGCCCACCCAGACGTCGTTGTCGAGGGCCAGCACCGCATGGAAGGGGGTGTCGGCCGTCCGCCAGCGCACCAGCCGGTCGCCGTTGGACACCAGCAGGCCCCGGTCCGTCGCCACGATCATCTCGCCGTCCGGCCGTTCGGCGAAGTCGCGGACGTCGACGGCAACCGGCGCGCCGTCGCTCTCGTCGAGCAGGTCGAGGGCCCGGAACTCACCGTCCTCGAACACCGTCACGCCCTTGTAGGTGCCGATCCACAGCCGGCCGCGGCGGTCGGTCTGCAGCGCCCTGACGATCATGCCCTGCAGGCCGGGCGTGTCCTCCGGCACGAAGGTGCGGAACCGCACGCCGTCGAACCGCGCGAGGCCGCCGCGGGTGCCGACCCACATGTAGCCGTCGGGGCCCTGGGTCACGGCGGTGACCTGAACCTGGGGCAGACCGGCGTCCAGCTTCCACTCGTGGACGACGTAGTGATGCAGCGCCTTGTCCGGGTCGAGGCCGTGGGACCACGCGGCAACGCAGGACAGCAGCAGAGCCGACAGGCAACGCCGTGCCCCGCCGGCCAGCGGCCGGAGCCGACCACCGTGTGTGCGAGCGGAGCGGTGCAACTCGAGGGTTCCTGCGACGTGGGAGATGTATCCCAACTATAGCCGCGGGCCGCCCGAACCCGTCCCGGAAGCCCCCGCCATCGCGGCCGCCGTGCCGCGGACTGTGACTGGCGTCACAGATTCACGCCGGTGACAATCGCCGGCTCCGGATCGCCCCCCCGCCGCCACGGCCCGGCGCGGCAGCGTCGACGGGCCTGTCACCGAACGGAGCGATTCCCATGAAAGCCATCACCTGTCGACGCTACGGACCGCCCGGCGTGCTGCGGCTGGAGAAACTGCCCCGGCCGGAGCCGGGCGACGACGAGGTGCTCATCCGGGTGCGCGCCGTCGAGGCCACCAAGGGCGACTGCGAGCTGCGCGGCTTCCGGTTCGCCGTGAAATGGTTCTGGCTGCCGCTGCGGCTGGTGATGGGCGTGCGCCGACCGCGCCGGCCCGTGCCCGGCGGCTACTTCGCCGGCGTGGTGGAACGGGTGGGCCGCGCCGTGCAGACGTTGTCGCCGGGGGACGAGGTGGTCGGCTGCACCAACCTGCGCTTCGGCGCCTACGCCGAGTACCTGTGCCTCCCCGCGCGCTATCCGCTGGCGCCGAAGCCGGCGGCGATGAGCTTCGAGGCCGCGGCGGCGCTGCCCCTGGGCGGGCTGAACGCCCACCACTTCCTGAAGCTCGCCGGGCTCGCGGCCGGCGAGCACCTGCTCGTCAACGGCGCCGGCGGCAGCATCGGCGCCTATGGCATTCAGATCGCGAAGGCACTCGGCGCCGAGGTCACCGCGGTGGACCGGGGCTACAAGGCCGACGGGCTGAAGACGCTCGGCGCGGAGCACGTGCTGGACTGCGACCGCGACGATTTCACCGCCGGCGGTGCCCGGTTCGACGTGGTGTTCGACATGGTGCCCGGCAGCCGCTACCGGGACTGCCTGGCGGTGCTGAAGCCGGGCGGCCGCTACGTCATCGGCAACCCGGGCCTGGGCAAGCTGCTGCGGGCTGCCTGGACCAGCCGCTTCGGCGGCCACCGGGTCGGCGCCGCCTTCGCGCCGGAAACCCGTGAGCAGCTCGAGGCGCTCATCGCCCTGGTGGAGGACGGACGGATCTCTTCGATCGTCGACACCGTCCACCCGCTCGAGTCCGCCGCCGCCGCCCACCGCCAGGTGGAGGCGGAGCGGCGGGTCGGCGCCGTGGTGCTGTCGATCCCCTGATCCGGCCCGCCCGCCGCGGGACCGTCAGGCCCGCTTCCTGCCGGTGATCATGGCCCGCACCAGGTTCTCGCCGTGGGCGACGCTCGAGAACAGCACGCCCAGCACGTGGGCGACCACCAGGGCGAGGGTCAGATTGGCGAAAACCTCGTGGACCTCCTCCCAGACGTCGTCGTCGGCGCCGGCGGGCAGCAGGCCCGCGAGCGGGCCCGCCCCTTCCTCGATCGCGTAGAGACCGAGGCCGGACACGCCGAGCACGATCAGGCAGATCAGCAGCGCCACCACCATGGCGCCGCCGGCGGGATTGTGGCCCAGATAGCGGGGCCCGCGCCCCGCCAGCGTGTCCCGGAAGTAACCGGCCACCGCCCGGGGGCCGCGCACGAACTGGGCAAAGCGCGCGTAGCGCGTTCCCACCAGGCCCCACAGCAGCCTGAACGCCACCACCGCGGCCACCACGTAGCCCGCCCAGACATGGACGGTGAGCAGGTCGTCCTCCACCAGATAGGCCGTGAAGAACGCCGCCACCAGGGTCCAGTGGCCGATTCTCACCAGCGGGTCCCAGACCCGGATCCAGCCGTTCCGTTCGCTCATGACATCGACTCCTCGATTGACCGACGCCAATCTGCGCCGCCGCCCGCCCTGGTACCATCCGGCGGATGACGCAACCGGGCCGCGAGCCCCGTTTCGAACGGTCGTAGGATGAATGACGCAAACCCGCGCCGCTCGCTGCTGGCGGCCATTGTCCTGTTCGCCACGGTCGGCGCGTTGATCGTCGTCGACCTGCTGGCCGATTACCAGGAAGGCGGCAGCTCCTGGCACGTGCTGGCCGAGCTGGCCGTGCTGGCGGCCGCGCTCGGTGGCGTGGTGGTGCTGTGGCGTCAGCTCCGGCAGTCCCGTGCCGACCTGGCCGGCGCCCGCCAGGACGCACGGCGCTGGCAGCAGGAGCACGCCGAGGTGCTGAAGGGCCTGGCGTCCGCCATCGACGCCCAGTTCCGGCACTGGGCGCTCACCGAGGCGGAGGCCGAGGTCGGCCTGCTGCTGCTCAAGGGTCTCAGCCACAAGGAGATCGGCCAGCTCCGCCGGACCAGCGAGCGCACCGTGCGGGAGCAGGCCCGGGCGCTGTACCGCAAGGCCGGGCTGTCCGGCAGGGCCTCGCTGTCGGCGTTCTTTCTCGAGGATCTGCTGCTGCCGGGCACGGCGGCCGGGCCGGACGCGGCGCCGGATTGACCGGCCGCGGCCGCCGGACGGCGGGGTCAGGCAGGGCCCACCAGCGCCTCCAGGCGCTTCACGAATCGCTCCAGCGCCCGGGCCTGGCCCGTCTCGATGGCGACCCGGCTGTGGAACAGGACGCGCGCCGTCACCGCGTCGTCGGCGACCCACACCGTGTAGCCGTCGACGTCGGCCCCGGCCAGGAGCTCGCCGAGCCGATGCGCGTCTCCGTCGCGCTCGCCCGTCTCGACGATGCGCTGGTAGGCGCGCAGCACCTGCCGGGCGTCGACCTTGCGTTCGAGCTCACTCATGTCACCTCCGCAGACGAGGGCCGGTTCAGGCGTCCCGCAGCGCCGCGGGAAGCGTGAACGGGCCTGGATTCTACGGGTGTTGGACCCGGCCGGCCCGGAATCATCCCCGGCGCCGCGGCGGGCCGGGCCGCTCGCCGTGAAACCGGTCCGCCACGAAGTCGAACAGCGCCTGCACCCGCCCCGACCGCCGCAGATCGGGATGGGTCAGCAGCCACACGCCGACCCCGGCGCCCGGGTCGGCGAAGGGCAGGGGCTGCAGCTCCGCCGCGGCGTCGGCGCCGAGCAGACCGGCGCCCAGGCCCGCCCGGACTGCCGCCAGCGCCTCGGCGTGCCGGCCCGCGCGCAGGGCGACCGACGGGCGGCCGGTCAGCCGGTGCAGCGCCTCCTCCTGCCAGCGTTCGCCCAGCCCGGTGGCGCCGCCGCCGTGCCAGACCACCCAGTCGACGGCGTCCGCCGACGGCGCTCCGCCGAGCGCCGCGAGATACCCCGGCGCCGCGAACCAGCCGAAGCGTATGCGGCTGAGCTGACGGCCCACGAGTTCGTCCGGCGGCGCGTTGGTGACCGCGATCGCGGCGTCGGCATGCAGGTCGGCGAGCCGGCTGTCCGCGGCCTCGCCGGCATCCTCGATGGCGAGCTCGATGCGCGGCGCGGCGCGCCGAAAACCCTCCAGCAGCGGCATGGGATCGAACAGCGAGGCGTCGGCGAGCACCAGCTTCAGGCGCCCCTCGGGCTCGGGGCTCTTGCCGGACGCCCGGCGCAGCAGCGCCTCGGCCTGGGCCTCCATGGCCAGGGCGTTGTCGAGCACGTCCTCGCCGTCGGCGGTGAGCCGGTAGCCGGTGCGCACGTGGTCGAACAGCCGCAGCCCGAGGCCCGCTTCCAGCCGGGCGACGTTGCGCAGCACCGTGGCGTGGCCGACGCCGAGCTGGCGCGCCGCGGCCATCACCGAACCGGCCCGGGCGACGGCCACGAAGTAGCGGATCGGCTCCCACCGCAGCGGGTCGCCCGGCGCGGGTCCGGCCGATTGTTCATTTATGAACAT
>MDTG01435220.1_pt1 | contig 10291 bp, 8 predicted proteins | sample 811421 | NCBI WGS metagenome assembly MDTG01 (sample SAMN05326645, study PRJNA326480) | marine metagenome | isolation source: seawater | place: Pacific Ocean: South East | collected 2011
CCTTCAACATGCATTTGTTTCTCACTAACAAACTGTGAGTATCCTTTACTGTGAAACTTTATATTTTCATCCGCATGAAAGTTTAAATTTTTGCTGCGAAAGTTTATGCTGTCAAGTGCATATACATCCATTGTGCCTTGACTACCCAGTTCAATCCATGCAGTGCCTTCACCATTGCCCACATATATTACACCTTCAGAGTCATTAAGCAGTATTTGATGTCCAGTGCTTGTGCGTAAACGTATCTGATTGCTATTGCCATCTATATCACCATCGTCAAGCGTAATACTATGGCCCTTGCGTCTGCCTGTAGGTCCAAGTAATCCATTTAGTATTGTTTTGTCTGTGGTGTTAGGATCTTTAATTTGTGCGTTGTATGTAAGTGTAAAGTCCTGACCTGCAGTGGTTATACGTCTGCCCTTGCTACTAATACCCAAAACTTCACTTGGCGATTCGCGCATGTAACTACTGTTGTTTAGACCACGCACTGTGTCATCAACAAGTCCAGCACCACTAAGTTGATTGTTAGTAAAAAAATCTTGTGGTCTTGCCTGTGTTTTCCAGTTAGTTACTTTTTTACTACTGCGTTCGCCTTCAAGGTTATCATTGAATTCCCCACTTGCAACTCCGTTGTATAGTGTTGCTTCCGGAACAGTTTGTAGCATAAAAGTATCAGGCACACATGCAAAGTAATAGCCTTCAGCATTACGGCCTTCAGGAAAAAATGCCAGTACCTTTGTGCCTATATCAGGCGGTGGAGTTACAATACCGCTAGTAACTTTTGTACCGAAGTATGTATCTCCCACACCCTGATTGTCTACACGACTGTAAAAGGGTGTGCAATATCGCACAGTTCGATACTGTGTCTTGTCATCTGGATCTGTACAAAATGTAGGCACCCATATTCTAATGACTCCCATGTGTGCGCCGTGTACATTTGCTTTAACAATACCCGTAACTATGCCACGTTCTTCACGAACGCCTCTTAGACTACCAGTATCATATTGGCTGTCTCCTCCTTTGGAATTTGCTCTGGACTGATCTACTGCCATGATTTACCTTTAGATTAATGTGTTTCCGCCGAAGCGATCTATTAGAACTTCATTGGCTTGTGGTTGTATAAATTCTGGTCTAGCATCCTGTATAGTAACATTAAGGCCGCCAAATTCTCCGCGCGAATCACCGCCTGAAAACTCATTTGCTGTCTGTTGCGCAAAACTAGGTTGTCCTGTATCAAATTCGCCTGCTAGATCACCGCCTGAATATTCGTCTGCTACACTTTGCGCAAAGTCCTGTGTTACTGTTGCTGTATTATTAGTTATGCCCTCACCACGCTTCTCACGATAAATGTCCTCAGGGCCGCCATTTACTTCTGCACGATCATTATCCAGTTGTGCCGCGACACGTTCCTTGTTGGGTGTGCATCCTCTATCCTGTTTACGCTTGTCTTCATCAGGTTGTAGTGGTGCTCGTAGTCCTTTTAATCGTTGCTGAAATACACCTCCGCTAAATGTACTATCCACACTAGTTACTCTGTACACACCGCTAAAACTACTGTTACCAAGACTAGGACTAGGATTTGCTAGGCCTGTTACGTCATTATAATCTACAGGTGTCCGTAAATTAACCTGTACAAAAGGTGCTGTTAGATTGTAGTTGATAGTTCCATCAGGCATAAATGCTGTGGTGTATGTTTGACCTTTTCTTGCTTTATCATAATAAAATGCATCGCTTGTTGGCAAGTATGCAGGATCGCCAATAATTTGTAGATTTAGTTCAACAAGATCTAAACCATCGCTCATTACACTACTGAATAAATCCTTTGCTCTAGTACGAACCAGACTGTCTGTGCCGTTAATAGTGTTACCCTCTGCACTTGATGAAATTTCTTTTGTAGTGGGACTAAATGGTGTATTTGCACGTTTGTTAGCAAAAGGAGAACCACTGCCCGCTGTCATCACCTGCAGGAATGCATTTCTAAATTTTAGATCAAAGTCCAACACTTCTGTATTCTGTCCTGAGAATATGTAATTGTAAATTTTATGTATACCGTTTCCTGTTGGCTTACTCTTCTTTGCCCAGGGAAAATCGCTGTAGTATATGTTACTCTTTTGCACAGTAAATGTAATATGATATTTGAAACGTCCGTCCTTTTCATCATAACCTTTGCCAGGTCCAGTAGCAGTCTTAATGACTGGTACTACTTTAAACCATTTTACAGGATCACCACTGTTCAAACATTCTGTAGGTGTCTCCAGTATATTCCTATCCATGTAATCACTGTGCAAAATAATTAAATTTATTAGTTTAGTAATATCTGTACCAGCATTAATCTTAAATAGATTTGTTTCCTTATCCAGTGTAACACCGCCTGACAAGCCTTTGACATATGCTCCGAACTGACTGAGATCGCTCTTGTCTTTCTTGGTGTCTTTCTTTTTGCTTTCTTCTGTGGGCGCAGGAGTGTTTAGTGCATCATACAATCCACTTAGGTTAAGTTTAGCGTTTGCTATCTCACCTGCAATTAGGAAGTCATATGTGTCATAAAGTTGTGCGGCTGCAGGTATAGGTTGTTTTTTAGTATCCGCAGTTTTTTCAGTTTGGGTTTGTGTTTGCTTTGTTCTGCTTTTCTGATAATCTGTAAGTACTTCACCTAAATTTTTTGCCCTTATCTTTTTCTTCTTTTTAACTTGACGTTCAACTGTCCTATCTGCGCCAGGGCCGCCTGGACCAGGAGGTCCTTCCTGAACACGTTCTGTTTCTGTAACAGTAGTTTCCAGTATAACTCCTGCATTAAAAATGTCTCCCACAGTAGTTGCCTGAAGTTCTATGTTGTTAGGTATAATACTGTTCACTTCACCCAGTGTAAAGTGTGCAAAAGGTATTGCTGTTACTCTATACTGTGTGCCCGATGTTGTTACTTCAAACTGAATGTCAGTGATACGAATAGGAATATATTTTGGCCTACTAGGAGCAGGCATAGGCCTACCCTGTTCATCATAGCCTTTGAATTTTATTTCCAGTAGATAGGGTGCAGAAATATATTTCTCTCTAGTGCTTACTTGAACACTTGCCGCTGCATCCTGTAATTTTTCCAGTAGCGTAACACCTCGGGGTTCAGTAATAGTAAATTTTATATCAGTTGCGTTAGTGTTCTGCTTAAACTTATCAGGTCCTGTTGCAATGTTTGTAACTTCAAGATCATCAATAAAGAAATCGTTGAAAAATCCTGTGCCCTGATTTTCCAGTCCTACTCCTCCACTGCGCATTAGTAGCAGTGCATTTCTATTGTTTGGATCTGTTGACAGTGCCTCTTCAACTGTATCTGGTGCGTTAGTTATGTCTACGTAACTTCTACTGTTAAGCATGTAAAGTGCTAGATTGTATGTAACGCTACTAAACACATTGAGTTCATTAGGACGGGGATCAATTGCTATCTTAGTTATATCTTCATTGAAAGCACCATCATCAATACCTTTTGCATCCTTGGCTTCGCCTATTTTTGTAACGCTATCTTTACTAGCGTTTTGGCCTTCAAATTCACTAGTATCACTGTCCTTAAGATTGTTAACTCCACTTGTTTTACTAAAAACAAGATCACCTTCGTCTTCTAAGCCTCCGTCACCGTAAAATTCTTCTGGTGCACTACTGCTAGGTTTTTTATATGGATAACTGGTTTGATCAAAAGCAACAGGTTGATTAAAAGTATCCGCATAGTCATTAAGCCCGTCATCCACTGCAACGTCTGACCAATCAACTTTTGCAGCGTCTGTCACAGGTTGCGCTGCTGGTATCCTTACAGGATCTGGTGGATCTTGTGGAAACAGGCTAAGATCCTGAGGTGCTGGATTGTTAAAACTGTTATTGTAGATAGGTTTTCTTTGACTTACAAGATTGTCGTTATCGTCTACATTATAAGAAGAGATTATATTAAAGTAAGTTTCATTTGGCAGTGACTGAAGTTCATCACTGTTAATGTTTTTTCCTTGAAAACTATCTATATACTGTTTCTGAAATGGATTTTGCCTGTTTACAGCCATATTAGATTCCTAATGCTGATTCTATCACTTCCAGTTTAGGTATAAAGAATCGCTTGCCTTGACGAAAATCCCAAATAGGATCCTCAAATGCATTTGGATTGCGTGAAGAAAATACCCACCACAAATTACTGTTTTTGTATAAGTCAAACGCTAGTAGATCAGGTCTATACTGATGCACTTGTGTAAGAGTATGTAGTACATCGTCTCGCTTCGGAGGAATACGTCTGGGTGTAAGCACATCCAAATAAAAACTATACTGCTTGGTTTGTCCATATGGACTATCTGCACGATAGATTACTTCAGCCATTAGATAAATCCTCCAGGCCCATTAGGCGAACCTATAAGATCTCCTCTAGCAAACTTTTCCAAACTAAAGTTGCCTATCTGACGCTTACTGTAAATTGGCATTAGACTTAGTGTAAGTGGTAAAAATGTTGGTATCATTGTTTTAGTTGCAGCATCTGGTGCAGCCGCTAGTGGAACTTCAATTAAATCTCTGTCTGCAGGCATTATCTCTGTGAAGTTTGTTAAAACTACAGGCATACTATTATAGTTGTAAGGACCATAGCCGCTTAATCTAAGTACAGGAGGTGGTGTTCCTCTTAGTCCGTCTGTGCCAAAAAACATCTTGTACGCACTACGTAAGAAGTGTAGCACTGCAAATACATAGCGTGCTTCGTCTGAAGTATTTGCTGTAAAATAACCATCTATACTAATTGTGTCCACTGCACTACTATTGTAACTGTGTTGAATGTAGTTGCTGTGTGTTGGTTGTGTGCCTGTATATCCTGCTGAATGACTTACACTTATTGTGGGTGTATAGGGAAATAGCACACCATTTGTGTCAACTAGCGGTTGTAAAACTTTATTTTGAGGATCTTTGTATAGAAATGCGCCACTTCCAGGGCTCATACTTAAACGCACACGAATATCATTGTCTCTGAATACAGTGGCAGCAACGTCCCTAAATAAGTCACTCTTAGCACCAGCAAAGTCTAGCCCTGCCTGGATAAGTCTATTACCGCTTGCATCCAGTACACTGCGTCCTATTTTACTAAGAGGATCATTACCCGGAAGTGCATTTCCAGCAGCATTACTAACAAATTGTTGTGCTTTTCTCTTAAATTTACTACCTAAACTAAACGGCATTTAAAAATCCTTAAAAAGTTCTTGCATAAGTATATTTATAGGCTGTATAATATACGCATATAAAAGGAATCTCACCACATGATAAAAAGGAAAAATTATCTCAACAACCGAGACTTGTTGAAGGAAATACACCTAAGTAAAAATACATATAGTAGTTTTGTTAGCGAGGGCGATGATGTATATGATATTATTCTACCCAACGTAGAAAAGATTAACATACGCACTATTGCACAAGCAAAACGCAATCAAGCAGACAGAATACAAAAATACAACTATGAACTTGCCCGCAGTGAAGGCAAAAAAGTAAAACAAGCGGACTTCGCAGTTGACTGGAAAAAGATAGACAAGGCAGATATTGTGTTTCGCATCATGACATTTGATCATGTACCTCTTCATCCAGGACGCAAAAAGAATCCTAAAACTGTAGCGGATCATCATATACAGTGTAACTTTCCTCCCTTCCAGCATTTTCGTTTGGATGAAGATGGTGAACCCTATTGTGTGGGTAAGAGTCACTGGTCAGGCGGACTAGAGAACGGCAACTTCAGCAAAACGCATGGCAAAACCACAAACAAACTTGCCCGCATGTATATGAAACTGTGCGAACGCTATGGCACTCGCAGTAACTGGCGCGGTTATACATACAATGATGAGATGCGCAGTCAAGCACTGCTACAACTTACACAGATTGGTTTGCAGTTTGATGAAAGTAAGAGTGAGAATCCGTTTGCTTACTACACTGCGGCAATCACAAACAGTTTTACTCGTGTACTGAACTTGGAAAAAAAGAATCAGAGCATTCGAGACGATATACTGGAGAGTGCAGGACTGAATCCTAGTTACACAAGACAAACTGAAAATGAAATGCAGATGCAAAAAGATTCTGTTTCTTGACAACTATCATCAAAGGCACTATACTTAATACATGAGTTTGTTCAAACGGGCCGCCGTATTCACGGATATACACTTTGGCAACAAGAGTAACAGCCAAACGTTCAATCGCGACTGCTTGGATTTTGTAGTTTGGTTTTGTGAAGAAGCCAAAAGACAGGGTGCGGAAACCTGTATCTTTATGGGAGACTGGCATCATCAACGTGCAAGCATAAACGTTGCAACACTAAACTTCAGCATACAAGCACTGGAACTACTGAACACTACATTTGATGTAGTGCATTTTATTCCTGGCAACCATGATGAATACTATCGTGACAAACGCGACTACAATAGCGTTGCGTTTATAAAAAAGTTTGAAAATATACAGTTCTACAATGACATCACAACTGTGGACGGTGTAGCATTTATACCCTGGCTTGTGGGCGATGAACACAAACAGATGCGCAAAATAAATGCTGACTATGTTATAGGACACTTTGAACTTCCGCACTTCTATATGAATGCCATGGTACAGATGCCTGATCATGGTGAACTTAATGCCAGTGACTTTGGACGCTGTGGCACTGTGTTTACAGGACACTTTCACAAGCGACAGGAAAAGGACAATGTTGTGTATACAGGCAATGCTTTTCCTCACAACTACAGTGATGCCTGGGACGATGACAGAGGCATGATGATATTAGATTGGGACGGCACAAAACAGTTTATTGCTTGGCCTGAACAACCTCGCTATCGTGTACTGAAAATAAGTCAATTACTGGAAGGACCTGAAAAATATCTAGCATCCAAGACATATGCCCGTGTTAACTTGGATGTTGATATCAGTTACGAAGAAGCAAACTTTATTAAAGAAACTTTCATGGATGAATACAGTCTGCGTGAAATGAGTCTTATTCCGCTTAAAGTTGAAGGCATGGATATGACTGTACAGGGTGAAATAAACTTTGAAAGCGTGGATACAATTGTTACCAGTCAACTACAACAGATTGATAGCCAGCAATATGACAGCAAACTGATGTTGGACATTTATAGAAACTTATAATCACATGTTTAAAATAGATACTCTCACAGTAAAAAACTTTATGAGTGTGGGCAATACCACACAGGCAATAGACTTCAATAGAAATGATCTTACACTTGTACTGGGTGAGAACCTGGATACAGGCGGTGGTGACGCGGGTAGTCGTAATGGCACTGGCAAGACTACTATAATCAATGCACTAAGTTATGCACTGTATGGCAATGCTCTTACTAATATTCGCAAAGATAATCTAATTAACAAAACAAACAGCAAAAATATGCTGACTACAGTTGAATTTGAAAAGGACGGACTGCAATATCGTATTGAGCGTGGAAGAAAACCTAATGTGCTAAAGTTTTACATCAATAACAGTGAACAGGAAACAGACGACAACGCACAGGGCGATAGCAGAGAAACACAACGTGCTATTGAAACACTACTGGGTATGAGTCACGACATGTTCAAACATGTACTTGCACTAAACACATACAGTGAACCATTTTTAAGCATGCGGCAAAATGATCAACGTGCTATCATTGAACAGTTATTGGGTATAACAATACTAAGTGAAAAGGCTGAAAACCTTAAAGAAATAGTGCGTGTAACAAAAACAAAAATACAAGAAGAAGAGTTCCGTATCAAAGCAGTTGAAGATGCTAACGGAAAAATTACAGAACAAGTAGACGCACTAAAACGTAGACAAACACTATGGCAGAATAAAAAAAGTGATGATATTGACAGTTTCAAACGTGCTATTGAAGATCTTGCACATGTGGATATTGACGTTGAACTGAGAGCGCACACGGAACTTGCAGACTGGCGTGTCCTGGACACTGAACAAACTCAACTACAAAAGGACATTGCCAGTTTGCAAGCACAAGAGAGTCGTGCAGAAAAAGATGTTGCAAAAACAAAAAGAGCTCTGGAAGGTTGGCAAGACGGAGTGTGTCATAGTTGCAATCAAAGTATTGAACACTTGGACAGTCATAAACTACAAATTGAAAAAGCGGAGAAAGAATATGCAGAAGCAAGTGGTTTCCTTGGAGAACTACAGACGGGAATACAGGAACTTAAAATTAAACAGACTGATGTCCCGCCGCAACCACGAACTTTCTATGATAGCGCAACTGATGCACACAACCATCGTTCAACCCTATCAACACTGGAATCACAACTACAAAATAAGCAGGATGAAAGTGACCCTTACGCAGAACAAATTGTAGAAATGGAACAAACTGCAGTTCAGAAAGTTAACTGGAACACTATAAATGAACTTATAAGACTACAGAATCACCAGGAGTTTCTGCTTAAACTGCTAACTAATAAAGATAGTTTTATAAGAAAACGTATTATTGATCAGAACCTCACATACTTAAATACGAGGTTGGAACAGTACTTAGGCGCAGTAGGGTTACCTCACACAGTGGTATTCCAAAATGATCTAAGTGTTGAAATACAAGAATTAGGAAGAGATTTAGACTTTGATAATTTAAGCAGAGGCGAGCGCAACAGACTGATACTAAGTTTAAGTTGGGCGTTCCGTGATGTTTGGGAAAGTCTGTATCAACCTATAAACCTGTTGTTTATTGATGAACTTGTAGACAGTGGCATGGACAGTGCGGGTGTTGAAAACGCTATGGGTGTACTAAAACGTATGAGCCGTGAACGCAACAAGAGTGTATGGCTTGTGTCGCACAAGGATGAACTTATTGGGCGTGTAAACAATGTTCTTAAAGTTATCAAAGAGAATGGCTTTACAAGTTATGATACTGACGTGGAACTTGTATGAACCTAGCATTAGAACACTGGCACATTGAAGTTAGCAGTATTTGCACCCTAAAATGTCCAAGATGCACAAGAGCAGAAGTACCTGAGACACTGCTTAATCGTCAACTTACACTGGATTTTTTTAAGACACAAATAGGCGAACAGCGTATAAAACAAATGCGTAAGATTAGTTTTTGTGGTGACGATGGAGATCCAATATACGCAAAACAGTTTCTGGATATTGTTGCATGGATAAAGAATATTAATCCAACTATACAGTTACTGATCATTACAAACGGAAGTTACAAGGGCACTGAATGGTGGTATACACTTGCTAACACACTAAATGAACATGATGAAATACACTGGAGTTTAGATGGCTGGGATCAAACTAGCAATAGCAAATATAGAGTAAACTGCGATTGGTCCAGTATAATGCTAGGCATTATAACTTTTACAGTTTATAACAAGTCAACCTATACAGTTATTGCTAGTATTGCTTTCCGCTACAATGAACACTATTTGAATAGAATAAAAGCCATAGCAGAAAAATATACAGACTGTTGGCAACTAACAAAGAGTACCAAGTTCGGGAGTAAATATCCACAAGCATATGGAACTAAAGATTTATTGGAGCCTGCAAATACAGCACTTGTAGCACAAGGACATAGATTTCAACGTGAACAAACTTTAATCACAGATAAAACAAGGCCAGGTGATGATCTTAAACAGTTGTTCTGGAAAAGAGCACAAACATTACAAAAAACTAATGAATATCCTGCACTGTGTTACATAGGAAACAAGGGTGTATTCCTAAAGTCAACAGGAGAATTTTACCCTTGTTGCTGGACTGCGCTTAGATATCCACACAATGAAAAGATAACTAAACTAGCACGCACAAAATTTAATTTGAAATATAAGGATTTAGATAGTATACTAGAAGACGAATATTGGCAAACAGAATTTAAGAAGTTTGATAACACAGAATGTAAAACTAAGTGTGTAAAACAAAAGTTATATGATAAGGATCATGTGACAGAATGGTAAGGAGACAGTAAATGTCATGCACAACACATCACAGTATTGAAGAACAATACGCAATTTATCTAAAGGAGCAGGAAGCATTTGAAACCAAGGGTGTCAAGGCTGCCGCTACAAGAGCTCGCAAAGCACTGGGAGAAATTGGTAAATTAACAAAGGAACGCCGTAAGGAAATCCAGGAAAAGAAGAACAGCATGTGATTCTGTATATATACAAAGTACAACATGACATGGTATTTCAACGACATTGCAGTGGAAGAGATGCCTGAAGGGTGTGTTGGCTTTGTATATCTCATTACAAACACAACTAACAATAGAAAATACATTGGCAAAAAACTGGCACAATTTTCGAGATCAAAACCACCGCTTAAAGGCAAAAA
>MDTG01041303.1_pt1 | contig 10290 bp, 11 predicted proteins | sample 811421 | NCBI WGS metagenome assembly MDTG01 (sample SAMN05326645, study PRJNA326480) | marine metagenome | isolation source: seawater | place: Pacific Ocean: South East | collected 2011
ATCATGCCCGAGGTATCGAGCTGATTATCAAGCAAGGGCGTCACGGGGAGACCTACAACATCGGGGGCAACAACGAATGGACTAATATTGATGTGGTCAGCTTGCTCTGCAGTATCGTGGACTCCCGCTTTAAGCATGCTGAGTACCTGAGCGGGCGGTTTCCCGACTCACCCTGTGCCAGGGGTGAGCCGGCAACCTCACTGATAAGCTACGTCGCAGATCGCCCTGGGCATGACGCGCGTTATGCGATTAATGCCAGCAAGATCATGACTGAACTGGGCTATGAGCCAAGGGAAGATTTCGTCTCGGGTCTTAACAAAACGGTAGACTGGTATCTCGACAATGAGACTTGGTGGCAAGCAATTCTTGGCGGAAGTTACAGGTAATAGTGTAGATTCAGACGGGCCTCACCTAATCGACTTGCTTGGCTAAGCGGGCTGAAAGCCGGGTCGGTTGATGTATTTAAAGCTCCCTGGCGCAGACTTATTTAGCGTCATGAATATTGGCTGAATTTCACTACGGCCCTCAAACTGTAGCTGTTTTACGGTTCTTGCGGCAACAAACTTTATGTGTGCGTATGGCGTCTAACGGAGGGGTACACTGCCGTTGGTGCTGGCCACATATTGCTCTGTGTGTCCCTATCAGAGGGCTTAACAGTGTAAATCTGGACCATCGTTTAATACAAATTAACAGGGTTTGAACATGATCAAGCAAACGAGGGAACTGCGTCTGGGGGCTCTATTCTCGCTAATGTTGCTGGTATCTGCCCATGGGCTTGGCCAGACATCCGCCGATTTGGTTTTGTTTGAGCCGGTTGAGGCGTCGAGCAACGCTGCCAGCACGGCACCTGGTGCTCGCAATTCCCGAACCCGCTCACCTGGCAGGAATGCCAATAACGAGCCTGTGTTTTCACTGGTCGGCACCTCTCGCATCGGCAGCAGGCTTACAGTTGCGCTGCGCCACTTGGGGAGGGATGAGAGGGTCCGGGTGGTTGTAAATGGAACCAGGACGCCGATTCCTGGGCATGAGCTCTATGCCCTTCTTGAGGTAGAGGGTCGTCGGGTTGGCGTCCAATACCCTCAGTCTGAGACCTGTCGTGAATTTCTCGAGCTGGGTGTGAGTTGTGATGCAGAAAGCAATATCGCTATGCTGAGTCTGACCACTGCTAAAGCCTTGAGTGCCGAGCAAGGTGGCCAGGTTGCCGCGGTCGCGCCAGAAGATTCACCAACAGCTGACACCCCGAGAAATCCCTTCGAGGCACTAAGGCATGCGGCAGACAGAGATGCCTCTCGCAACGCAGCAGACTCCCCGGCGCCATTTCAGCCCCGAAGAATTGACCCTTCAGAGGTGCCTCCGGGCAAGCGAGTGGTATCGACCCCTTTCGGCGACCGTGTGGTCGACAACTAGGAGTTCGAGGTCGAATTCCGTCAAGGGTCTGAGTCTTGCATCTTGCCAAGAATTTAATTTACCGAACTCGCCTTTTAGGCCTTATACTGCCTTGCTCATCGAAGTCGGCGCTGCCCAACATCGGTGGTTTTTTTAAAATGCGTGAAGCGATGCACTTGAAACCCTCTCAGTCCTCAGCATTGGCTAAGTGGAAAACTACCGTGAATTTGACAATCATGTCCATCGCGGTTGGCGCAGCGCCTGCCTTGGCATTCGAGATTGATGGCAGTAAATGGATGGGAGCCAGGGCAGAGTTCTACGTGTCGATCCCGGGCCTCTCTGCCACACAAATCAGTTGGAATACCGCGGTTATTGAATCACTTAATCAGTGGTCTAGGCAGACGGTTTTTGATTTCAAAGTCGTCGAGGAAAACAAGAATCCTTGTGTCTCAGATGGTTTCAGCAGCATAGACTTTGCAGAGGATCTCTGCGGGTCCGAATTCGGTGAAAGGACCTTAGCCGTGGCAATTCAACGCTATGAGTCGCAGGCGTTGGGCCCTCCAAATATCATAGAGGGTGACATTGTGGTTAATGCGGCCGAGCAGTTCGATATCTTCGACGGCCCGCTTATTCAGTTTGGACAGATTAACAACGGCCTGGATTTCAGGCGGGTTGCGCTGCATGAGTTAGGCCATGTGATCGGCCTTGGTCACGAGGAAGGCATTCCAGCAATTATGGCGCCAGAAATTAGCAATATTTTTACACTGCAAGAGGACGACATTTCCGGGGTTGCTACGCTCTACAGCGGGCTGGATAATTGTGAGGTTAAACAGTTACGGTTCGGCCGCAGCGATGCATCCCTGGACGCTGCGGATTGCACGGTACAGGAAATGGCAGTCGGTGGCAGCGACACCAGTTATATTGACCTCTACAGACTAGAAGTAGAACAGCCAGCACAGTTTGAATTTTCGGCTACCTCTGAAAGCTTGGATACCGTACTGCTGGTAGCTACAGAGGACCTTGAGTATCTTGAAGTAGAGACGGAATCTATCGATGACTGTAATTCCAGCATCAGCACAAGCCTGAGCGCGGGGTCATATCTGTTGATGGTGAACACGTTCGATATGCCGATCAAGGCGGCATGTGGTGGCACTGGGCCCTACACGCTGACAGCAAATTTCAGCTCTGCTGCTAAACCGGGACTAGGGCAGGCAATGAGCCTTCTGGGTTCCTACAGTATGGCTAGTTTCTCCGGTAGTGTCAGTGGCGATGGTGGTCAGACTTACGGTAACCTGTTTAATCCCGAGGATTCTCTGACAATCTCTGCAAATATAAGTGTAGATATGACGCATGTTGGAAAACCAGGCTTCCTGCTGGTCGCGGCTTTTCTGCCTGATCAATTATTAATGTTGAATGAACAGGGAGAGTTTGTAGACACAGGGTTAAACCCTGACCCATTTGTAGTTCATGCCCGCAAGACACTGGAGCCTGAGGAGGCTCTGGATATCGCACGCGATCTTATTCCTGCGGAGCTGGGTATCGATGCGATCGAGGTGGATTTCCTTGTGGGCTATGGCCTGGACTCCGATCCTCTGGAGGTTTACTTCCATAATCTGCCACTTAACTTGACGGTGCAGCCTTCAGCTACAAATGGCTCCTGAGCGCAGCATTTTCCGACAATATCTTGCCATTTCGACAGATACCTGCGGATAGCAATTAATGTATAATCTGCCGCGATTTCGGGAATATGTATGCTAAGAGAGCGGCATCCTCCACCACCGTGCATTCCCGCTGAGCTGGAATGCTATTTAGGAGCGAACTCGTGATAAATCTTGTCTCCCTATGGCGCAAATTGAGCGCCGTGGCTTTGCTGAGCGCAGTGCTTCTGCCATATTCATCCTCTGCTCAGAATATAGCGGATAATATTCGACCTGTGGGCTCAGTTTGTATGATCGGTCAAGCCTGTGTGGGGACGACAGCAGGGAATTCTGGCGGCGTTGCCATGCCAGCCAGGGCAGCAGCTGACGCTATGGAAGAAGCGGTTGAGGAAGCAATAGACGTGACGGCAGAGGCGACAACAGTCGCTGCAGCAGATTCCGATTTTGACCCCGCCGGAGTCTATCAGACGAATTGCTTTGCCTGCCATGGCACCGGCGCTGCCGGTGCGCCGATGCTTGGGGATTCTGAGGCATGGGGTGCGCGCATGGAGAAGGGGATGGAAGCTGTTATGGCAAATGCCATCAACGGCATCGGTGCCATGCCGGCGCGAGGCATCTGCATGAGCTGCAGTGATGAAGACCTGCAGCTGGTCGTCGAATATATGTTGGCTCAATAGGGGCCATGGGAAGCAGGCCTCCCAGCGATTTCAATTAGATAAATGTTTAAATCAAGGAGTTTGAAAGTGTTACGTATTAATCAATTATTAAAAGCCATTTCGGTCGCAATCACTGCAGCTGTTGCTACTGTAAGCCTTGCAGGCAGCGCGGAAAGTTTGCAGCTTGCTCAGGTGAGCGATGGTTTTAACGCAGAAGCCAAGTACATGGCTTCTTGCTTCGCTTGCCACAGCACTGGTGCTGCGGGTGCGCCCAAGGTAGGCGCTAGTATGATGAGCGAATGGGAGCCACGTATGGAAAAAGGTATGGACGCCGTTGTCGCTAACGCCATCAATGGAGTGAACGCGATGCCTGCAAAAGGCTTATGCTTCGATTGCAACGACGATGATATCCGTGCGCTGGTTACGTATATGCTTGAAATCAGCAAGTAGAGATTGCGACGTCTACATGCACGTTGTGCGTCTAGGATATAATGAAAGTGGGCTCTGTTGAGCCCATTTTTTTCTGCTGACATTTAGCGAGACTGATCTGCAGTGTACTCTTGGTCTTCACAATCTCGTTGTATAAAGAAAGGTTTCTCGGTTACTTGAACCGCGCTGAAGCGCAGCGCAAATCTAACGGGGCGTCGTCAAAGTTAGGCCAAGTCGCATGCTGGTTCTTATCAGCGGCCTGGTAAAATTACCCCCCCCTCCCCCCCATAATTTCTCAATTCCCTACACCTGATCCATCACTCCTTTTTACTCTTTAACAGTCAATTAGAAGATGTCGCTTTATGTTCTCTATTCCAGAGCGTTGCTTGGTATTGACGCACGTGAAGTGGTGGTTAAAACTCATCTCTCTAATGGCCTGCCCGGCTTCAGATTCGGGGTATGCCGGAAACCGCCGTGCGTCAGAGTAAGGGGTTTGTGCGGTCGGCGATCATTAATCATCAATAACAGTCTGGAATTTCCGGCCAGGCACAGTACTGTGAACCTCGCACCCGAGGATTTGCCGAGGGTTAGCGGTCAATATAATCTGGTTATCGCACTGGGGATTCTTGGTGCATCCAATCAATTGCCGCTATGAATCCTTGTCCCTGTGGGTATAGCTCAGACCCAAAGCGACACTGTCGCTGTGCGCCAACCCAGCTGCAGTATTGTCAGAAGCGGCTTTCTGGCCCGTTACTGGATCATATAGGTCTGCAGGAAGAAGAACTGCCGACGCTCAGTAGCGTAGCAGAGGTGGAGAAACCATGTCAGCTCCCCTCAGGTCAGCGTAAGCAGTTGGCACTAGCTGGTTCTATCCGCGCGAGTATTACACCGCTCGCAGCGGGTCGCTAGGACGTTGGCAGATTCCGATGCGCCGCGCAAGGCGAAGTAAAACCATTAAGAAAACACGGCACGGGGTTCAATCAGGCAGGAGGACCATGCGAGCTATGAAGCATACCGTCAGCCGACTGCCACCAGAGCTTATTAGCCTCTGTCACTTTGTTCCAGGAAACTTACGCGCGTTTCCAAATCAGCGACCACGGTCTCTAACTCTGTTACCCGCTGCCGTGCCCTGCCCAATGCCTGCGCCTGCCCTTCGAATTCTTCACGGGTCAGCACATCCAGATCACTGAGTCCGGCTTTGAGAGCGTGCTCTATTCTAGCGCGTGTTTCTTGGCGCAACTCATTGGCGGCGGGGACCAGTGCGCTCACGCGTTCACTCAGTTCATTGATCAGGCTGCTATCCATCTTTTCTTGGTCTCCGTAAGTGAATATATGAGCGCTAATGTTACCACTTTGCAGTGTCGTCATTTGCCCTGTTTGGCGTGCTATCCGTAAGTTGCAGCGATAAGATTGCACAGAAATTGAGTGAAAAGCATCGGTACGCACTATTTCAGATCAATTTAGGTACCCGAAAAGGGGCAGTCTGATCAACAGACAGCGAACCGATCTCTATATGATTGATTTTAATATAATTAGTACTTCTGGCACGGCCCGTGCCTGAGCATCAGCTAAGTATGTCGCATAGCGCTGACTCGGTTGCTTTTAAGAGAAGAGGAGCAAACAGAAATGAAGCTAGTCACGGCAATCATCAAGCCTTTCAAACTGGACGACGTACGTGAGGCGCTGTCTGAAATTGGCGTGCAGGGAATCACCGTCACGGAAGTAAGGGGATTTGGTCGGCAGAAAGGTCACACCGAACTCTATCGCGGCGCTGAATACGTGGTGGATTTCCTACCAAAGGTGAAACTGGAAATCGCGATCTCGGACAAGTTGTTGGAACAGTCGCTGGAAGCAATCTCTAGAGAAGCGGCTACTGGCAAGATCGGCGATGGCAAGATTTTTGTGACTGCGTTGGAGCAGGTCATCCGTATTCGTACCGGTGAAACTGGTGAGCAAGCGATCTAGACCCGCAGTCTCAAACCAGACTTCTAGAGGAGCTGCACAACAACTGGAGCAAAATCACCTCTAAAATTGCAAGACGCCTTCTCGGGACTCTCACTAAGCTCGCTGAAATGTTGATGACGTCAGACCGGTGAGTCGAAAACTTAAGGTGCATCGAAATTTACCGTATAACACTCCCTTGACGTGAATGACGTAAGCGCTCCTGGCATCAGGGGCGCTTTTTTTTGCCTGTTGGTTGCCACCCCAATCTAAGGGTGCCGGCCCCTGCTTATTTCAAACTACCAGACCGTCTCTGCAGCGGCAGCTGAAGTTCCTAGAGCAGCGGATAGTGCAATATATCCCCGCGCTGTCATTGTGCGCTGTGGTTACGGCGGTTGAACTATACAACGGGTATCCGAAAATGATCACTTTGGAGAATGACTCTCAACGTCTGTTCCCTCTCCCTAACAAGGGTTACCCAGACCAACCGTGAGCGGTTTAATCCACCTATAGGTTGCGCGCTCTTCACTCAGTAGAACACCTCTGGTTTATCGAAAATGAAACGCGTCGACCCGCGGGCGCTCGACCTTGATCTGATTGATTACCGCATGCAGTGTTGCGGCACTGAGAGTGGAGATGGTACCGGTTGGTTTTTCGCTAAGGTAACTGCGCCAGCACTGCCGTACACTCTAGTTTCCAAGCAGATGTTGAACCACCGCCAACGCAGCCACTGGCGCGGTTTCCGTACGCAAAATTCTTGGGCCGAGCGTGACGCGGGTGAATCTGCTTCTTTCCGCCAGTGCAAGCTCAGCTTCGGAAAAGCCGCCTTCCGGCCCGATGAGCACCGCCACAGAACTAGAGAGCGGCTGATCACCCAGACGGACCTCTGCAGCGGGGTCGAGACACAGGCGCGTGCTCGCTTTGACTGATCCCAGCCAATCAGAAATATTCTGGGGCGCTTCGATTGGGGCGACATCTAAGCGGCCGCTTTGCTCTGTGGCACTGACGGCGACCCGCCGCCAGTGCCTGAGTTTGTTTTCTACCCGCGCAGCCTGCTTGAATCGAACTTCACCGAACTCGCAATTGATCGGTGTAATTTCTGTTACTCCCATCTCCACGCTCTTTTGAATACCGTAATCCATGCGGTCGCCCTTGGAGAGGCCAAGCCCTAGCTCGATGGAAATCCCACTGCCGGCAGGCGCTCTGCGCTGCTCTGCGACTATGGTGCTTACGCTGCCCTTCCTGACCTCATTGATTGTTGCCAGGAATTCTCCGTTAGATTCGTTGAACAACAGGATAGTATCGCCAGCCTTGAGCCGCAGCACATTGGCAAGATAGTGCGACGTCTCTTTCGGCAGCAGGACATTGCTGTCTGCTGTTAGCGGTTCAGAAAAGTAAATCCGGGTTAGTCGCATGGCATCGTCAAGATGAAGGAAGCAAAGAGGCTGAAGCCAGAGCTGAAGGGTTCAAGTATTGCGGTCCTGCAGCCCCAGTTCCGACCAGATCTGACTCACACTCTTGGAAAGGTTCATGGAGTAAAAGTGCAGACCTGGTGCGCCGCCCTGTAACAGGTCATAGCAGAGTTCGGTGACGACATCCTGGCCAAACTGTTTGAGTCCGGTGACATCGTCACCAAAGTCTTCTAGGCGTTTACCCAGCCACAGCGGTATTTCAGCGCCGCACTTGGCACTAAAGCGCTTGAGGTTGTCGAAATTGGTAATTGGCATGACGCCGGGTACGATTGGCACGTTAATGCCCTGGGAATCACAATAGTCTACAAATCGGAAATAGGCATCGACGTTGTAAAAGTATTGGGTAATCGACGAGTTGGCACCAGCATCGACCTTCTGTTTGAAAAACGCCACATCGCTGCTGAAGTTTTTGGCTTCAGGATGTGTCTCCGGGTAGCAGGCAACTTCGATGTGAAAATAGTCGCCGGTTTCCTCGCGGATAAATTTCACCAGCTCATTGGCGTAGCGGTAGTGCATGGGTGCGCCGCTGCCGGAAGGGATGTCGCCGCGCAATGCAACAATGCGTTTGATGCCGGCCTCTTTATACGTCTGCAGTAACTCCAGAACCTCTTGCTCGTCGGTGCCGCCGAAAGACAAATGCGGCGCGACCTGAGAGCCAGCGGCCTGGTACTTCATAACCAGCTTACTGGTTCCGGATTTGGTTGACCCCCCAGCACCATAGGTAACTGAGAAATAATCAGGATTGAGTGTCGCCAGCTCTGCGTGTACTGCATCCAGCCTGGATTCCCCCTCCGCGTTACGCGGTGGGTAAAACTCAATACTGAGAGGGGAGTTTTCGGAATCCATTGCTGCGTGTCGCTCTACTTAGTATTTGTAACTGTCGTTCTTGTAAGGGCCTTCGGCCTTTACGTTGATGTAGTCTGCCTGGACAGGGGTGAGCTGAGTAAGTACACCGCCAAAACCTGCAACCATCAATGCCGCTACTTCCTCATCGAGGTGCTTGGGCAGAACGTCAACTGAAATACTAGACTTCTTGAAGTCATCGTTAAGATCGGCGAACTTACGCTCATAAAGGTACATCTGCGCCAGTACCTGGTTTGCGAAAGAGCCGTCCATGATACGAGACGGGTGCCCGGTCGCATTACCAAGGTTGATCAAGCGGCCCTCTGACAGGAGGATCAGGTAATCATTCTGGTTCTCGGCACCGTCGCGATAGATCTTGTGCACCTGGGGCTTAACCTCTTCCCAGGTCCAGTTGTCACGCATGTACTGAGTGTCAATCTCATTGTCGAAGTGACCGATGTTGCAGATGATGGCACCGTTCTTAACTGCGTCCAGCATGTGCTTGTCGCAGACATTAACGTTACCGGTGGTGGTGACAATCAGGTCAGTCTTGTCCAACAGAACGCGGTCAATTGCATCGGCCTGGCCGGTGTTCTTGCCGTCGATGTAAGGCGATACGATTTCGAAGCCGTCCATGCAGGCCTGCATGGCACAGATAGGGTCGATCTCGGAGATCCTGACGATCATGCCTTCCTGGCGCAGGCTTTGTGCTGAACCCTTGCCCACGTCGCCGTAACCAACTACCAGCGCTTGCTTGCCCGAGAGCAGCATGTCTGTGCCGCGCTTGATGCCATCATTTAAGCTGTGGCGACAACCATACTTGTTATCGTTCTTAGACTTGGTGACCGCATCATTCACATTAATGGCAGGCACTTTAAGAGAGCCTTCTTCCATCATTTCCAGCAGCCGGTGTACACCAGTGGTAGTTTCTTCTGTGATGCCATGAATGCTTGGAAGCATCTCAGGATACTTGTCGTGCACCATGGCGGTGAGGTCGCCGCCGTCATCAAGAATCATATTGGCATCCCAAGGAGTCCCGTCCTTGAGGATAGTCTGCTCGATACACCACTCGCCTTCTTCTTCGGTCTGACCCTTCCAGGCATAGACTGCAATGCCTGCGGCCGCTATACACGCCGCAGCATGGTCCTGAGTAGAGAAGATGTTACAGGAAGACCAGCGCACTTCAGCGCCGAGTTCCACCAGCGTCTCAATCAGGACGGCGGTTTGTACGGTCATGTGAATGCAGCCGAGAATTTTGGCATCTGCCAGCGGCTTTTCGGCGGCGTATTTCTTCCTCAGTGATATCAAAGCCGGCATTTCGGCTTCGGCCAGAGTTATCTCGCGACGACCAAAGTCTGCTAGGCTGATATCGGCGACTTTATAGTCGTGCAGACTGGTTACATTGCTTGTTGCAGTTACGGTACTCATGATTTACTCCAGAGCTAACTAATAAATGAAATAGGTTTAAATTCCGGCATCGGCGCGCAGGGCGTCAGCCTTGTCTGTTCTTTCCCAGGAAAAGTTCGGCTCTTCCCGACCGAAGTGCCCATAGGCCGCCGTGTCCCGATAAATCGGTCGCAGCAGATCCAGCATCTGAATCAGGCCTTTGGGTTTTAATTCAAAATGTTCGCGGACCAGTTCGACAATCCTGCTGTCGGCAATCTTGCCGGTGCCAAAAGTTTCAATGCTGATTGACGTTGGCTCGGCAACACCAATCGCGTAGGACAGCTGTAGCTCGCAGCGATCGGCAATGCCTGCCGCTACCAGGTTCTTTGCGACATAGCGCGCGAGGTAGGCTGCTGACCTGTCGACCTTGGATGGGTCCTTACCGGAGAATGCGCCGCCACCATGACGAGCCATGCCGCCATAAGTGTCCACGATAATTTTGCGCCCGGTCAGGCCACA
>MDTG01125161.1_pt1 | contig 10290 bp, 7 predicted proteins | sample 811421 | NCBI WGS metagenome assembly MDTG01 (sample SAMN05326645, study PRJNA326480) | marine metagenome | isolation source: seawater | place: Pacific Ocean: South East | collected 2011
CCCCCCCCCGGCTACGGCCTCCGACACAACGACGTCGGCGCCCTCTCCGCCTCGTCCAGCTGCCTCTCCCCCAGCCCCAGCGCGTCCACCCGCCACCCGCCCTCTTCCTCCACCAGCACCACCGCCATCCGCGGCGCTCCTCCCTGCACCCCCGTCAGATCCACGCAGCGCCGCCACGGGCTCTCCGGCCCCTTCCACCTCTCGCCCGCGCGCACGTGCGCCCAGACCCCGTTCGCGCTCCGCAGCTCGCTCAGCCCCGCCACCGCGTAGCGGAACGCCTCCAGGTCCGCCTCCCCCCGATAGCGCGCGCTCATCCGCGCGTAGGCCGCCTCGTCCTCCCCGAGCGCGAGCTCCCGCACGAAGGCGTCCAGCGCCGTCAACGGCGCGTCGCTCCGCCGCTCGCTCCACCAGAGCACGCCGCCCCCGGCGACCAGCAGCACCAGCGCGACGACCAGGATCCCCCGACCGGCCCGCATGGGCGCCGCGCTCGCGCCCTCGCGCTCAGCGGGCACCGGCCTCCTCGCGCGCCACCTCGCGCCCGGGCCCCGCGCCGAGGTCGAAGCGCACGTAGCCGGCCGCCGTCAGCGCCCCGACCCGCCGCTCCGTGTCCCCGGTCGGCGCGTAGCGGAGCTGCGCCCCGAAGGTCAGGGGCCCGAAGCGCGCCGCGACGCCTCCGCCGAGCCCGAGATGCGTGACGAGCGTGTCCCGCGCCCGGTCCCGGCCGAGCGCCAGGTCCACCTCGAGCCCGGCGCTCACGTGCCGATGGAGCACCACGTCCGCGCCGTAGGCGGACGCCCAGAGCATCGCCCCGTCCGCCTTCGCGTCGAGGACGGCGCCCTGACGGGTCCGCAGCCGAAGCCGCTCCCCGAGCCCCGCCCGAAACGCGAGCGAGGGCACGAGCCAGACGTGCCCGAGCGAGCCCCCCTCCACGCCGGTCGGCCACCAGGCCGCGAGCTCCCCGTAGAGCGCGAGCGCCGGCTCCGAGCCCGCGCCGAGCTCCCCCCGGCGCCAGAGCGACGCGCCGATCGAGCTGCCGAGGTCGCGGTCGCCGCGCCGCGCCGGGGCCTCGTCCCCGACCCGGTGGTCCGTCGGCACGCGCAGCCCCACGCGCACGCGCTCGGCGATCGAGACCTCCGCGCCGAGCGTGATCCGCGCGTGCCCCCGGTCGCCCCGGCCGAGCGAGCCGGCGGCGAGCCAGATCGCATGCCCCCGCGGGTCCGCGTCGCGGAGCGGGAGCAGCTCGGGGCTGTCGAGGAGGCCGAGCGCCTCGAGGGCCGGCGCCACGCCGAAGGGAGGCCGCGACGGCTCGGCCGGCCGCTCCCCCGCGCGCTCCCGCGCCTCGTCCGCCTCGTCCGCCTCGTCCGCCTCCTCGTCTCCGGCGGGCTCGGGCTCCCGGAGCGTCACCGGCACGCGCGCGATCGCCGGCGCGTCCTCGTCGAGCGCGACCTCGAGGGCGGCGTCCTCGCCCCCCTCCACCGGTGTGATCGTGGCGACCCAGCGACCGCCTTCGCGCGCGAGCGGCGCCGTCGCGCCGAGCCCCCGGAGCACGAGCCCCTCCGGCGGCGCGCGCGTCGCGTCCAGCTCGAGCTCGACCCGCTGCGCTCGCCCCCGCACGAGCGCCAGCCCTTCCGCGTCGCCCTCCGCCCCGTGCGCGCCCTCGACCGCCGCCAGCCGCACGCGCGGCTCCTCGACGCGCACACCGAAGGGAGCCGCCGCGAAGCCCTCGGCGTCCACGCAGCGCACCTCGCCCGCGCGCGCGATGACCAGCGGCGTCCCCGCGCCGCCCTCGGCCGCCCCCGCGGCGCGCTCCGCCCCGCTCTCCGTCTCCGCGACGGCCGGCTCCGCCGTCTCCGCCTCGCCTCCTGCCGCGTCCGCCGCCTCCCCGACCTCCTGCTCCTCCGCGCCGCCCAGCACGCAGCGGAGGCCCTCCGGTGGGAGGAAGCGCGTCCCCGCCCAGACCGTCGGCGGCTCCGGCGCCACCGTCGGATCCGGCAAGACGTCCTCGCCCTCCCCCTCCCCAGGCGCGGCTCCGCCCTCGAAGCGCCCGAGCTCCACGCGGAAGGCCAGCGCGCGCGACGGCCGGCTCTCGAAGAAGTCGCCGTCGATGGTCGAGGCCCGCGCCAGGTACGTCCCCGCGGGCAGCCAGTGGAGCTCGAAGCGCGTCACCTCCGCCGGCACCTCCGTCGCCGCGACGATGGATCCGCGCGCCCCCGCCTCGGTTCGCCGGAAGATCTCCACCCGGTAGGCCCGCGCGCCCTCGACCGGCGCCCAGCCGCCCCGCACGGTCGCGCCCTCGGGGCTCACGCCGACGAAGCGGCCTGGCGCCCCCTCGGCCCAACGCGGCGCGGGCGGCAGCGGGCGCGGCGGCGTCGGTCGGCTCCCGGGCATGACCTTCGAGCCGAACCCGGGGCGCACGCGCACGCGCCCGCCGGCGCGGCCTCGGACGCGCGCCTCCCGCCCCTCGAGGTTGGAGACGCGGCTCGTCCCGGCTCCATCGACGCTGACGACGGCCTCGCCCTCGGCGAGCTCGGCCTCGGCCGAGGGCGTCTCCACCCGCAGCCCCCGGAGCTCCGCGAGCCGGCTCCGCAGCGCCCCCCGCTCGAGCGTCGCCCGCCGGGTCTCGCGCCGCGCGCGCCGCGCCTCGCCGCCATAGATGATGACGAGCGTGTTCTCGCGCATCGTCACGATCGACTCGTCGCGGAAGGTGAGCTCCGCCGCCGACGCCTCGAGCGTGTTCACGCGCCAGCCCCGGAAGAGATCGAGGCCCCGGTTCGCGCGCCGCCAGCTCGTCTCCGCCGGCTCGCGCGCCTGCACGCGGCGTACGGTGGCCGTCACCTCCGCGTCCGGCGTCGGCGCCCGCGCCGCCCGGCCGCCCCCCACGTACTCGCGCGGCAAGGTCAGCACGACCCCCGGCGACAGGTAGGGCCCGCACTCGCCCGCCTCCCCGACGTCCTCGGCCGGGTTGAAGCGCTCGATCACGTCGTAGAGGCGCCAGCTCCCGTAGAAGCGCTGCGCGAGTGAGCCGCAGGTGTCGCCGCGGCGCACCGTGTACTCGAAGGTCTCGACCTCCTCCGCCGGCCGCGCGTCCTGGGGCTGCGCGCCCACCGAGCCCGCCCCGCCGAGGACGAGCGCAAGAGCGAGCGCCGCCGCGCGCGCCCCCGCACGCCCCCGCACACCGGGGCGCCTCATCGCCGCCTCGCCTTCCGCACCGCGCGCCAGACCTTCCGCGCCACGTCCTCCGGCGCCAGCTCGCCGCCGTGCACGACCACCTCCGCGGCCCCGGCCCGGAGGAGCCCCGAGAGGCGCGCGACGTCCCCCTTCGGCGCGTCCGCGATCACCGGGAGCCCCGCCGCCGCCCGCGCCTCCACCTCGCCGACGGACGCCCCGAGGAGCATCAGCGCCGCCACGCCCTCGGGCGCGTCCTGCCCCGCCTCGAGCATCACCACCTCCAGCCCGTTCGCCGCGAGCGCCAGGCGCCCGTCGTCGTCGAGGGGCCCCTCCCAGGCCACCACGACCCCCTCCGCGGCCTCCGTGGGTGGCGGCCGCTCCGTCGTCGCCCCGACCGAGATCATCCGCGCCGCCCGACCGAGCCGGGTCGCGTCCTCGCCCCGCCCGCTCATGCGCGCCGGCGCCGCCGGCTCGAAGCCGCGGAGGAAGTCCCGCACCTGCCGCGCCGCCGGTCGCTCGCCGGGCTCCTTCGCCATCATGCGCCCGATCAGATCGTCGATCGCGCCCGGCACCTCGCGCTCCGGGTAGGCGTCGCGGATGGGCTTCGGCTTCACGAAGAGGTGCCGCGAGATCACCATCGCCGCGTCCCCCTCGAAGGGCGTGTGCGCCGTGAGCAGCTCGTAGAGCATCACCCCGAGCGCGTAGACGTCAACCGCCGGCGTCATCACCGCCTCGCCGCGGCACTGCTCGGGCGCCATGTACTCGGGCGTCCCGGTGATGACCCCCTCGCGGGTCAGCCGCCCGGTCTCCCGGTCGGTCTCCTCGGCGAGGAAGGCGAGGCCGAAGTCCACGAGCACCACGCGCTCCCGGCCCGCCGAGTCCACGTCGAAGATCACGTTCTCCGGCTTGAGGTCCCGGTGCACGGCCGCCGCCGCCTCCGCTGCCGCGAGCACGTCGGCGATCTCCGCCGCCATCCCGACGGCGCGCGCGAGGGGCACGGGCGGCAGGTCGACGTCCACGATCGACCGGAGGTCGGGCCCGCTGAGCCGCTCCATGGCGAGGTAGAGCACGCCCGCGTGCTCGCCGTAGTCGTAGATGTCGACCACCCCGCCGTGCTTGATCGACGAGGCCACCCGCGCCTCCCGGAGGAAGCGCTCGCGCGACACGCTCCGCGCCGCCTTCTCCGGGTGGATCACCTTCAGCGCCACCGGCCGCCGGAGCGCGATCTGCGTCGCCTCCCAGACCGAGCCCATGCCGCCCTCGCCGAGCATCTCCCCGATCTCGTAGCGCCCCGCGACGATCGTCCCGGGCCCGATCGTCCCCGTTCCATCCGCCCCCGGCCCGTTCGCGGCGCCCTCGCTCATACCTTCACCTCGAAGAGGTGCACGGGCTTCGCCCGGCCCGTCAGCGCGCGCTCGCCGAGGTCGTGGAAGTCGAAGCCGCCCTCCTCGCCCACGGCCTCGCGCACCTCCCGCGTCGCCAGGATCTGCCCCGGCCGCGCGATGGCCTCGAGGCGCGCCGCGACGTTCACCGTGTCGCCGATGGCCGTGAACTCCATGCGGGTCTCGCTCCCGACGTTCCCGACGACCGCCTCCCCCGCGTGCACGCCGATGGCGAGCTCGATGGTCACGCCGTACTTCTCGCGCCACCCCGCGTTGCCCGCCTCGAGCCAGCGCATCATGTCCTCCGCGCAGGCCAGCGCCCGCGCCGCGTGGTCCGCGTGGGGCGTCGGCGCGCCGAAGAGCGCCATCACGCAGTCGCCGACGAACTTGTCGATGGTGCCGCCGTGCCGGAAGACGATCTCCGTGAGGATCGTGAAGAGCTCGTTCAGCAGCCCGACGACCTCCTCCGGCGCGAGCCGATCGGTGATCGGCGTGAAGGCGACCACGTCCGCGAAGAGCACGCTCAGCTCCCCGCGGCGTCCGCCGAGGGCCATGTCCTGCTCGCGTCGCACGACCTTCTCGACGACCTCCGCCGGCAGGTAGCGCCCGAGGTCCGTGCGGATCGCCACCTCGTGCTCGATGCGCGCCTCGCTCTCCTCGAGGTCCGCCGCCGCCTGGCTCATCACGTCGCCGAGCACGCGGAACTCGTCCCGCGTCTCGAGGGTCACGCGCTTGTCGAAGCGCCGCGAGGCCAGGTCCTGCGCGAAGCTGGCGAGGGCCTGGATCGGCCGCGTGATCTGCTTGGCGACGAGCACGGCGAGGAGGAGCGCGAGGGCGATGACCACGCCGATCGTCACGAAGACGATCCAGCGCATGCGGTGGAGCGAAGCGTAGACGACCTCCTCCGGGACCTGCGCGACCACGGCCCAGGAGCGGCCCTGGAGCCCGACGATCGTGCCGACCATCTCCCGGCCGTCCGGCGCGGCGTATTCGCCCGACTGCTGGAAGCGCCCGGAGACCGCGCCCGGATCGACCCCGGCGAGGATGCCCTGCCCGGCGACGCTCTCGAGGCGAGCGGCGCGCGCCGCGTCCGGATGGGCGAGGAGCCGCTGCTGCTCGTCGACGAGGAAGAGCGCGTCCGGCCGCCCCTCGAAGCGCACCTCGTGGAGCCGCGCGAGCCGCGCCTGGAGCCCCTCGAGGGAGAGGAGCGTCGCGACGAAGCCGGTCAGCTCCCCCCGGGCGCGGAGCGGGACCACGAGGGGCACGCGCGGCGTCCCGGGCCCCGGCCGCGCCTCGCCGGTCGCGACGTTCTCGCGCGCCGCCCGCTCCCGGAGCGCCGCGTCCAGCCGCTCGGGGACGGCCGGCCGCGGGCGCCCCTCCTCCCGGACCAGATCGATGAGCTCGCCCTCGGCGTCGTAGATGGCGGCGTGGTCCACGTCCTCGCGCCCGGCCACGACGCTCGCCGCGAGCCCCGCCGTCGCCTCCGGGGGGAGCGTCGGATCCGTGAGCACGCGCCCCACCTCGTCGAGCGCGTCCTGCGCCGCGACGAAGTGCCGCTCGACGCCGCCGGCGAGGTCGTCGGCGACGGCGAGCTGGAGCTCCCGCGCGTTGGTGCGCACCGTGTCCGCGTTCACGTCGAGGAGCAGCCAGCCGACGACGATCAGCGGCGCGACGGCGAGGGCCGCCCCGAGGAGCGTGAGCTTCAGCCGGAAGGGCACCGGCGGACGCGCGACCCCCCGCCGCGTCATGGCCGCGCCCGCTCCCCCGCCCCCGCCGACGTCGCCTCCGGCGCCGCCCCTACCGAGGTCCGTTGTGAGCGCGTGGAGCCCTGTACTACCGTTCCGCGGTGGCCCACAAACGGACCCTGCCCTACGAAGACGGCCCGGCCCAGCTCCCCGTCGACACGCTCTCGGTGGAGGTGAGCGAGGGGCCGGACGCCGGCACGCGCCTCGTCGCCGAGACGGAGACGCTCACGCTCGGCTCGGCGGAGGGCAACGACCTCGTCCTCGGCGACCCGACCATCTCCCGCTATCACGCGGAGCTCGAGCGCACCGAGGAGGGCATCCGGGTGCGCGACAACGGCTCGACCAACGGCGTCTGGATCGGCGCCGTGCGCGTCCAGGCCGCGACCGTCCCACCGGGCACCACGCTGAAGCTCGGCGGCACCACGCTCCGGGTCGGCGAGGGCGAGCGCAAGCACGTCAAGCTCCACGGCGACGACCGGCTCGGCGATCTGCGCGGCCGGAGCGCCGTGATGCGCCGGCTCATGAGCCAGATCGAACGCGCCGCCCGCACCGAGGCCTCCGTGCTCATCGTCGGCGAGTCGGGCACGGGCAAGGAGCTCATCGCCCGCGCGCTCCACGACCTCGGCCCGCGGCAGGAGGACGGCTTCGTCACCGTCGACTGTGGCGCCATGGCCCCCAACCTGGTCGCGAGCGAGCTCTTCGGGCACGAACGCGGCGCCTTCACGAGCGCCGACCGCCGCCACATCGGCGCCTTCGAGCGGGCCCACGGCGGCACGCTCTTCCTCGACGAGATCGGCGAGCTCCCGGCCGAGCTCCAGCCGAACCTCCTCGGCGCCCTCGAGCGTCGGCGCTTCCGGCGAGTCGGCGGGCGCGAGGACATCGCCGTGGACGTCCGCGTCATCGCCGCGACCAACCGGGATCTCCGCGCCGAGGTCAACGACGGCCGCTTCCGCCTCGACCTCTACTACCGGGTCGCCGTGGTCACGCTCCGCGTGCCGCCGCTCCGCGAGCGCGCGAGCGACATCCCGCTCCTGATCGAGCACTTCCTCGAGGAGAGCGGCCACGGCGACGCCATGGAGGAGCTCTTCCCGCCGGCGCTCCTCGAGGAGCTCCAGCGCCACCACTGGCCGGGCAACATCCGCGAGCTCCGCAACCTCGTGGAGGCCACCGTCGCCATGGGGGAGGCGCCCGTCGACATGATGGCCTTCGACGTCAGCCCGCCCGGCAGCCCGGACCCCGACGCCATCCCCATGCGCGGCGTCTTCCCGCTCGCCTACAAGGACGCGCGCGCCGCCGTGCTCCACGAGTTCGAGCGGCGCTACCTCGGCCACTGGCTCGAGGAGAGCGGCGGGAACGTCGCCAAGGCGGCCCGCGGCGCGCGCATGGATCGCTCGCACCTCTTCCACATGCTCCGGCGCCACGACCTCCGCTGACGCGAGCGCCCCGCTCATTCACCGTCCAGGCGGCGCAGCTCGATGCGCCGGTTCCGCGCCCGCCCCTCGGGCGTGTCGTTCGTGTCGACCGGGTCCGCCTCGCCGTAGCCGCGGGCCTCGAAGCGGGCCCCGTCCAGGCCGTGCTCGACGAACCAGCGGAGCACGGCGCGGGCGCGCCGCTGCGAGAGGCGCCGGTTGGCCCGGGCGCCGCCCCGATCGTCCGTGTAGCCGGCGATCTCCAGGCGCACGTCCGGCACGCGGCGCAGCGTCTCGAGCGTGCGCTGCAGCACGGCCTCGCTCTCGGGCAGGATCTCGGCGCTCCCGCTCCGGAACTGCACGCCCTCGAGCGTGAGCCGATCCCCGAGGGCCGGGCAGCCGGCGCCGTCGACCTCGGCCCCCTCCTCCGTGCCCGCGCAGGCGTCGAGGTGGTTGGGCACCCCGTCGCGGTCCGTGTCGTCGTCCTCCGCGTAGCGCGGGTCCTGGCTCGGATCGCGCACCTCGTCCGGGTCCGGCATGCCGCCGCCGTCCGTGTCGCTCCGCCGCGGGTCCGTCTCCCCGGGGTCGAGGACGCCGTTGCGGTTCGCGTCCTCTCGGCCGTCGTTCAGGCCGTCGCCGTCCGTGTCGCGCTCGAGCGGGCTGGTGTCCGTGTCCGCCTCGACGCCGTCCGGGAGCCCGTCGCCGTCCGTGTCGTCGTTCGTCGGGTCCGTGCCGAGCTCCGCCTCGCGCGCGTCCGAGAGCCCGTCTCCGTCCGTGTCCGCCTCGCCCTCCGTCTCCAGCAGCTCGAGCGAGAGCGAGACGCCACCCACGAGGAGCAGGTCCGGCGCGCGGCTGTCGTCGCCGCCGAAGAGGAAGGCCGTGCGCACGAAGAGCCCGAGCTGGAGCGGGCGGCGCACGGAGATCTCGTAGCCGGCGGCGGCGTCGATGCCGAACTGCGCGCCGTCGAAGCGGTGGAAGCCCGCGTGGGCGCTCACCCAGAGGTTGCTCGGGAGGTTGCCGCCCTCCTCGCCGCGGTAGCCGGCGTCGTCGTCCAGGAAGCGGAGCCGCACGCCGGCGGCGAAGGTCCCGTAGGAGGTGCCCGTCCGATCGCTCGTCGGAAAGCGCCGACCGAAGCCGCCGCCGCCGGCGATCAGCTCGATCGCGATGGGCGGCGCGAGCTGCCAGTCGGCAGAGAGCCAGGCCACGCCCCCGGCCGCGCTCTCGGCGTCTTGCCGAGCGCGCGCGGTCCCGGCGATGGGCGCGCCCGCCCCGACGTCCAGGTGGAGCTGGAAGCGGCCGCTGTCGGCGCGCGCCGCGCCCCCCGTCACGAGCGTCAGGGCGGCGGCGGCGGCGAGGACGAGGGGGCGGAGCTTCATGGAGGCAGTATCCCAGCGCGGGGCGGGCGGCGCGCCGGGGCTCCCCCGACGGCCGCCACCCCGAGAGGCTACTTCTTCCCGAAGAGCCCGCCGAGCGCCTTGCCGGCGTCGCCGAGCTTGTCCTCGAGCCCGCCCTCGAGGAGCGCCGGCCCGTGCTTCTGGATGAGCTCCACCACCACGTCGGCGGCGCCCTTCGCCTGCTTCTCGTCGAGGCCGACGCGCTGCTGCAGCTGCTCGACCACGATGCCCTTCAACGACTCCAGATCCATCCCTCGATCCTTTCCGTGGGCCGCCCGACCCCATCGCCAGTGCGACGGAGGCCGGCGCGACGGGGGCCGACGCCCGGGCGGCGCCGCCGTGAGAGGCGACGCACGGCCCGGGCGCGCGACCCGGTTCTCTCGTCTGCTTCGGCGTCTACTTCTTGCCGATCGCCTTCACGACGTCCTCGTCGAGGTGCACGTCCATCTGCGGGAACGGGATGCCGATGCCCGCGCCGTCGAGGGCGTACTTCGTCTCGCGGATGATGGACTGATAGACCGTCCAGAAGTCGTCGGTCTTGCACCAGACGCGGACCTGCCAGTCGACCGAGCTCGCTCCGAGCCCCTTGAGGAAGACCTGCGGCGCCGGATCCTCGAGGCCGGCCTCGACGTTCGGGAGGATCGCCTCGAGTACCTTGCGGGTCTCGTCGATGTCGGCGCCGTAGTCGACGCCCACGTCGATGTCGACGCGCCGCACGTCGAAGCCCTGGTTGTTGATGATGACGTCCCCGAAAACGGCCTTGTTCGGGACGATCACCTTCCGGTTGTCGAGCGTGCGGAGCACGCAGAAGAAGAGCTCGATCTCCTCCACCGTGCCGCTCTCCCCGCCGGCCTTGACCCAATCGCCGACCTCGAAGGGGCGGAAGACGAGGAGCATCACGCCGGAGGCGAAGTTGCCGAGCGTGCCCTCGAAGGCCAGGCCGATGGCGAGACCGGCGGCACCGATGATCGCCGCGAAGCTCGAGGTCTGGAAGCCGAAGTAGCCGAGGATGGCGATGAGCGCGGCGGCCAGGACGACCCAGCGCACCATGTTCGAGGCGAAGCGGACGAGCGTGACGTCGAGGTTCCGCGACTCACCGACCTTCCGGACGCGGCGGCTGATCCAGCCGGCGACCATGAAGGAGAGGAAGATCCCGATGAGCGCGCCGAGGATCTTGATGCCCCAGGGCGCG
>MDTG01136677.1_pt1 | contig 10290 bp, 7 predicted proteins | sample 811421 | NCBI WGS metagenome assembly MDTG01 (sample SAMN05326645, study PRJNA326480) | marine metagenome | isolation source: seawater | place: Pacific Ocean: South East | collected 2011
AATCTTAAATGAGTTTCAATACCCCATTACTGTAAAAGGAGAGATAGCTAATGTAAGAGTTCCCACTAGTGGACACCAATATTTTAGCTTGAGAGAAGACAATGCGAGTATTAACTGTGTTTTATTTAACGGTCAATCAAAACAAGATGTTAGAGATTTTGAATCACAAGAGGTATTAATTACAGGTAATGTTGATTTATATAAAGGAAATGGAAACTGTCAAATCAAAGTAATTGAGTTAACAGAGTATGGCGAAGGAGCGCTCAAAAAAGCCGTAGAAAAAACTAGAAAGAAATTAGAAAAAGAGGGGTTATTTAAAAATAACAGGAAATTACCAACTTTTCCAAATAGCATCGGTATAATCACTTCTCCTGATAGTCATGCGTTACGCGATGTTTGTTCTAAACTTAAAGAGAGGTACCCATTAACAGAAATTACAATTTACCCTTGTTTGGTTCAAGGAAAAGAAGCTTCGATTAGCATTATTAAACAAATACAAAGATGTAATAATAATGCTTTTATAGACCTTATAATGTTAATTAGGGGTGGAGGTTCGCTTGAAGATTTAATGCCTTTTAATGACGAACTATTGGCAAGATGTATTTATGAGTCTAAATTACCAGTAATTACTGGCATTGGCCATCAGCCAGATACAACAATTGCAGATTATGTAGCCGATGTATCTATGGAAACCCCTACAGCTGCTGCTGTACATATCAGTCCAGACAAATTTGAGTTAATTCAAAAAATAGATGATATGGAAAATCACATAAAGAACTATATAAATTTCAGAATGAATAACCTTACAAATGATTTATTAGAAAATAAAAATAAATTAAAAATTTATAATCCAGAGGCTACGATAAATAAAATGTCTATAGAGTTTAAAAATGCTAATAATAGTATTTTAAAAATAATGAATTACAAATTAAAAGAAATAAAATATTTAAATAAGATAAATCACACCAGATTAAAACAGGCCCATGTTACTATTAAACAAACATATTTGTCATATTTTTCTAAGTATAAATTATTTAATAATGAGTTAATTAAAACTATGCAAACATATTTTATAGAAAAAACATCTACTATTAAAACAAAAACAAATGAACTTATATCGTGCAACCCTAAAAAAATACTAAAAAAAGGCTATTCCATAATAAGAGACTCAAACAAGAAAATTATCAAGAATAAAGGAATCTTTAAGAAACTCAAGGAATTTAACGTAGAATTCTATGATGGTTTAGTTAAATTAAATAAAAAATAATTAATAAATAAAAAATACCTTGCCTTAAAGGTTATGTAGATGCAGAATATCAAATTAACCATAATATTTATATGAAGAACGATTTATCTAAATTTTTAAACTTTAAACCATACAAACCTGGTAAAAGTGAAAAATATATGAGCTCTAAACAAATTGAGCATTTTAAGGTAATACTTTTAGAATGGAAAGATCAGTTAATGAAAGAAGCCGATAAAACAGTAGAGCATATGAAAAATGACTCAACAAAACTTTCTGATCCGAATGATGCAGCTACATAGGAAGAGGAATTTAGACTTGAATTAAGAACTAGAGATAGAGAAAGAAAGTTAATACTTAAGATTGATCAAGCTTTACAAAGAGTTGAGGATGGAATGTATGGATACTGCGAAGATACTGGAGAACCAATAGGGATAAAAAGACTTGAAGCAAGGCCAATTGCCACACTTTGTATTGAAGCTCAAGAAAGACATGAAAGACTTGAGAAATCACAGATAGATTAAATATTTTTCAATATGAAAAACATAGAGTCCAAACTTACTGAATCAAGAAGTTACAAGCCAAATGAATCTTTTTCAGAAGATGCTAACATCAAAGAAGAAGATCTTCTTGATTTAAATAATCAATATAAAAAAAATCCAGATATATTTTGGAGCAAGCTTGCTAAAAAAAATATAGATTGGATTGAAGATTTTAAAACTGTATGTTCAGGATCAGCTCCTTTTTTTAAATGGTTTGAAGAAGGTAAATTAAATATATCTTCAAATTGTTTAGATAGACATGTTGGCAAAAATAAAAAAGCAATTATTCATATTTCAGAAGATAATAAAAAAACCTCTATTAATTATGATGAACTTTATATTTCAGTTAATAATTTTTCATATTCATTAAAAAAACTTGGTTTAGTTAAGGGTGATAGAGTTATAATATATATGCCTACAATCCCTGAGGCAATTATAGCAATGTTAGCATGCGCAAGACTTGGAGTCATACACTCTATTGTTTTTGCTGGTTTTTCATCTGAGTCTTTAAAAGATAGAATAAATGATTGTAATGCAAAAATTGTTATAACCGTTAATGCTTTTAAAAGAAATGGAAAAATTATAGAGGCAAAAAAAACGGTAGATCATGCATTGAGCCTAGGATGCCCATCAATTGAAAAATGTATAATTTATAAAAATATTAATGAAAATACTAAACTTAACAAAGATAAAGATTTATGGTGGCATGAAATTTTAGTAAAAGAAAATACTTTAGTTGAGCCAGAAATAATGTCATCTGAAGATTTGTTATTTATTTTATATACATCTGGATCAACTGGCAAACCAAAAGGTATTGTCCATAGTTCTGCTGGTTATTTGCTTAGTTGTATATTAACCAATAAGTGGGTTTTTGATTTGAAAGACAGCGATTTATTTTGGTGTACAGCTGATATTGGCTGGATAACCGGCCATAGTTATGTCGTTTACGGCCCTTTGGCGACTGGCTCTACTATTTTAATTTATGATGGTGCGCCTACATACCCTAAGGCAGACAGATTTTGGGAGATAATAGAAGAAAACAAAGTCACAATATTTTATACAGCTCCAACGGCAATCAGAACTTTAATGAAATTAGGTGAAGATTTGCCTAAAAAATATAATTTAAATAGTTTGAGATTATTAGGTACAGTTGGAGAACCTATAAACCCTAAAGCTTGGGTTTGGTATCAGTCACAGATTGGAAATACAAAATGCCCTATTGTAGATACATGGTGGCAAACAGAAACTGGCGCAAATATGATAGCTCCTATTCCTGGTGTTACACAAACAATTCCAGGAACATGCACAAAACCTCTTCCAGGAATTGATATTGATATAGTCGATGATAATGGTAAAAGCATAGATAAGCACGACCAAGGAGGAAATCTGGTTATAAAAAAACCTTGGCCATCTATGTTAAGAGGGATATGGAATGATGAAGAAAGATATAAAAAAACATATTGGGAAAAATATAATAATAAATATTACATAACTGGTGACACAGCTAGATTAGATAATAACGGAAATGTATGGATTATGGGAAGGTCAGATGATGTTGTAAATGTTTCGGGTCACAGATTAGGAACAATGGAGATTGAATCAGCTATTGTTTCACATGAATTTGTTGCAGAATCTGCTGTAGTAAGTTATCAACATGAAATTAAAGGCGAAGCAATACACGCATTCGTCACTCTAAAAAATAATTTTACCAAACATAACAATCAAGAATTTGCTCAAGAGCTTAGAGAATGGGTAAAAGAAAAAATAGGCTCTATAGCAAAACCAGAACGTATTTCATTCTCTGATAGTTTGCCTAAAACTAGATCTGGTAAAATTATGCGAAGACTGTTAAGAAATTTAGCGCGAGGAGAAGATATTTCAGGAGATACTTCGACGCTAGAAAATGAGAATATTTTAGCACAACTTAAAAATATCCTGTAAGATATACTTTTAAATTATTATGGAAATATTTTCTAAAAATAATATTGTTGCTAACAATAGTTTTAATAGATGGTTAATGCCGCCAATTTCCATTTCTATTCATTTATGTATTGGGTCTGTTTATGCATGGAGTATGTTTAATCCTGCTTTAACGAAATCCTTAGGTGTGGTTACTAGTTCAGCTAGCGATTGGAGTTTGAGCGATGTTGTTTGGATTTTCTCGGTTGCAATAGTATTTCTTGGTCTAGCTGCTGCATTTGCAGGTAAATGGTTAGAAGAAGTCGGCCCTAGATTAGTAGGTTTTGTAGCAGCATGTTTATGGGGAGGTGGTTTTTTAATTGGAAGCATTGGAATTTTTACTCATCAATTATGGCTAGTATATCTAGGGTATGGGGTTTTTGGCGGTTGTGGTTTGGGTTTAGGTTATGTATCTCCAGTTTCTACATTAATTAGGTGGTTTCCAGATAGAAGAGGTATGGCTACTGGAATGGCTATAATGGGTTTCGGTGGCGGAGCAATGATTGGGGCACCTTTAATATCTTTCTTATTAGACTTTTATTATCAAGCACCTATTTTTTTAGGAAGTATACAAAATATAATTTTACAAACAATTGATGGAGTGAGGTATACAAATTTAAACGGTGTATTAACAGAAGTAGTGATTGTTGGTCAAAATGAAATCACAAATACATTAAACCCTATTAAAGAAGGAGTATATGTTGTTGGTAGTGGAGATACTGGGGCAGGTATGACTTTTATAACATTAGGTATTTCATATTTTCTTATAATGGCTTTTGCATCTTTTGGTTATAGAATACCAGCTGAGAATTGGAAACCACAAGGATGGAATCCAGAAACAAATATAAAAAGAAATAATTCCCCTATAACAACTCAAAATGTTCATATTGACGAATCTTTAAAAACACCTCAATTTTATATGTTATGGATTGTATTATGCTTTAATGTTACAGCTGGTATTGGCGTGTTAGGAGTAGCTAAAACTATGATGACAGAAATTTTTAGTCCAGCTCTACCTAATATTGTAGATGGTGCTTTTACAGCCACATATGTTTTAATGATAAGTGTATTTAATATGATTGGTAGGTTCTTTTGGGCCAGCACATCAGATTATATTGGAAGAAAAAATACATATTATATATTTTTTGTTTTAGGAATTTTATTATATCTATCCATACCATACACAGCTTCGCAAATGAGCATCAATCCAAACGCAGTCTTATTGATTTATTTTTATGCCGCAACAATGATTATATTTACAATGTACGGAGGAGGATTTGCTACCATACCTGCTTATTTAGCAGATATTTTTGGGACAAAATATGTAGGAGGTATTCACGGCAGGTTATTAACCGCTTGGAGTACTGCAGGCATATTAGGCCCTCTTGCTATAACCTCCCTTAGATCAAGTTCAGTTAATAATGCATTAATAGAATTATCATCAAAAGTAGATCCTGTAAAATTTAAAGAAACTTTTGGTGATGATTTAAGCAATTTTAGTCAATTGGTAGCAACTAAAACAGTAACAATACCTAAGCTTATGGCAATACTTCCAGAAGGCACTATAAACCCTTCAGCTACAGTATATAATTCTACAATGATTTTAATGGCTGTTTTGTTGGCAATTGCTCTTTTTTCAAATTACTTAATCAAACCTGTCCACAAAAAACACCACATGGTTAATTAATAATTAAAAACTAAATTGTAGTTTCTTGATAATAAAATTCTTTTAAAAAAAAAGGCCGAAAGGGGGTAAATATTCGGCCTTTAATATAAAGGGGTGGAGATATGACAGTTTGTCAATATCTTGTCTTTAACAATAAATGAACAAAACTTTATTGTCAATACTTTATATGGACAGATTATCATTATAGGTATTAATTACCTTATATGTCTAGAAAACTATGAACATATAGTTGACAAAACTATACAATTTTGAGAATATGAGTACAAATAATATAGACAAAAAAGGTATATTAAAAAATGACCAAAATGAAAGGAGATTTATCAAAAAAACCTAGGCATTTGATTCAGGTTGTTGGGAGACGGACAGGCATAAGCTCTGACGTTATTCGAGCATGGGAGAGAAGATATGGTGCAATTATTTCTGAAAGAACAGAGACTAATAGAAGATTGTATACAGATGATGATATAGAAAAACTTACTTTACTTAAAAGAGCAATACATGCTGGCAGAAGAATAGGTGATGTAGCGAACTTATCTTATGATGATCTGTTTGAGCTGGTTATGGGAGATGAATCCAATAGCGCACGTTCATATGCGCGACCAAGTACTGGTACTGTTATGGAGCTATTTGATGAGGCATCTACTGCTATTCATGAAATGGATTCCAAAAAATTAGATATTGCATTAGCTAACGCAGTCGCTATGTTAAGCACTACAGACTTCCTAATGGAATTTTTAAAACCACTACATGTATATATTAATGATGAATGTAATAGGGGGTCTATACGATATATCCAAGAAAAATTTGCAAAACTTTGTGTCAGAAACTGCCTTTCAAATTTATCTACAAAATTTAAATCCGTAAAAGATGAAGGCCCAAGATTACTTATTGGTTCTTTAATAGCTGAATATGAAAATTTAGATACATTAATGCATATTATCGTTGCTCAAAATATTGGCTGGAATGTAACTTATGTAGGTAATGGGATACCTCACGACGAATTAATTTATATGGCTAATGAAATTAAAGCGAGAGCTATGATTATTGCTTTAAATACTGAAAGAGATATTGCTAGAAAATCACATGAAATTAAAACGATAAAAAGCCTAGCAGATCAAAAAGACAATATTGTTTTAATAGGAAAACAATCTCATAATTACACACAACTTGCTGATGATGTTCAGGCAATTATCTCTAATGACCTTAGTTCTTTTCGTTTAACGATGGAAAGATTATATGGATTAATTAGATAAAATCTTTAAAAGCTCTTTTACTGAATTTATTTCATTATTATAATTTACTTTTTTATTTAGATTCTCTTCAATAATATTTGATGGAGCTTTTTCTATAAAATTTTTATTATTTAATTTATTTTCAATTTTTACTAGATTAGCCTCAAGATTTAATAGATTTTTAGTTAATCTATTTTTTTCAATAGTAATATCTATTATATCTTTTATAGGTATAAATATTTTTAAATTTTTAAGAGTTACAGTTATACATTTGTCAATATTATAATTATTAGAATTTATTTCTAGCTGATTAATTTTTACCAGGCTTATAATAATATCTTTATTAGAATTAATTACGTTTTTTATAAAATTATCATTTGTTTTGCAAAATACATCTAGTTTATTTTTGGATGTATATTAAGATCACTTCTAGTTTTTCTAATAATATTAATAATATTTTTTAGTACATCTATTTCATTATGTATATTTTTATCATGGAACACTTTTTGTTGTGATGGAAATTTTGCATTCATTAAAATAGCATCACTAGTATAACCAAGATTATTCATTTCTTTCCATAATTCTTCTGTTATATATGGAATAATAGGGTGACATAATTTTAAAATTATTTGCAGTGTATATATTAAAATATTTTTAGTGTATTCATTTCCTTTTTCTATTTCTATTTTTGAAATTTCAAGATACCAATCACAATATTCATTCCATATAAAGCCATATAATGACGCTGCCATTAAATCAAACCTATATGTTGCGCAGTGTTTTTTATATTCAGTTACTAATTCATCTAATTTAATAACTATATATTTTTCATATGTGGTAAGTTGATTAAATTTTATTTTATCATCAAATGCATGTTCTTTAGTAGACATATACACAAACCTTGATGCATTCCAAAGTTTATTGCAAAAATTTCTATATCCTTCAATTCTTTGTAAATCAAAATTTATATCTCTCCCAGTTGATGCTAAAGAACAAAAACAAAACCTTAACGCATCAGCACCATATGGCTTTATACCATTGGGAAATTCATCCTGAGTTTTTACAATTATTTTTTCTTTTAAATGTGGTTGAACTAAATTAGCAGTTCTTTTATTAATTAAAGAGTTTAAATTAATTCCATCAATAATATCAATGGGGTCTATAACATTCCCAATTGATTTTGACATTTTTTTGCCCTCAGAATCTCTTACTAAACCATGTATATAAATTGCTTTAAATGGGACTTTTTTAATAAATTTTATTCCCATCATAATCATTCTAGCAACCCAGAAAAAAATTATATCAAACCCTGTCACTAAAACACTCGTTGGGTAGTATAGCTCCAATTCTTTAGTTTTTTCAGGCCAGCCCAATGTTGTGAATGGCCATAAAGCAGAAGAGAACCAAGTATCTAAGACATCATCATCTTGTTTTAACTTTATATCGTTAGATATTTTATTCTTTTTTCTTACCTCTTCTTCATCATTGCCAACAAAAATATTTCCTTGGTCATCATACCAAGCAGGTATTCTATGCCCCCACCATATTTGTCGACTGATACACCAATCTTCTATGCCATTTAACCAATTAAAATATATTTTTTCCCAATTTTTTGGAACAAACTTTATATTAGATTCTTTTACAGCATCAATTGCTGGCTTTACCAAATCATTCATTTTCATAAACCATTGATCTGTTAATAATGGCTCTATAATTTCTCCAGATCTTTCCCCTATAGGAAGCGTTATTTTATGGTCTTCTGTTTTATTTAGAAGTTTTAATTTTTTTAATTCAGCTACAACATTTTTTCTTGACTCATGTATATTTTTACCTACAAAAAAATTACCAACATTTTCATTAAAAGTACCATCTTTATTTAAAATATTAATAAATAATAAATTATGTTTTTTACCTAATAGATAGTCATTAAAGTCATGTGCTGGAGTTACTTTAACGCATCCTGTTCCAAACTCTTTATCTATACTTTGATCTTCTATAATAGGTATTTCTCTATTAATAATTGGAATTATTGCTTTTTTACCGATTAAATTTTTATATCTTAAATCATTTGGATTTATGCAAATCGCACTATCGCCAAATAAAGTTTCTGGTCTTGTTGTTGCAACTGTAACTTGTTCATCAGATTCTAATACATTGTAATTGATATAATATAGCTTTCCATTTTTCTCTGTATTGGTAACCTCTAAATCTGAAAGAGCGGTTTGTAATTTAATGTCCCAGTTAACTAATCTATTCCCTCTGTAAATAATATTTTCATTATGCAATGTAATAAATACTTTTTTTACTGCCTCACTTAAACCTTCATCCATAGTAAACCTATTTCTTGTCCAATCTGCTGATGATCCTAATCTTTTAGTTTGATTAATAATAGTATTGCCAGATTCTTCTTTCCATTTCCAAATTTCATCCATAAATTTTTCTCTTCCAATATCATCTTTTGATATCCCTTTATAAGATAGATTATTCTCAACAACTAACTGTGTTGCTATGCCTGCATGATCAGTTCCGGGTTGCCAGAGAACGCTTTTTCCTAACATTCTATTGTATCGAATTAAGATATCTATAATTGTATGCTGAAAAGCATGACCCATATGCAATGTTCCAGTTACATTTGGAGGAGGCAGCACTATTGAATAATTAGCTTTTAGATCTTTTGCCGAAAAACAATTATTTTTAATCCATGTATCATAGATATTTTTTTCAATTTCATTTGGTGAATATTTTATGTCCATTTATAAATTCTCATATTTTACATCAAAATTATTATTTTTATAATATGTGTATTTTTTTCTTGCATAATTCTTTTGTAATTCATTTTGTGTAACTATTTCAATCAATATTTCAAAATCATTGCTTTTTTCTTTATTTTCTATGTTTAGGTTAAATAAAACCTTATATTTATTAGCATTATAATTATATTTATCATCACACAATAAGACACTAGCATCTTCATCAAAATCCTCTTTAGTACAATGAGGAATAAAGCTAATTTGCTCAAATGTCCATAACATAGAATTAAGATTATTTAAAAGAGGCTCATCATTTACTCTAACCACAATCTTATATTTTTGCTTATAGTATATCTTAATAATTTGACAAATAGACTTTTTAAAATCATCAGATTTGTTTAAGACAAAAAAATGAACTTGAGCTTTCAATTTATTAATTTGATCTTATAAAGTCTACTAATAAGCTAACTGGTCTTCCAGTAGATCCTTTATTTTCTCCTACTTCCCATGCTGTACCAGCAATATCAAGATGCGCCCATTCTATTCCTTCGGTAAATTTAGCTAAAAATGCAGCAGCAGTAATTGCGCCACCATATCTTCCGCCTATATTTTGTATATCTGCAAAATTAGTTTTTAATTCTGCAAAATAATCATCATACAGTGGAAGCTGCCACACTCTATCACCAGTTTTTTCAGCTGATTTTTTTATTAGCTCTGCTAATTTTTGACTATTTGAAAATAAACCGCTGGGGTATTTACCCAAACCTACAAGACAAGCTCCAGTCAAAGTAGCCATATCAATCATATATTTAGGTTTATATTTTTTTGCATAAGTTATAGCGTCACATAAAACCAATCTCCCTTCGGCATCAGTACT
>MDTG01141922.1_pt1 | contig 10290 bp, 14 predicted proteins | sample 811421 | NCBI WGS metagenome assembly MDTG01 (sample SAMN05326645, study PRJNA326480) | marine metagenome | isolation source: seawater | place: Pacific Ocean: South East | collected 2011
AAAAAAGATAAGAATGAGATAAAATTTAAATCATACAAAATATCCCAAAAATCATTTTTTGTGAAAAATAAAGATAAAATAGAGTTTTTCAAAAAGCAACTTATGATTGAGTAAGAAAACATTATGTAGCAACTTTGGCATATAAAATGCACAGTTTTATAGATAATGGAGGTATAAAATGTTACAAAGAAATAAAAATTTTACTAAAGGTTTAGATAAATATAGAACAACTTTTTCTCTGATTGTAGAAATTGTGAAATTTGATTCAAATGACAAAGAAAAATCTAAGGAAACTCATCCACTGTCTTATTTTTTGGATTCAGAGTGTCGTAAACTTAAAAGAATTAACTCAGTAATAAACTAAACTTAAAAGAATTAACTAAGTAATAAACTAAACTTGAATACTTTGAATTTTCATCATTTTTCTTCTTTCAGATGATGACGGTATATTTAGTAATTCTCTATATTTAGCGACAGTTCTTCTTGCTAAATTTATACCTTCACCTTGCAATTTTAAGACTAAAAGTTCGTCTGATAAAGGGTTATGAAGAGGTTCATTGCTTATTAAATTTTTGAGAGTTTCTCTTACTGAGGCAGCTGAGTGACTTTCTCCCTCAACAGTACTATTAATGGTGGCACTAAAAAAGTGTTTCATTTCAAAAACACCTCTAGGAGTTAACATTAATTTTCCGGTCGTAACTCTACTCACAGTACTCTCGTGCATTTTTATCTTTTTTGCCACATCTTTTAAAATCATTGGTTTTAAATGAGAAACCCCTTTTTTGAAAAATAATTTTTGTTGCTCAACTATTTCTGTACTAATTTTTAAAGTTGTTAAGTTTCTTTGTTCAATTGCTTTCATTAGCCATCTAGCAGAATTTATTGATTCTGTAATGAATTTTTTGTCATTCTCACTTCCGCCTAATTTCTCCAGTTCTGTTATGTAATTTTCATTAACAATAATTTTTGGAAGGGTGCCATTATTCAGCTCTACCTCCCATTGGTTGTTTTTTTGAGAAACAATGACATCGGGATGAAATATTTGATCATTGTCATTAGAATACAAAGAACCAGGTTTGGGATTAAGCGTTTTTATTACTTTAATATTCTCTGTTAGTTCATCCTCAGACATTTCACAAATTTTGCACAAATTTCTTATTTCTCCTTTTGCGAGTAAATCAAAGTTTTCGATCAACAAGCCTATACCATCTGTCAAAAGATTTTCATTTTTTAATTGAATTCTAAGACATTCTGTTAAATTCCTTGCAAATACCCCCGTTGGTTCAAACTTTTGCATTTTTAATAAAACCTCATTAAGTGTTTGCTCGTCGCAGCCTATAATATTTTTTAGTTCAACTAAATCAGTTGTAAGCCAACCTGAGGGTTGTATATAATCTATAAGAATCTCAGAGATTATTTTGTCTTGTGGTGTCTTAAAAGTAATATTTGCTTGTTTCATTAAAAAGGATTTAAGCGTAACTTTTTCTGAAATAGTTTGTTCAGCTATCGAACCTGGATCTAGAGTTTCAAAGTTATTTGATTTAGAAGAAAGATTCCTCTCCTGATCCCATCTGTTTTCGTAATCTCCATTTGACGGATCTTCATATTGTGACTCTCCATTTTGAAACGCTTCATCGACATTTTTGGTACATGAATCTTTTTTTTGTTCTAAAAAGTCACTTTGATTATCCTTTTCCAAAAATGGATTTTCTTCCAATTCTTTTTCTACTAACTCACAAAGTTCAATATTATTTAATTGCAACAATTTTATAGCTTGTTGCAATTGAGGTGTCATAACTAATGATTGACTTTGCTTTAGTTTTAGATTTTGTGAAATCTGCATAGCTTTTTCCTTTCTATGATTCAATTTCACACTTTTTTTTTATAAATTGCAAAAACTAAATTTGACATTAAGGTCACGTCAAAAATATGACCCACTCTTTGAGTCACATTTCTAACAATACAAAAATAAAAAAAGCCAGATTTCTCGGAAAAAACTACTTATAAAATTTTTTTAATGGTATTATTAACTGATGTTAAAAATTTTACCTTTATTTTTAATTTTTTTTTTTACGGGTTTGTTTTTGTTGAAAGTTGATAATTTGACACAAAAAAAAGATGAAGATTCAATAAAAAATATAAATATTGAAGAAATTTTAACTTCCGAAAATCAAGATGAAATAAACATCAATAATAAAGAGATTTTGTTTGTTGAGGATGAATTAATTGATATCAACACTGAAAAAAAAGTTAAAGAAAATGTTATTACCAAAAATAACAATTTAGATCAAAAACTTGATGGCGAAGAAAATCAAATTGATAAAATTTTTACCAAGAAGTTTTCTGTCCAATTTGGAGCTTTTTCAAAAGAAATTGGTGCTAAAAAACTAAAAAATAAAGTTGATGAAATTATTAAGCCAAATTTTGATTATTTTGAATCATACATTCAATTTAATGAAGAAAAAAAAATCTATCTTCTTAAGTTTGATTCCGATTCACGAGAAAATGTGAAGCAAACGTGTAAATTTTCGAAATCAAAAAAAATTGATTGCTATGTCATACAAAGATAATGAAAATAAATGCAGATTATGTTTTTTTTTGAGAATTTTCTTAATATCAGTTTTATTAATAATAGTTCTTTCACTTACTCTCACTGACAAATTACATTTTTTAGCATTTGTTAATTCATGGAATGTTGCCATAGCAATCTTATTTATAGGTTTTTTAATTTTTATTGGAAAAATTTTTCAATATTTTATAAAAATTAAATCATCTGTCTCTAAGAAATCTGACGAATAATTTTTTTTCTGGAACAAATCTTCCATAAGCATGACCTGTCATAAAATTCACTGACCAAAAAAATTGCGGTGACCACCAATTTCTTTGGGATGTCCAATAGATGTCTGCTTGTGAATTTGGGAAATAAGTTTTATTTATTTTGGCACCTGAACAATTTTTACAAATTATGCTTATCAACTCTTTCTTATTTGGCAGCCTCCATTCACCCCCAAGTTCTTGATTTACTTGTGGCAACAAATCCTCGGCCTCTGGTAATGAGACTTTAACTGAGTTGCCAGTGCATTTTTCATTATCCCAAACTTGTCCTACTGAACATTTAAGCCATTCAACTTTGTTTTTTAAATCAATTACAATATGTCCTTTGTCAACGTAATCTCGAGCTTCAAGGTTATAACTAAATAAAAAGTTTAATATTGCAAATATGAAATAAATGCAAATTCTTTCCACCCTAAGCATAGATTTCTTTTTTTTTTTCATAGAATTTAATAATACGATAAATATATTTAAATTACTAAATAATTAATTTTTACTACTTTGGTATCAAAGTTGCAGTTTTCATACCAAGATATTATAAATATAGTTAATATTAAAATTAATGGAAAATAAATTATGGATATAGCATCACTCATTGGACTTTTAGGTACAGTAGGAATGATTGCAGGTGCAATGGTTTCTGCAGGTGGAATAGGTATGTATGTTGACATACCGTCAATTTTAATTGTTTTTGGTGGATCATTCTTCGCAGTGATGTATACTGCTCCATTACCTCTGTTCTTAGGATCCTTCGGAGCCATGGCTAAAGCTTTTAAACCTCCTATTAAAAAAATGGATGAATTAATCACCAGAATAGTTGAACTGGCGGGAATCGCAAGGAAAGATGGAATGATGGCTCTGGAGGGTCAAGAAACGCCCGATCCTTTTTTTGATAGTGGCTTACAAATGCTTGTTGATGGTGCTGATGAAGAAAAATTAACTATTCAGTTAAAAAAGGAATTAAAGGCTATGCAAGGTAGGCATGCCAAATCAACAGGTGTGGCCCAAGCTTGGGTTGATATTGCACCCGCAATGGGAATGATTGGGACTTTAGTTGGTTTGGTGGCCATGTTAGGAAATATGGCTGATCCAAAAGCTATTGGCCCTGCAATGGCTGTTGCCCTCCTAACAACTTTATATGGTGCAATGATTGCGAACACGATTTTTATGCCCATAGTTGTAAAGATGAAAGGTTACACAACTTATGAAGTGACTTACAGAGAAATGATAATAACAGGTTTGCAGTTAATTTCTCGAGGAGAAAGTGGAAGAAACATTCAAGATCAACTTGTTGCCAATCTTCCTCCGAAAGAAAAGCAAAAACTAATCGAAGCTGCGGCGTAAGTTTAGGAAAGATTAATGGCTGAAGAAAAAGAAGAAAAAAAAAAAGAAACTAAAGAAGAAGAGGAACATGAATGTCCAGAGTGTCCGCCAAAAGGCGCTCCTGCTTGGATGGCAACTTTTGCAGACATGGCAACTTTATTAATGGCATTTTTTGTTTTAATCCTTTCTTTTGCAGAGTTCAATGTTCCAAAATTTAAACAGATAAGCGGAAGTATGAAAAACGCATTTGGTATTCAAAGAGTAATACCTGTAGTCGAACAACCAAAAGGCACAACATTATTGTCTTTAAGTTTTAGTCCTAATCCCACACCGGCTGTGCAAGAAAATTTAAAACAACAGACAACTGAAACTGATCAGAAAAACGTTGAACTTAAAACTAAAACAAAAGATAATTCTAAAGATGAGGGAGAAAACGAGGAAGCAATTGAATTAGCGAAAAATTTACAAGATGCTATTGCAAGAGGTGATATCGAAGTTGAAGTATTAGCGGATAAAGTAGTTGTTAACTTCACTCCACTTCAAGCTGAAGAAAAAGACCTACCTAATTTATTGCAAGAAACTCTTAACTCAATTGAAACTATTAAATCTGCGTCTGGGAAATCAGAATCTGAAATTTTATTTGGTGGTTTAGAGCAAAAACTCGCTCAACTAGCAACCGCAGCAGCAAGTAAAGGAAAAATGGAATCCGAATCTTCAGAGGGAAAAAACGTTGGAGAATCGCCAGATGTTTCAAAAGAAGAGGAAAAAAAAGCCCAAATAGCCGAAGACAAATTTAAAATAGCTCTTAGAAAAGAAATTGGAGAGGGATTGATTAATGTCGATAGAGACGAAGATAAGGTAATCATAACAGTTGGTTCGGGTGGTGCATTTAAGTCTGGATCTGCTGAATTAACTTCTAAAGCCAAGAAAATTATGGCAAAGATTGCAGACTTAAATAAAAAGGGAAAAAGTGAAATATTAGTATCAGGTCATACCGATGATACACCACTGATATTTGGTTCAATTTATAGAGATAACTGGGACTTAGCAGCAGCTAGATCTTCTTCTGTGGTCCAAGAATTATCGTCCACTGGAAAACTTCAACCAAAACGAATGAAAGCAATAAGTTATGGTGAAACACAACCTTTAGGCACCAACGAAACCTCAGAAGGTCGAGAAAAAAACAGAAGAATAGAAATTGAAATAAATTACTAAAAGAAATATGTTCATAGAAAAGAGTCCATTTTACAATTCCAGAATTTCTAGTAATGAAAAACCATCATTAATTAAAGAAAATCCAAAAAAAATTAACGAAGGTACAACTTTAAAATTTTTGAGATGGATAAAAGGAGCTTTAAACCCTCTACAAAACTTACCATTAATAAGTGGAATTTATTCAAGTGTTAATTCTGAAAACAAAGAATCAGATAGAGATCTAGTACAAAATGGTTTAGGAGGTTTCTTGTATGGTGGACCAATCGGAGCAATTGTTGGCGCGGGCAACTGGATTTTTAACAAATTGTTCGATAATACACCAACAGAAATGTTTCTGGAATTTACTGGAATTAGTAAAATCTGGAAAAAAAAGAAACAAATCGATATAGCAGATATTAACAATAAAAAAAAAATCACTAAAAGACATGAGTTAATTAACCCAAATATACAAGAAAAAGAAACCAGTACTAGTTCAAGAAATATTCTTCTTGAAAAAAGAAATTTTGAAAAAAGTTATAAAAATCTGAGAGTTATCGATGAGGACAACAGATCAATGGAATTTAATTACCCAAAAAAAAATTATGAGGAAAAATTGGATAAATCAAGCAAATCAGAAACTATAAGTTTTTCAAAAATACATAATTTTTATGATAGAAATAAAAATACAGAAAATATTAAAAATTTATTTAAAATCAAGGCATGAACTTATTCGAACATTGCTTGTTCTTCTTCAAATTTTGCATAAAATTCATCGCCAAGTATTTCTTTAATTTTATTTGTCGTATGAAGATTAATCTCACTAGAATATTGACCAAAAAAAACATCACATTTTTTGGAAGCCTGACTCGCTACTGCCTGTTCAATAAATTCATTTTCAACAGCGGTTCTAGCCCTAGTTGTTGCTTCAGATTTAGCTTTCGTTAGTCTGCCAAGTGCAGAATTCTTTTTTCTCTGTAGATCGTCAACTACTTCCATGAGTTGCTTAAAAGTTGGGTTGGGCACATCAATATTAACAAATTGACCATCAATATAAGTCTCAAAACCAGTTTCATTTATCTGATCTACAAGCAATTCAATATGATCAGTATTAAAAACTAGCACCTGAAGTTTATTTTCATTTTCTCCTGTTCTTAGATCCCCAATATCAACTAATCTTCTAGGTTTACCATTAATAGTGACTTTGACGGCCTTAATAACAGCCATATTTGCATTGGAGGCTTGAACTGTTTTTATGATTTCTAGGTAATCTTCAACAGCAGCTTTCATTAGAGTTTCAGCTTGAATGGAATATTGTTCGGCCATATTTAATTATACCAAAGCATTTTTAGTTTCTGAAATATTTTTTTTATCATTGCTAAAATTTTTTTCATCTTCAATTTCGTGAGGATCGTCTAATCTGGAATATTTGAATTTAGATTTTGGATAAAAGCATCTAATAATTTTATGAGCTTCATGAATGTTAGTTGCGACAATTTTCATTGAAAGAGCTTTTCCTGATAGTAACGCAAATCCAAGAATCAGATTTTTTTGAGCTTTATAGCAATAAATTGAAACTATTATCCAACCAATTGCAAAAATCCATGAATTAATAGATAATAAAAGTAAGCTAAATATTGAGAAGAAACTGAGTATCCACCATTTTTGTTCATATGCCAACCAAGCTGGGGGAAATAATCCTGCAACTACTGAAAAAGTATCTTCAATACATTCAAAATTATTTTTTAAATCTCTAAAAACATTAAATTCTTTAAGCTCTTCAATATCAGAAATTTTCTTGGTGGAAAATTGAGTTTGAATATTTTTTGTTTCTTCTGAGGAAAGAGTTGAAAATTTACAACCAAGGCTATTTCTGACAAATACATCAAAAAAAAAATCATCCCTTTTAATTGTAAGTATTGTTCTTTGATTTTTTTTTCTAAGTTCAGCCAACTCCTCGACTAATAGTTTTTCACCAGCTAGATAAAATTGATTATTAAGTGCTACAATAATATCTTTTTCTTTAAGCATAAGAGAAAAAGAATGAGTTCTTTTTCTAATACTATCAATCTTGAGAAGAAACCCTTGATTTTCCTCTGATTTTTTTTCTTTATTTACTTCCACGGCGGATTCATTGTTCATCAATATCAAGGAAAGGTTATACTTTCTTTTTGATCAGTTATTTCTTTGACAAGTAGCTTGTTTTGCGAAGAAATAGCTTTTAGTGCTGTTGTTAAACTTGATGTGGAATTAGATAGTTCTTTTAACATTTTCAAATTTGAATTTTTTTTGTTATCAGAAATTAGTTTGTCAATTGCTTTGCTTATTTTTGCAGACGTTAATACATCACCCTCTTGAATATTTGAACTCAACCTACCTGCTTCTGTTTTAATTGAATTTGAAACAGATTTTGACAGATTTGCTATTTCTTTAGATAAACTTACCATTAGATTTTTATCATTCTTTTCAATAGCCGTTGTAAGTTCTGAAAGCTTGTCTTTTATTTCTGTGTTTGTATTAACTAAATCAGAATGTTTTTCGAGACTTCTGTTCATGTTGTCAACTGCACTGTTAACAGATTCAACGTTTTCTGCAAATACTACAAGTGCCTCGCGGCTAGTATTGGTCATTTCCTCTAATTCTGAAAGAGATTTGAAATACAAAACTCCTGTTAATAAAATGGCTACGATTGCGGTACCAATAGAAGCCGAGAAGATAATAGTTGTATATTTATGAATTTCTTTCACTTTTTGCTCCGCTTTAATATATTCGTTTTTCATTCTTTTATATTCTGAAGTCACATCAGTTGCTGCATCCGCAGCATCTAAAGCTATTTTAATACTCTCCTGCATTGTGTTTAAATCATTATTCACGCAAGTCTACCTTTTTTTTTATCTTTTTTTTCATTATTATTATTTTTATTCATCGAAAACAACGCACATTTCATGCCAGAAGTCTTATAAACTAAAGAATAAGGGTAATTTTTTGAAATAAATCCAAAAGCACGGCAACCCCACGGAAAATTTGGTTTATAAGTCACGTACAAATGTTTACATATCTTACAATCTTCTATGAATTTATTCATTATATTTTTTTTTTTTTAAATTTTTGATTATTTTTGCTATTCTAAATCTCAAAGCACCAAAAAAAGAAAGCAAGGCACAAATCCACAGTATGTAAGCCATAAAAAAATCGTCTCTTTGATGTCTATCCATTGCTTCAAAATGGCAAATAATTGAGCTGTAAATGAATGCAAAAGTTATTATTAGTTGACTTATATTTCTATTGATCATTTTTATTTCCAAATTCGTCAAATTTTAGATCCTCAGGAATAGTAATTAAAGGTTTTTCAACTAATTCTCCACTATTAATTTTATAAATATAAGCCAGGGCTATAGCTACTGCATTATATAATTTACTCATAACTTCTTCACCAATTTCAGTTGTAAAATACAAAGCCCTTGCCAATTCAGGACTTTCAAGTTTCCCGACATTTCTTTTTTTCGCCACATCAATAATTCTTTCAGCAATTTTTCCACGTCCTTTTGCTATTATTTTGGGAGCATTAGATTCTCCAACCTCATATTTTAAAGCAACTGCAAAATGAGTTGGGTTAGTTATGATAGCTGTGGCCTCATCCATATTTTCTATTGAAGCATTTTCTCTATTATTTTTGTGAGCTGCTTGCATTTGAAGTTTTCTGATTTTTTGTTTGACTTCCGGTTGACCGTCTGTTTCTTTATACTCATCTTTAATATCCTGATGTGACATTCTAAGTTGTTTAATAAAATCATATTTTTGCCAAGCAAAATCTATTGCACCAATAATTGCTAAGCCAATTAAAAGTGCAGCTAGAAGTATTGGAAAAAAAGATAGTAATTTTTTTAAAGCAGAGAAAAGATTTGGATGAGAGAGATGAGTTATTTCTGGAAGATACTCATAAAAAACAAATATTGTTATTCCTCCAAGGAAAAAAACTTTTATCAGAGCTTTGAACAGCTCTACTAGACCTTTAATTGAAAAAATCTTTTTTAAACCACTTATCGGATTTATCTTACTCAGTTTTGGTTCCATTGGCTTAAAGGAAAATCTTATGCCACCACCAACAGCGTATTGCGTTAATATGCAAACTATGCATAATGGCAGGCCAAATATAATTGTTATTTTTACAATCATTTTAATCGCCGTTTCAATTGATTTCAAAGGAGAGTGTCCATCTCTTAGTTCAGGTCCAAATTGTAAAAAAGATTTCAAACCCATCAAAAAGTCATTAACTACCAAGGGTAAAGAATACATTAGAAATACTCCTGCAAAAAGAATAGTGAATACATACATTTCTTTAGATTGAACAACTCTTCCTTCTTCAGCAGCTTTTTCTAATTTCCGTGAACTGGGTGCTTGGGATTTTTCCTGACTTTCATCTTTATCTTCAGCCATTTATATAATCTCCAATATTGATTCTAATGTTGAAAGTGCGTTATTAGTTAATTCTGCAAAAGTTCCTCCAATTGATCTGGCAGATAAAAAAAGAATTAAGAATGCTAAAATTAACGAAATTGGGAATCCGAAAGAAAACAAATTAAGTTGTGGTGCAGATTTTGTGATTACCCCTACTGCTACATTTGATAGCATAAGAGCACCAACCACAGGGAGCATTATTAAACCAGCTGCATAAAACATCGCACCAGCAGCCTCGATACCGGCACCAATCAAGGCCATACTTGGTAGTCTTGATCCTAATTCCAGTATTTCATTACTTTTCATTATGAAATCTATAGCTAATAAATGACCATTAAGGGATACAAAAATTGTAAGTAGAAATAAGTCCATAACAACACTCAAAACTGGAGTTTGTCCTCCAGTTTCTGGATCCACTAGAGCTGAAAATCCAAGTCCAGTAGATGCTGCTATTTTTTCTCCTGCCATTGAGGCAGCACTAAACCA
>MDTG01145997.1_pt1 | contig 10290 bp, 6 predicted proteins | sample 811421 | NCBI WGS metagenome assembly MDTG01 (sample SAMN05326645, study PRJNA326480) | marine metagenome | isolation source: seawater | place: Pacific Ocean: South East | collected 2011
ATGATTGTTTTTTTTTGGGGGGGGGAGTCGTTTTTTTTGATTTTTTTAGTTTTTTTAGATTTTTTTGATTTTTTCTTTTTTTTACCATTCGACCCTCGTCGTCGTCGTTCGGGTGGTGCGTTTTTTGGCATTTGGTGGTGTCGATGTAAAGGTGAATAATGAACCCCTACCACTCAAAAGGGCTACTCGTTGTTGTTTGTGTACCTACCTTTTTACATCACCTTCACATCTTCACGCATGAGTTAGTAGTATTAAGAACTTGAAGAATAAGAACAACACGTCATGGTGAAGAAAAAAAAGGAGGAGGAGGAGGAGGAGGCTAAGAAGAAGAAGAAGAAGAAGAGCGCGTTGGGAGGGACGAGGGATTACTTGGTCGCGACGAAACCAAAGGACAATACCAACGAAGAAGAAGAAGAAGAAGAAGAAGAAGAATTCGTGTATTCCAACCTGGAAAAAATGGCGACGAGAGAGGAAGGGAAGACGTTGTACGAGTCTGGACCGATATCGAACGCGCAGTTGAAACTGTACATCGATGTCTTGCATAAAGTGTGCCAAGAAGATAAAATCGAACAGTTTGTGAAACTCTTCGCGCCTCCGGATTTAGAGGAAGACGACCGAGTGTATTTCCTAGAGAGTTTGCGAGGAACGATTGACGACCAAGAGAGGTGGAACACGATGAAACGAGAGATTGAGATTTTAAAAGAAGGGAAATATCGAGGAATATCCGGGGATCAAACGAGAGGACCGGTGGAATTTAGATTCGATATGATGGTAGATGGAAATAGCACGAAGAAGAAGAGTAGCGATAGCGGTAGCAACAACAAAATACATATCATGCGGGAAGTCGTGTTTACGAAAACCAACAACGTCTGGCACGCCGAAGGGTGAATTTTAATGTAATTAAAGTATACCAATTACTTTTTACTAAACGTCTACTTTCGATGTTGGCGAAGCAGCAGCAGCATCAGATGTTGCCGAGGAGGACGAAGGACTGCTAGATTTCGCTGTTATTGTCGTCTTCGTCGTCGTCGTTTGTTGTCCTTCTCCTTGCGGTTCTTCTCGTTTCTTTCGCGTCGCCCCTCGACTAAATCTACCGACTATAGATCCACCTCCACTTAAATCTTCCATCGCCTTAATCTCCTTATTTTTCTGCCAATACCTCTCCTCTTCTTTATTAATTTCCTCCAACAGGTTCGGATCGACTTTTGTTTTACTAATGAGAGTTGGTATGAATGGATTTTCATCGCCTTCTCGGTTCCTCGCGAGTAAACGCCGTTCTTCTTCGGCTTCTTTTTCAACCAACACGCGAGCCTCTTCTTCCGTATATTTTCGTCCTTTTGGATGTTTCTTCGTCCTAATCGGCGGTTGCGCGATTTGGTTCATGTATTCTAACTGTCTCAATGCGAACTGTCGCACGAAATGTCTGCTTGACGACGTTGACGTCGACGACGTTTCGTCTCCTCCTCTTCTTCCTTCTCCGGCGTGCATGTCGATCGCTTCCAACTTTGCCAACGGCCTTCGATTATAATACGCTCTGATCAACTTATCCTCGGGATACGTGATTTTTCCTTTCTTCTCGGCCATAAAACTGTCCACCCCAACCGCCGTTTTCGCCGGGTTCACTTTCTCCATCGCGTTCAACCATTTCGGTCGTTCGACGATGTCCTCGCTCGTCAACCGCATCGCGTGTGGAAACAAGAGATTTTTCGCCTCTCGTTTCCCGGTTTTCGTTCTCGAGCGGAACATGTCCATGGTCAACTTTTGCGTGCCTCTCTTCATGGCGCGCGCCTATAATGTGCGTGTGCGTGTGTGTGTGCGTGCGTGTGCGCGTGCGTGTATAATATATATGTATATGTATCGTGCGGCGAGGGAAAAAAAGAGCACGGCGTTCACCACCGTTTTTTTTTATGTCGAAGAAGATCACAACAAAAGCAGACAAGAAGTGTTTTTGTGGGTATTTTGTGGTAAGGAACACCAAAAACCTTATTATTATTATTTACTGTGTTCACTATGGACCCTTTTTTTTCAACACCAAAAACTACTCGAAAAAAGAAGAAGAAGAGAGACCGTCGTCAAAGTCGTTTTCTTTTCGTGTGACATCAAAACAAAATCATCGACGGAAAAGAAAAGAAAAGAAGATGACGACGACGAAGAGGGGTTCTCTGGTCCAACTCAAATGTGCCATACAGCACTACGATTGGGGCATCGTGGGCGATCAAAGCGCGGTGGCACAACTGGGTTCGTTAAACAGAGAAGAACCGATTGCGAAAGAGAAACCGCACGCGGAGATGTGGATGGGAACGCATTCGAGCGGCTTGAACGTGATTAAAAACGAACGACGAGAACATTTGAAATCGTTCGTGGAATCGAACGCGGAGGAGGCGTTAGGGAAGAAGTGCCAACAACGGTTCGGGAACGATGTACCGTTCTTGCTGAAAGTTTTATCCGTCGCCAAAGCCCTTTCGATACAAGCGCACCCAGATAAACAGTTAGCGGAGAGATTGCACGAGGAAAAACCAAACATGTATAAAGACGCGAACCATAAACCAGAAATGGCCTTAGCGGTGACCGAATTCGAAGCCTTGAGTGGGTTTGTTTCCGAACCGAAAGAGTCGTTGCAGAAGTGCCCGGAGCTGCGAGCGTTGACCGGGATTCGTATGGAAGAGATGGATGCGATGAGAGAAGATAAGAAAGCGCAGATGAAACATGTGTTCACGAAAGTCATGTTGGCAGAGAAAGAGGAGGTGGCTACACAAGTGCAAACTCTCGTCAAACGATTAAAAGCAGAGAATAAAAAAGACGAACGAGACGAGTTAGCGTTGAGGCTGAACGCGCAATATCCAGACGACGTCGGCGTCATGTGTGCGTACTTGTTGAATTACATCAAGTTACAACCAGGGGAGGCGGTATACATGGCTGCAAACGAGCCGCACGCGTATTTAGACGGCGAGTGCGTGGAAGTCATGGCAACGAGTGATAACGTCGTCCGAGCCGGTTTGACGCCGAAAGCGAGAGATACGGAAATTTTATGCGACATGTTGACATACAAGTTGGGGAAACCGGAGGTTCTGACTGGAGATGTCATCGATAAAAACACGACGCGATATTCGCCACCATTCGATGAGTTCGAGTTGGAAGTCGTCTCGTGCGCCAAAGAGGATACCGCAGAAATGACTGTCAGTCAAGGGCCTTCGATATTACTCGTGAAAAACGGGAAAGGGAAAATCAACGACGATGTTGCGATTGAGAAAGGATCTGTTGTTTTTGCCAACGCCAACGAGAAGATGACTTTGACAAGTTCGGACGAGGGAGGGATTTCAATCTATCGAGCGCAAGTTAATACTCGCGTATTTTAATTTCACATGTGTGTGTGTGTGCGTGCGTAAACTCGCGTCATTCTTTTCGACCATTTTTGTGCCGCTTCTTTCGTTTCGAGTTCATGTGCAAAAGTCTTCATTTTTTTCTTTTCCTCGCGACGAACATCGAAAAAGAAGAAGAAGAAGAAGAAGAAGAAGAATGGCATGGATGGCTGCCACGCGTTACGAGCGGTGCTGTTCTTCTCGCGGGTTGTGTTATCTTCGTCCTCGTCGTTGCCATCGTAAAGTCGCTCTCGCTTCTTCTTCTTCCTCTCCTTCCGCGAGTTATAGCTCCGGTCCACACGACGAAACGTTTCGAGAGTTTGTTACCTCCGCGTCGAACTCATCCGCCGCCCTCGGATACAACGAAACAACGAACGTCAGAGGATTATTCGCAGAAAGAGACATCACAGCTGAGGACGAAATATTCCGCGTTTCGTTATCAGAAGATGACGGGAGAGTGTTTACAGTTGATTCCATGAATTTTGATTGGTCGTCAAGTTTAGCCAAACAGATTATTATGTTACGAAGGAAGAGGAGGAGAAATAGGAGAATTGATGATTACGATGCTGATTACGATGAAGAAGAATTGAAGACGGCGTACGTGAACGCATTGCCGAAGGAGGTCATTGGTATAGCAAATAAATGTTGCTTTTATGGTAACAATAGAGATGACGATGCGCGGTACGAACTTGTGAGCGCTTTTTTCGAGGCCATGGGCGACCATGACGCGAAGACGGAGTTGATGAAATATCGAAAACAAGTTTCCAGCGGCGACCAAGAAGAAGAGTACGGCTGGGCGGTGAGTCAAGTATTTTCAAGAACATTCAGAATTGAAGACGCAAAAGGCAGAAGAGCGCCAAGGCGCGTCATGATTCCAATCGCAGATTTGCTGAACCATTCGTCCGTGGATGAGGAAGTAAACGTGACATGGAGAGTGACGGAGGATTTGAGCGCGTTTGTCATCGAGGCGAAGAGAAACATCAGGAAGAACGAAGAGCTGATTTTATCTTACGGTGAGAGAAATGACCAACACTTTTTGTTGTTTTACGGTTTTTTACCGAACGTAAACCCGGACAATTCAATCGTGTTGTGGGAAAATGTCGACGAGTGCTTGAACTGGTACCAAGAACTCTGCGGCGCAGATGAAAACGATACAAAGTGGGACACGATGAAATACAAATGCAAACGAACGCTCGGTTTATTAAAGAAGAAAGACGAAGGGGATGTTGACGACGACGACGATGGCCACGCTAACGAAGAACGGCGTCGATTTATTCTCAGTCCAAATGCGAAAGTGGACAACACCACGTTACTCGTACTCAACGAGATATCTGGGGATAACGACATGGCAATAGCCGCGGTGAGAGTACGAGGGGAGGAAATTCTTGCGCAAAGGTTTACGTCGGACGAAGACTTGAAGATTGAAATAATCTTCAAACGATTAATGGAAGAAACAAACATGGATGAAACCGACGTTGAACTGTTGAGGTCGTATAGAAATAGGAAAAGAGATATTCTGAGCGAAATCGTTTAGATTTTCTTAACATACATAGGTAGTTTAGAGATGTAGTTGTAGTTATTTTATAACTTTAGATGTGTCTTACGGACATGCGCTTAGTAAGCTGTTTACCACGTGCACGACCAAACGCGCGGCGGCTTTTACGCTTGGCGAGATGCTTTGAGAACTCGATCCTAGCCTTCGTAAAGACTCGTAAACTGACGTTAATACCGGCCGCACGTGTAACTTTAACGCAGGATCTTGCGGATCAATAGCTAAGCATGTGTCGCGAATCCAATCGAGTTTTCTCTCCGCATCTTTCGTTGTCAAATCCGAAGAGAGTTGTTGCGCGAGCGAAAGCAACACAAATGGAGACAACGGACAGGGATGTTGTCCAAACACGCTCTCCGAAGCTACTTGAGAACACAACCACGAGACAATTTCGAGATTGGAAGTTCCTAGAGCTTGAGAAAATGCGGCTTCGAGATTGCCGGTATTCAACAATCTCTTAATCTCTATGGTGGGATCAACCGGCGCTTGCGGCGGTAGTTTCTGTTGCTCCAAGTCGGCGAGTGAACGCACGCCTCCTCCACCAACAGATTGAGGAGGATTTTGTTGCTGAAACATTCCTTGCGGAGAACCAAGTTGTTGTTGTTGCTGTTGTCCCATACCTCTGAATGCGTTGGAAACGGAAGACTTGAGCGCAGAATCTAAGGACCGAGGCAAATTTCTTATTTCGTTCACCGTTCTTTGCAACTCTTGGACGAGAGGCATGGCGTTTGCTTGCACCGATTGGTCCCTAATTTGCATAAGCTCGCTGTTAAGTTCACCTATCGAGCGTTCGAACGTGTTTGCAATTTGGTTAAACATGTTTTGCGTCGATCGTTCAAATGCTGGAATCATAACTTGTTGCATAGCTTGTCGAATTTCAGATTGAAGAGTCGTTTGCACCACTTCCTTCGCAGCAGCGACGGCGGCGCGTTGTGAAGCAGCCGCGTTCGTTGCCAGCGCAGCTTGCATAGCGGCGGCATTTTCACCCAACTGATCCGAAACTATCTGAGATATTGCGGTTGGTAAATCTTTCGTGGTTGCTTGCGACATTAACGCAATTAATTGTTTTTGACGCTCGCGCTCTGCGTTGTCTCTTTGGTCGCGTTCCTTTCGCAACTTTTCGCGTTCTTGTTTGAGTTCATTCTTAAGTTCTCTGAGTAATTTCGCGACTTCTCTATCACCACCGCTGGTGCCACCTGCAGTAGTAGTAGTAGTAGTAGTAGTAACCGGAGTTGAAGCAGGCGCAGCAGCCGGTTTACTCGCCTGTTGCTGCGCAACGGGAGGCAGAGGTTTATTGCTCATTGATGGAGAGCTCGGTGTGAGGTCCTCTGCGCTCGCTGATTGCGACCGAGATTTCATGAACATATCCGGCGTCAAGAGTCCCGAAACAGCCGGCGAAACAGCCGGCGAGGCAGCGCGTTGGGGAGGAGCATCGGTTGTAATCTTTACGTCTTCAAGCGATAAAGGATCATCTGGACCCTTCGGCAACAATCGTACGCAATCTAACATTGGTAAACGCAATTGCTGAATCGCACCCGTTTGCATGCAAAAGAGACCAAACTGCGCACTCTGCACATTGTCGTCTTCATCCGAAACGTCGAGTGCTACGAGTGATAAAATCGGTTGCGAAACACTAAATTGAGAAATGTAGTTAAACGGTTCCCAACCCTCGTCAAAAATATTCACGGACAGCGCGTAAACAACGTTTCTCTTGGAATCTGCAAACAAAAAGCATGTCTGATTTTTGTACAAGACGCTTACGCATTGAAAAGAATTCCAGAAACACTCCGAAGAATCTTCAATCCCAATCGATTGCGTCATTTCAAGATAAGAACCAGGTACCAGATACCCCTTTTGGCTGTACCGGAAACATTCGATGTAATTCTTGATATCAGTATCTTGGTTGATGCACGCTGTGGCTACAGCCAACATGTCTTCATTCAACCATCTCGCCGCGATGATTACTTTATTCTCGAGCGGAAACTTTTCATAACCAGCCGTTTTCGTAAATCCTAAACCTCGCGGTTCTAACTCATAGAACAAGATTTCCTTTTCAGTCGTCGCGACGATTATTCGCGAGTTCGGTATAATACCTTGTGTGGCGTCAATCGAAGTGATCGGGCCATCCAAGTCTACTCTTTCTTCAAACGGAATCGGCGACTGACCACCGGCATCTTCATTCAAATCTACGGAAGATTTAAATAAAGCGTTCCCGTATGCAACCACAAAGTGCGCTTTATTTTTATTGGGTGCATTAGCAACCACCACCCAGCAAAAGCTCGGCACGATTAAAGAGTCATTCGTCGCGGACAAAGTTGTCGTTCCGCTCACGCCGACGGCTTCGCTCGAAACGTCCAATTTCATCAACGTCGAGTCCTTGATCGTTTCCGAACTCTCGTCCTCGTTCAGTCTCCTCACAAACAGCGTTCCGTCTTCGCTCAAGGTCGCTAAAACGTTCTCTTCCCCTTTGAAGTACGGTAAAAAACTCATGCTCGCGATTGGCTTCTCGTGCCCTCTGAGAAGCGACCGAGATTGACTCATTCGGCTCAACACTCGCACCAAACCGTTACGAATGCCATAACAACAAAACGTCTTGTTCGCGGCAATCTTCATAGCGTTCGATTCTTGATACTCGGTCGCGTACACCGTAATCGGAGACGCTTCGAGTTGATTGTCTTCAGAAGACGCTAAATCATTTTCCGCGTTTACAACAAAACGAGGCAATTCGATCGCGCAGCCTTTCGTCAAATGTTTCAAGTCTTGTTGCTTCAAAACATCCTCGTCCTCGCCGTACTCGTAATATTTAACTTGCTTGTTTGCCCTCACCATCGCGACTAATTCCTCCTGCGTCGCGGCGCGTGGCGACGACGCCACGTCCTCCTTCTTCTTCTTGTTTCCGAACAATCCCATCGAAAATTCTCTCGTTTTTCTTGCAAAAATCAGCGCTTCTCCCAAAGTGGGGAAAAAGTGCAACCAATTTTTTTTGAAAGAAAAAGAAAAAGAAAAGAGAAATATACCAACGCGCGCAAAGAAAGAAGGTAAAAAAGACATCACGGCATTCATTACGCGAGCAGGTAAGACTTCTATACAACGTGTTCTTCTTCGCTTCCTTGTTCTTGTTCTTATCATCATCATCATCATCATCATCATTATCACTGTAGTCCCCAGAGTTCTTTCAACAACTCGTAGACGTAAAACGACACCGCGGCAGAGGGGAAAATTTTCGTATAGTTTGGAATCAAACCGGCATAAAGAGCAGGGATACCCTCGGTTTGCGCGATTTTCACGATACCCTGCACGACATTCTTGTATTGCGTCGCATTCTTTGCCCCCTGGGCAAGAGTTTTCATGCCTTGAACTTGCATGCGACGCTGCACGAGCTCGATCGGGTAGACGCCGGTTTGCGCAGCAGCTCCCGCAAGCGCGCCAAAACATAATGTCGGTAAAGGATTCGAGGATTGCGATAGAGTCGATTCGTCTTCGTGGAGGAAATGAACGCGAAACTTTTTGTATTGCTGCTTGCAATAATCATACACGAAGAAGTTAATGGCGCCGTAAGGAGCGACGCGAATCATATTCGCGCCCAAACCTTTCCACAACGCTTTTGGGCCCTCGTTTTTTATGAGTTCCGACCAAGCGTCTTCGAGGCGCATGCCGGTCCCGGAGACGCGCGAACGAAGCGTATCGATTGGATGCGTCAAAGCAGTTCCGCACATAGACGCAATGGACCCACCGATCATGCGTTCACCTCCACTCAAATCTCCCGCCGCAGTTTTGTAATTATTATTACTAGTATTATTGTTGTCGGTATGTTCTTTCTTCATTTTCAACCGTCTCGCTTTGAACGTGTCGTAGACGAAGAACTCAACCGCTTTGGTTGGCGCAATCCTCAAAACGTTTAAAGAGTTACCACGAAAGAGTGCCGGTGCTCCTTCCGTTCTAACGATGCGTTTTAAGGAACCCAAAACGCCACCATCGGTGGCAATTTTCGTGGAATCGAGCATGTATTCAATCTTTACGCGCTCCAAAGGAGCGACGACGGTGCGCGATACGCCACCGGAAATCGCCCCGACGAGTAAGTGCAAAGACACAGCTTTCGCTTGCGCTTTCCTCTTTTCGTTTTCGGACACACCTTTAGGAACGGTTACGAAAGAGTGATTGAGATCCGTCATACTTCGTCCCCACACCTCGACGACATCTCCCAAATCTGCCGCCGAAGAGAGCAACAGAAAATCTCGAAACTCGGCGAAATCGATTGCTTTCCCCATGGAGACGAAACCGCCTTTTCCATCTGAACTTTTCGGGAGTGATTCCGGCGAAAACAATCCCTTTCCCTTACTAAATGCCCCTTCACCTCGTTTTATCCGTTCTACCATTGAATCCACCTCTTTGTTCGTCGCCCCCCATCGCCCGAGCGCGAACAGCACTCGTTTCAACTGCCACGGCGTCAAATACCCCAAATTCTGTTTATCAAACTGTCGAAACGTTTTCAGAAGTTCTCGTTCTCGTTTTATCGCGTAGATTTGAAACTCTCGAAACGATAGCGTTGGACAATCTTCAAAATTTTCCTTCCTCTTCTTGGTTATTTTGTTCATAAACGACAAGACGGAGTCTCGCGAGGCTGGGAACTTCAACTTCTCCAACGCGACGCGGATATCTTCACCGGTAATTTCAACTTTGTTCGAAGATAAATCGTTAAATCTCCTTTGTAAGGCTTTAAATCCGTATGAATTTGGATCTGGAAGCGTGACATTTTCATCGGTCTCACTTTCAGCAGCCGTCGTCTCCGAATTCATCTTGTTGTTCTTGTTCTTGTTCTTGTTAATACTATTTTGTTCTGAAATAGACGCCGTCAAGATCGATCGCATTGGTTTCCTCGATCTTTTCTCTCTTCTCTTCGTCGTGGTCGTGGTATTTTCACTCGTCTTCTTCTCGTTATCTCCTTCATATTTTGTCGCGCAGTTGTTCGTTATGAATTCTGGGACTGAACTCTTGAGAAATTTCTGAACTCCTTCTACTCGTTTCTTAAGAAGACTAAAGCGAAGATCACCTCGAGGACCACTTCCAGACGCGGGAGAAAAACACGTTCGGCGATCCGGTGCTCCCGCTGCGCGCGATGTCGTCGTCGTCGTCGTCGTCATCGCGTTTGTTCCATTTAACTATTCTTCTTTTAAAAATCCGTTTTTTTTTGGGGGGGGGGCGGCGGGGGCGAGTCCACATGGTGCCAATTGGATGGATTTTTACTTTGTTTTCTTTTTCTCTTTTCTTTCGGGCTTTTTTTTGTCTCTCGAGAGCTCTTCTCGTCGAGAGAAAAAAATTTCGAAAATTTGGAATTTGCCCCCCCCTGCCCCCCCTTTTTGAGAGAGAAGAGAGAGAAGGAGG
>MDTG01268000.1_pt1 | contig 10290 bp, 10 predicted proteins | sample 811421 | NCBI WGS metagenome assembly MDTG01 (sample SAMN05326645, study PRJNA326480) | marine metagenome | isolation source: seawater | place: Pacific Ocean: South East | collected 2011
CAAGTCGATCCAATTGTACAACTCGGTCCAAATGAGGAGTTAACCGTTAGTTGGGACATTACTTCAGAAACTATTGATTGGTGGAGGCAATCTATTGATGGTACTTGTATAGTTCAACTTGATACAGACATGATGGCGAAAAACGTTGAAGGAAATGATCGTTATGTCTACAAGGATGAAGTTTACTCTTGGTCTCCAGGTCAATCTTCTTCCTTTGTCGCGTTTATCATCTTTGGATTATTATCACTTGTATTGGCAAGACTTAACGGACAAAATGAGAAATTCCGTTTGTTTTCGATATATTCTGGAATTTTGGCATTTGGTTTTGCTTTCCACTTATTCAATATCATTTATTGGGGCCCTGCAGTTCTTACTATTGCCGCTCTTTGGTTATGGCGTATGACTTGGATGAGTACAGAAGAATTCAGATTGATTCACGAAGATTATCAAAGAGCAAGGAAAGGTGTATCGACATTATATGCCGACCATTTCCAAGCACTTGCAGATAGTAGAAGGCAACTGAGAATAATTCTTGCATTACCGGTATTTGGTCTGTTAGGTGTGGTACTAGGCATCCCACCTCAAATCGATACAAGTCAAGAGAACTTAATGACAATCGCTGCATATGTCCTAATTTTAGCAGTTGGAGTTTGGATTCTAGTTCGTAGAGCAGATACAATGTATGGCGCTCTATATGGTAGATTAACCGATGTAGAAGTTAAGGCAACTCGTATCGAAAGAGATTTATCGGACCCGGCGCGATTATTACATGACTTAGCTAATGATGGAATAGACCTTGATGCCATTTTTGACGACTTACAATCTGGTAGAGAGGGCGGAATGGACGAGGAGGTGAGAGAAGATGTCTGAAGAAAAATCCGAAGAGGAAATAGATTTTGATCTCGATGATATCCTTGAAGATGAAGTAGTTGAGGAGATTCAACTTGAAGATATCGAAATGGAGAATGAGTCCGACGACAGTTCCGAATCTAGTGATTCAGAAGAGGAAGGCTCAGGGGCATCATTTCAAGATAGAGTAAGAGAGTACATGGGAGAGTTGGAAGACGAAACTTTCCATGTGCAACCAGTACAAGTTGACGATGAGCCTAAGCCTGAGCCTAAGCCTGAGCCTGAGCCCGAGCCTGAGATTGCTGAAGAGATTGTAGAATCGACAGATGTATCTGATGATGTCATCAATGAAGTTGAAAGCAGAATAATGTCTGCTTCGAGAGAACTTGACAGTTTGGTTCAAGGAGTAATCCAACAAGATAACAACTCCCTTGCAGCAACTGAGCTGGATATAATGGAAGCAAAGAAATATCTTTCATTACACAAATTAAAGCGAGCGAAAAGTAGCGTTAGGAAGGCTGAGAAGGCTCTTGTTACACTAGAAGAAGACGTACTCTACCTGCGTAGAAGCATTGCTATGCTACACCGTTTGTTGAAAGAAAAGAAAATCGATAGAATCGAGGCAGAGAATATTCTAATCGGTCTAAGAAAGGCGACTTCCAATGCAGAAATTGGTGATGTTGGTCAAGCAGCAACTGAAATTGAATTCCTAGTTGACGATTTGATTGGTGGTAATACTTCAACACTCAACCCATTCTTCTTCCGCCATTTCTGGCTTGGTGTAGATACTCGTTGGCCTGCAGGCGGTGATTCTGGAGTATTACTTGTTAGATTGATCAATGACGGTCCAATTGCCATGCCGGCAATGCGCTTGTCTCCACCGGTTCCAGAGGGTTGGAGTTCAATTCCTTCTTCAGTCGACCTGCCAATTATTGCTCCAGGCGGTAATCTGCCACTAAGATTTGATATCAAGTCTGAAGGCAGATATGGTGCTGACGAAATCCCATTGTCCCGAAAGCTGGCTGTTTCAACAGGCTATGAAATGCGCTCTGGTGAAATAATGGTTACAATTAGAGCACAGAATCGCTCGATGGAGCCGCTTTCAGATGTTATACTCTCGCCGTGGTTGCCTCCGGGTTATACTACGGCAAAAGTTCCGTTTGTGGAACGTTTATCCCCCGATGAGGTAGCGGTAATCAGAATGCCGCTGACCATCGACATGGGCACAGGAGGTAGTTCTTGAGCCCGTATCCAATTCCACCCGTAAAGCGGGAGGACGAGAAAAAAAAATAAAATGGTGAAAAATATGAAAAGAAAAGAAATGAAGAACGAAAAAAGCGATAACCTTGCTGCAATGGGTATCGGTGCGATGATTGTATTTATCGCGCTGATTCTTGTTGCTGCAGTGGCATCAGCGGTTATTATTCAAACCGCTGAAAAGTTGCAACAGAACGCACAGACCACAGGTGACCAAACCCAACAGCAAATGGCAAGTAAAATTACGCCATTGAGCGTTGTTGTAGAAATAGAAGCAGGCGTTGCACCCAATGCTGGAGCCACTGAAGATGTACTTAGAGTGACATTTGAACTTGCTCCTGGATCCGAAAATGTGGACCCGGCAAACGCAGTTTGGAACGTAGTCTGTGAATTAGGCGTTGATGCCGGTGATTTGACTGGTTATGGAAGAGTAAGCACCCACTCGCCAGAGCAAATTGCTGCTGACTTACTATTCCCTGGTGAAGTCTATGAGGTTTCAATAACACTCGGGGCTGCAGCACCTGGTTGCGATATGGAATTGAATGCTGCTCATTACCTAATGTTCCAAGCCGGAAATGCAGGATTCACATATGAAGTAATGAACTATGGTGGTTCAAATTCAGTTGGGACGGTGATAATTTGAAGTCAAACAAAGAAACCCAAAACAATGACAACTGGGCTGCAATTGGTATTGGTGCAATGATTGTATTCATCTCGCTAATTTTGGTCGCAGCAGTTGCTTCTGCGGTTATAGTTCAAACTGCTGAAAAACTTCAGCAGAATGCTCAAAGAACCGGTGAAGATACTTCAGATGAACTATCAGGTAAAATCACAATTCAATCAGGATATATCCAAAATGGTGGCGAGTATGTACTTTATGTTAGACTAGGTGCAGGTAGCGATACAATTCAAACCGTAGATATCTCATACCAATTGTATTGTAATGCAGGAGCAGGGTATGAAACTTCCCCACTGGATAATACAATGGTTCAATTACAATCTGATCCAAACTTTGCAGGTGGCGAAGATGAACTATTAGTTGCAGATCCATACAAGATTATGATTACGCCAGGTGAATGTACAGCTACAGACGTTATTGCTGCAGACGGAAGAGTCGCACTTTATCTGCATGTAGAAGATGGTGGAACTACCTACGAAATGTTACAATTTAATACAGACGATGACGGAACCCCAATTATCTGATTTTGCTTGCTGTTGAGAATTAATTTCTCGATGGCAAGGAGGTATACTAATGGCATGGCCATTTAGTAATAACACAGGTAATATCCGAGATGCAGATGCAGAACTAAGTGAAGAACGACTGAAAATATTGTCAAACGTGGCAATTGAACAGGTTCCACTTCCTGAAGAGGGAGAACTTAGTGAAGAAGATGCGTGGACGATTTCACCAGGTCCGACTAGGGCTAAGATGAACAGTATCGGTAGTGTACCGACAGTGGCACAAACACTGGCGCCATCACAACCTGCTCAAGTCAATGCCCAAGTCGACACATCTGGATTGGAGCGATTGATCAGTAGTCGTCTCGACATGGTCGAGGACGTACTAGGATTGGTTGAAAAACGCCTTGAAGAAAGCATGACATTTAGTCCTGAAGGACAAAAGGTTGATGATGAAGGTAATCCAATCGTTCATGATGATTCCGAGGAAGCAGAACTCGGAGCAGGAGACACAATTATCACCGCAAGTGGTGAAGTAATTCCTGCTGCGGGAGTTAACCGCTTAATGGCTGAAGATGAGGCGCCATTGGTTGAGTTGTATGAAGCCCAAGCTTTAGCAGCCAATCCATTCCTTGTCGCACCTTCTTCAGGCCCAACAACTGAAGCAAACAAAGTTGGAGCACCAACTGTTGCTGCTCTATTACTTGACAATATGTCGGGTATGGCTGCAGTAAATTTTGTTCAGAAGGCGATTAATTCAGGTATGCTAAATCAAGATGAAGGCAATTCAGTATTGGCGATTGTACAACTTGCAACGCCAGGCGAAGCGGAAGAGGCATTAGAAGACCATCTTCCGCATAGAGAATTGCTAACATTTTCAGCATTGGTAACATCTTGGAGACAAGTAAAGCAACTTAGAGGAGAAGAATGAAATGGGAGCATCGGTCGGTATTGGTGGCCTGATTGTTGGCACTTCGATGTTGGTAGTATTAGCGTTAGCCGTTAATGCTGTCGATCTTCGATTAGAGTCATCATTAGAAACCATTGAATCGGCCAATGAACTATCCCCAATCTTCACCATAGATAACGCAGATATCGCTTTAGGAGCAGTTACCTCATTACAGATAGATGATCCTGGAACAGGATATGTAAATGGAACGTTAAGCGCCACAGGCGGCGGTGGTTCTGGATTTTCTGGAACTTTTACAGTCAATAATAGCGGAGCAATAATCAACTGGTCAATCACCAGCCATGGAGATTACTCGTCCGACCCAACTATTGTTATTGACGGCCCGCAACCTGGCGGTGTAAACGGTTCATTATCTGTTGTTTCAAGATCTACTGTTGTCGATGTAAGCATCACTAATACTGGTTCTGTTATTGTCCCAGTCAATGAAGTATGGATGTTTCTTGATGGAGAAAATGCTCGTAATTTAGGAAAATTGGCACCCGTAGTGGATTCTCCAACTATCTTCCCTGGCGATACAGTTGATATTGTATGGCGCGGACATGGGAATAATGCATTTGAAATAGCAGCACTTTCTTGTAACGGTTTCAATACTGCAAGAGCACTTGTATGAGGTATGATTATGGCAGACGGAGGAGCATCTACATTCATTTTCCTGGCGACTGCACTTCTTGTGTCTGGTGCAGTTTCAGCAGTACTAATCAGTCAATATGGAGATATTACTTCTGCCATGGAGGTTGAACGCCGTGAAAATGAGGCGGATGCTAAAACTTCATTCGAATTTGCTGGCGATTTGGCTAATGTTGCGTATAACAATGATCCTGTTAACCCAGCTGAGACAATCACGTTTTACTTACAAAATACTGGCGAATATGTTCTTGATGAATCGACATTATTTGTTCAGTTAGAAGGTTCTGTAATCTCGAGCGCAAATGTATCTTCTAGTTTACTTCCTTCTGGTACTAGTTGGGGGAATATAAATCTGCTTGAAGTTGTCCTTTCAGGAGCATGGGGTTTTGCGGATAATACCGACATTAATCTAACAGTTTTGGTACAATCAGTTCTTGTTGGTGGATACCAAGGAGAAGATGTAGAATCTACGGTGGTGAGATTAAATGAATTATGAGGATCCATTGAATTTCCCGCATAAGCCGGTTGAAGACGGTTTTGCCTTTGATGTAGAAACAGACTCACTCGCTGATACTATGGGGCTTAGATTGCCTAATCGTTCACTTTATGTGTTACAAGGTGTAGTTGGTGCAGGAAAATCACTCATTGCTCAAAGATTAGTTCACGGAATGCTTCATAACGGTGTAAAAATATTGGTTGTAACAACAGAATTGACCACCCGAGGCTGGATTGAACAGATGGAATCGATTGGTTACGGAGTTACTGATGCATTGCGCGAAGGTAGTTTGATGGTTTTCTCGCGGTTTGGTACTGTTGCAGAAGCCAGAGCAGAAGTTGGTCTTGAAGAGGTATTGGCCAGTGAAGCTGTTAGCGAGGCTGATGTTGTTATACTTGATTCAGCAAGTGCATTGATGCCTGACGACCTTGATGATAAACAGCGTTTTGATTTAATGCAAAGGTTAAGAAAAATTACTGTTGACGGTCGCTCAGTAATGCTATGTGTTGACCCTGATGAAATGAATCACAAATTGTTGCACAATATGAGAGCTTCTTCAGAGGTAGTACTCGACCTTTCCACCACCTTAATCGGTGGTGATTTGAAAAGAAATATTGTTGTAACTAGATTCCTAAGAGCAGCAGGTCCAGTTCAAACAAGCGTGGGATGGCGTGTTGAGCCAAGCATGGGCTTCATTGTAGATATTACTGCGGTTAGTTGAGGGGCGTTATCATGGCAGAAGAATCGAGATTTGCAAAGGGCGACCTTAACGGCGTCATGGCGGCTTATCCGCATGTTGCTGATTGGGTCAGAGATTTCGAATCTCGTTATGGCTCACGTCCTATTTACTATGGTCCTTTGGATAGAGATGCCAAGAAGACACGACCTTACAATTTGATTTACTTGGCCAAAGAACCAATTTTTATTCACATTTATGAACCACCAGAAGACGATGAAGGCAAAGGAGGTCAAATCCTATGGTTTGGTCTTGAACCGCAACTTTCTGAAGAAGAAGAAAATATGCGTCGGGAATTGGTTGAAACTTTGCTACAAGAAGCACCAACTGCTCCAACTTTTACCACTGATGGCGAATTTGAAAACATCTTGACTCAAATGATTGAGCGCTATTCTGTACTTGAAAGTGAAGTAGGTGTTGCTCCAAGACGACAAGGTCGTTTATGGGAAATGGTTGGTATGGATGACAAACGTGTTGTAGTCAATCCAGAACAAAGAGATCGTCTAAAATATATCATTATTCGAGATTTAATTAAGAATGGTCCATTAGAGCCACTGCTTTCTGATGAGATGCTGGAAGATATTCACTCTGTAGGATTGAAGCATATCCATATGGATCACAAGGTATTCGGGATGGTAACCTCCAATATTAGATTTAGAGAACGTGAGATGTTATCTCGCTATCTAAGAGCCATGTCAGAACGTATTGGCCGTCCTGTTTCTGACAACAAACCAATTATTGACGGTGCGTTGCTTGACGGTTCCCGTATCAATATCATATTCTCTGATGACGTATCTATGTTAGGTCCGTCATTCACCATCCGTAAATTCGCTGAAGAAACAATTTCAATTATCCAACTAATCAAATGGGGTACAATTTCTTCGCAAGTAGCGGCATATATCTGGATCTGTCTCGAGTACGGTATGTCTGTTTTGGTATCTGGTGAAACAGCATCAGGTAAAACGACAACGCTTAACGCGATTCTACCATTTATTGATCACAATGTCAAAATCTATTCCGCTGAAGATACTCCTGAGGTAAAGGTTAGGCACAAGATTTGGCAGCGATTAGTCACACGTGATTCTAAGAATGAAGAGTCAAGAGTTGAGATGTTCGATTTGTTGAAGGCTGCACTAAGGAGTCGTCCAAGATATATCATCATCGGTGAGATTCGTGGTGTTGAAGGTGCGACAGCATTTCAGGCGATGCAGACAGGTCACCCAGTTATCGCTACATTCCACGCATCATCAATCGTTAAGATGATTCAGAGATTTACTGGTGATCCAATCAATGTTCCAATTCGTTTCTTTGACAACTTGAACTTCGCTATTTTCCAAGAAGTAGTTGAAGCACCAGGTGGCGGTATTGCTCGACGTGTAACCGGTATCGATGAGGTAATTGGTTACAATAAGCATAGCGATGGTGTTCTAACTCGTGGTATGTTCGAGTGGGATCCTGTCAAAGACAAACACTATTTCCGCGGTATGTTCCAAAGCCACTTGTTAGAAAACAAGATTGCTGCTATGGCTGGATTTTCTAATAAGCGGGATATCTATGATGAAATGCTGAGAAGAGCTGCATCTTTGGAAAGGATGGCTGAAAGAGATTTAACACATTATGATGATGTGTTTGACTTACTCGGCATTTACTACAATAATGGATTCGAAGCCTTCGACCGAGCAGTTGACACTTGGACAGGGGTCAATCACGGTTAGGAGGTTTGAGTATGGAGAGAATGCCGATCTGGCAAGTAGCGGTTAGACGGCTTGAAATGCCGATTGCGCGTTTCTTATTCATCTTCGTAGGTGGTGCTGCATTTGCTGGGTTGTTGGCCGCGTTGGCTCTTATTTTCTTCACCGGGGGATTAGGCGATGGAGCGTTATTCCAAGGGTTCGCTGGAATTTTAATGATTTTTGTTATTCCTTTGATTTGTGCCCTTGCAGCACTAGCATTTCCACTACTTGAAGTTCAACGCTCAGCCACTAGAATAGAGAAAGAAATGCACATGTTCATCACAAGAATGGGTATCCTTTCACTTGGGGAAGTAGGCGCAAAATCAATCTTTGATATTCTCAAGCAGATGTCTGATTATGGTGAATTAGCTTCTGAAGTAAAGCGTATTGAAACATTGGTAGATAAGTGGCACACCTCTTTACCAGAAGCAGCCAGAATTGTTGCACATCAGAGTCCAAGCCCATTGTGGACTGATTTTCTTGATAGAATGGCGTTTTCAATTGAAGCGGGTCAGCCAATCGATGAGTTTATGCGTGCTGAACAAGAAACTGTTGCTGAGCAGTATAACACTCTTTACGATACAAGATTAGAATCTGTTGATACTCTCAAGGAGATTTATGTCTCATTAGTTTCAGCAGGCTTATTCGCCTTGGTTATCGCTGGTATACATCTTGTTCTGTTTGAGGTTGGCTCACCTGATGCAGAACCGATTGAGATTTTTAGTAGAATTAGATTCTTGCTACTTGCAGGGTTTATTTTTCTCATTGTCCAAATAGGTGCAATGTTTGCTTTTAGAGCAACAATACCTGAAGATCTAACCTTTGCTAGAGACGACATGGATACACCATTTCGAATTAATTTCCGGCGGGCATTTTTAGTGGCTGGAGCATTTTCAGCCTTACTCTCAGTTGTCATGTCCGTAGCAGTAATGTCTGCTTGGGATGTACTAAGTGACCAATGGGATAAGTATGGTTTGCTGATTTTTGCGATTCCTCTAACTCCACTATTATTTCCAGCATTTATGATGAGTCGAGAAGAAAAAATGGTTTTACGTAGAGATGAAACATACCCAGATTTCATTAGAGCTCTTGGAGGTACTGCTCAGGCTAGGTCTTCTGAACCATCTGCAACTATCAAGGCACTGCGGGGCATTGACTTTGGTATGTTAGATAGTTCAATTGACAGACTTGAAAAGCGGCTATCGACAAGAATAGATTCTGATAGAGCTTGGGATTATTTCAACGCTGATACAAATTCAGCGGTCATTTCTCGTTACATGAGAATTTATATCGAGGGTTCGCAGTCATCTGGTAGGCCAGCGGAAACTGCTGAGATGGTTAGCCGATCTGTTGGTAGTTTACTGTCACTTAGGCGAAGACGTGCACTTTCTGCCAGTACAATGTGGGGTGTTGCAATCGGTTTGTTAGTAGCTAGTGTAACAAGTCTCAACGTAACAATTTCAATTGTTTTGCAACTTGGAGATGCGATTGCTGGTGTGGCAAGTGGACTTGCAGATACAGATGTTTCAGCTCTTTCTGACTTTGGCGGAGGTGTTGCATTGCCTGTTATGGAGGATGCTAGTTCGGTCGGAGAAAATATTAGGATGTTCAAAATTGTAGTATCAATTTTGGTTCTCATTCAGGTTGCTGCAGTCTCTTACATAGCCACACGATTGCGTGGCGGCGGCATTACTAGTTCATTAGGACAGATGATTTCCTTATTGTGGATTGCCGGTATTACTTCTTTACTTACGGCGTTTATACTTGAAGCCGCATCTTCAATATTCTCGGTCTAATGAGATTGTCAAGTATTATAGATTGATTTTACAATCACTGATTATGCAACCGGCACCCGGACCCCCTGTACAAGCCCCAGCACCTCAACCTATGCAACCTATGCAGCCAATGGCAGCATACCAACCACAACCAAAATTTCTTGATAAGTATGGAAATTATACCTTTAGTAAGTGGCTTATGATTGGTGCTGTATTGATTGTTATCGGAGCGATGTTTACTCAGGTGACAGATTTGGTTGGTGCACCTAATCCTGCAGATTATGATGATGCAGGTAAGTATGCTGAGGATCAATTCTCACATGAGAAACTTGGCACAACACTCGGAGCGTTTGCAAATATGTTGCAATCAATAGGTTTGGGTCTAATTGGGTATGGGCTACTTAGAGAAGCCAGTGAAGGAGATGCTCACCACACAGCAGTTAGAGTGACAGCAGTAATCACTGGTGTATTGATAATTGGAAATATTGCAGCATCTAATCTATTGCCAATTTGATTAACGTTTCATTTCTTCATTGATTCGTTTTTTAGTTGCAGCCCATGAACAGATAGGGCACTGAGTTAAGTCGTGATTTCTTGCTGGACAGTATTCTCTACCAAAAAAAATAATTTGCAGATGTAATTTATTCCACAATTCTTTGGGGAAAATA
>MDTG01065301.1_pt1 | contig 10289 bp, 6 predicted proteins | sample 811421 | NCBI WGS metagenome assembly MDTG01 (sample SAMN05326645, study PRJNA326480) | marine metagenome | isolation source: seawater | place: Pacific Ocean: South East | collected 2011
TAAAGGAATTGTTTATTGGGGAAAGCCTATAGAAGAGGTGTTTGAAGCCCAAAACATAGCGCATGATTTTCAATTTAAGTTAGAAAATGGGGACGAATATGGCGAAACCTTATTCCCCGGGAATGGTATGGAATTCATTCACAGAAGAACGGAACAAACAGATGTCTATTTTGTGAGTAACCAGCATTACAAGCCCAAAACAATAAAGGCTACATTCAGAATAGCGGATAAACTACCTGAATTATGGAATGCCAATACTGGTGAAGTTATTACCGCACCTGAATATAAGAAATTGGCGGATGGACGAATGGAGGTAACACTAAGAATGGAAGAGGCAGGTTCGGTTTTTGTGGTTTTTCGCAAAGCATTAATCGAAGAGAGCGCCAACAATTTTAAACCTGCAAAAGAAATAGAAAAATTGACTTTTACAACACCCTGGAATGTTTCATTCGACGGTGCTGGTGCTCCTGAAGCTATTGTAATGGAAGAACTGATAGACATTGCAAAGCACGAGGCTACAGATGTGAAATACTTCTCAGGAACCATCTCTTATGAAAACCAAATAAATGTTGATCAACTAAAAGAGGGGACAAAAATGATTTTGGATTTGGGCGAAGTAAATGTCGCAGCAGAAGTATTTGTAAATGGTAAATCAACAGGTTTATTGTGGAAACGTCCTTTTACTTTAGACATTACCGATGCGCTTAAAACAGGAAAGAACGAAATAAAAGTGAACGTAGCCAACCTCTGGATAAACCGTATAATCGGTGATCAGGAATTGCCTGAAGATACTGAGTGGACTACTAATACTGGTTCTACTGCCAAAGGAATGGGGCTTGCAAAAATTCCAGATTGGGTAATTGAAGGTAAAGAAAGTCCAACAGGCCGTAAAGCTTTTGTGGGATGGAAATGGGAGCATATCAAGGGTAAGGAATTGCTTCCTTCGGGTTTAATCGGTCCAGTAAGCATTAGAGTGAATAAGTAAAACACCGCACACTTATTGGATGAATTCGAGTCATCTAGTACGTGCACATAATTTTAAATAAATGAGCATAAGATATTTGTTTTTATCAGTAATTATATTTTCATTTTTCACGATGGCCTGTGAAAAGAAGGTTGAGACGCCTAACGTTCTGTGGATATACGTTGATGACATGAGTGATTGGGTAGGATGTTATGGTGATAATACGGTAGCAACTCCTAATATTGATGCACTTGCAAGCGATGGGATAAGGTTCAACCGAGCCTATATGCCTGCACCAGTTTGTTCAGCTACACGTTCTGCCCTGATAACCGGGACTATGCAAACCACTTATGGCTTACATCATCACGAAACGTTGGCGAAAAAACCAATACCTAAAGAAATAACCACAGTCCCCGAATTATTCCGAAAAGCTGGTTACCTGACTTTCAATGAAGCTAAAACACATTATAACTTTTCATACAAAACCGATGACTTGTTTTCGCCTGAATTTGAGCGTCCCTCTTCAACCATTGTTAAAAGCCATTTGGTGGGGCACGACCTTACTTGGCTCAAACAGCTTCGTGGAAAGAAATTTTTCGGACAAATACAGCTTTCGGGTGGGAAATATCAAGGAGAAGCCGGCAACAAATATCCTGCACCCAGTCGTATCAAAGAAAGTGAGGTAACAGTACCCGCTCAATATCCCAATAATTCTGTTATGCGAAATGCTATTGCCCGCCATTATGAGCAGATTGTTTTTTGCGACAGTCAGGTGGGATCCATTATTCAGGCACTCAAAGAGTATGATATATGGGACAATACAGCTGTTTTTTTCTTTACCGATCATGGTTGTCAAATGCCAAGAGCAAAACAGCATATTTACGATGAAGGTGCAAAAGTGCCATTTATTGTGCATTGGCCAAAAGGTAATAAGCAACTTTTAAATAAAGGTAAAGTTCGAGACGATTTGGTAAGCGGCATCGATATATCTGCTTCATCTCTTGCTTTAGCAGGCATCGAAATCCCTGAGTTTATGGAAGGGAGTAACCTGTTTGCAAATAATTATAAAGAACGCGATTTTGTTGTAACGGCAAGAGATCGCATGGGAATTGCCATTGACCGCGTACGTGCTGTTCGTAGCGAGAACTATTTATATGTAAAGAATTATATGCTTGACCGCCCTTTGTATCAGCCGGCATACCGCGATGGTTATGCTACGTTTATTTCACTCCGAAAAATGCATGACGAGGGTAAATTAACACCGCTTCAGGCATCTTATCACGAGGCTTCACAGCGGAAAGGTGAAGAACTGTACCATATAAAAGATGACCCTAACCAGTTGAATAATCTTGCAGGTGATTCTAAATATGCTTCAGAACTCATAAAACATAGAAAAGGTCTTGAGGATTGGATAAAGGAGACGGATGATAAGGGACAGTATCCCTTAGATAAAGAAGATTTAATACAGGTGTACGAAAGAGCCAAAGGGAAAGTTTATAATCCTGAATATAAGTTTATAAAAAAATAGAAAGATGAAATTATTTAAAATTGAAAACAATAGGAAAACAATGAAACCAAGAATCGTTTTACTAACGATTTGTATGTTTCTGATTTTTAACAGAATCGTAGGTCAACAGGAAATTTTAATAGAAGCTGAAAGTTTTATTGATAAAGGTGGTTGGGTAGTAGATCCTCAGTTTGTAGAGCAAATGGGGTCTCCTTATTTAATGGCGCATGGTATGGGAGTTCCTGTATCAAATGCTAAGACAACTATAAAATTTAAAGAAACGGGTAAATATCATGTATGGGTTAGAACAAAAAATTGGGTTCCTGGAAATTGGGAAGCTCCAGGAAGATTTAACGTTGTCGTAAATGGAAAAGTTTTAAAGAATACGTTAGGACTCCAAAATGAATGGTCATGGGAGTACGCTGGAAAAACGAAAGTTAAATCCTCTGAAGTAAGTATAGAATTACAAGATTTAACAGGTTTTAATGGTCGTTGCGATGCGGTATATTTTAGTAAATCGAAGGAAGCGCCTACAAATGTGATTGCTGAATTATCAGATTGGAGAGCGACTGTACTTGGTGAGACAGTGAAGCCTAAAAGAACAGAAACTTTTGATTTGGTAGTAACTGGCGGAGGATTGGCAGGTTGCGCTGCAGCAATTGCAGCAGCAGAGCAAGGCTTGAAAGTAGCTTTAATTCACGATCGCCCAGTGCTTGGAGGAAATGCCAGTGAAGAAGTAAGAGTGCACACTTTAGGGATCTATGGTAAGTATGAGCGTATTTTGAAAATGATTGATACCGAACATTATCCTAATGGATCGTATAAAGCAAAATACGATCAAGAGAAAAGGGATAAAAATATGAAGTCGATTGAAAACATCACGTTGTTTTTAAATTGGCGCGCATATGATGCTTTGGCAGAAAACAATTCAGTCAAATATGTAGATGCGCGTCAAACTTCAACGGGAGAAAGAATTCGCTTTGAAGCACCTTTGTTTGTAGACTCTACAGGAGATGGATGGATTGGTTATTGGGCTGGAGCTGAATTCTCGTATGGAAGAGAGAGTTTCAATAAATATGGTGAAGAATGGGATAAATGGGGTGAATTATGGAGCCCTGAAATTGGAGATGATTTTGTAATGGGGTCATCCGTTCTTTGGCAAACGGAAAAAACGAAAAGTTTAGAGAAATTTCCATCCTTGCCTTGGGCAAAAGATATTTCTCAAAACCATTCAGCCATTGCAGGGGAGTGGTATTGGGAGTTCTCGAGAAATGATTTGCATCAAATTCATGATGCGGAGACCATTAGAGATCATATGCTACGCGCTATTTATGGATCTTTCTCAAAGGCTAAAGAAGATCAAAAGAATGACCATGTGAAATTACAATGGGTTTCATATTTAGTGGGGAAACGAGAATCTAGAAGACTTGTTGGGGATCACATATTTACGTTTAATGATGTACGGGATCAAGTTAAGTTTAAAGATTCTGTTGTCATGGAAATAAGAGAAGTGGATGTTCATTTTCAGCAAAATTTAGAGGATGAATCAAAACCAGATTTTTTATCTAAAGCGCTCTTTTTCCATACGCCAAAATACTATATTCCTTACAGAAGTTTGTATTCTAAAAATATAAGCAACTTATTTATGGCTGGGCGTAATTTTAGTTGTTCTCATATTGGGTTAGGAGGCCCTAGAGTGATGCTTACTACGGGTCAAATGGGAGCAGCAGTTGGATTTGCATCTGCTATATGTAAGAAATACAACGTAAACCCAAGAGGAGTGTATACGGAGCATTTGGATGAGTATATGGAATTAATTGAAAAGCAACAATAACTTGATGAACCAAAATTTCTTTATTATTTTTATTGCTATTATATTCGGGTTTAAAGAACAAAAGCAACCGACTCATAACCCCATGTTTTTTAATATGGCTCAGGAGTATAAAGAAGTTGTTGAAGATCAGGGATTATTTGAGTTTTATGGACAGGATACTGCTGTTGTACATGAACTTCACATGTTGTCGGATACCTCAGGAGCACCTCGTCTGTTTTATGCAGCCATTGAAACACCGGTGTGTGCAGGTGGTGAATGCAAATTGGCGAAAATTAAAGTGTATTGGAATCTACTAGGGAATTATGTAGGTTTTGGAATGTACGAAAAGACTCCATTAACTAAAAATGAGCATGACCCGTTTACAAATGCTGATTATAAAAAACTACATCAATTATTAGGTGATCGACATTCCATATTAGAGCGTCGCGAGATGGATGACTTGATTGATGAAGTTCCTGTGGTGGGGGAAGCGTTGAAAATATATAAAGGAGTAGATGCTATTTCTGGAGCAACCAAAAAGGAAATAAAGGAATCAGTTGTAAAGGGAGGGTTGTATTCTTGTTACACCTTATGGCACTTAGTGCATGGGGAAGTTGTAAAGGATATGCAACAGCACCTTAAATCGATGTATTCCGATACCATCAATAATTACTTCTTGAAATCCCCCTATGTGGATTACCAAGAATATGGATTGAAGAACCTAAAACAACAAGATTTCGATGATCATTTTGAAGAGGTTATTCAGATATTTAAAGAAACTTCGTCAATTACGAGAGCCTATATCTTAAAAAAAATCCCAAATGATTTGTTTGTAGAAAAGAGAGTTACAAATCAATTTTATGAAATGTTTTCGAAGGTGGATATGAATACAAGAACACAATTGATTCAAAAAATGAGGGTTGCTCATAGCGATAGTTCTCAAATATTGGTCGAGCAGATAACTGATATGACCAAGAATCAATTAACTGCTTATTTAAAATATCTAGAAGAAGAGGCAGTGAGCATAGATAGAAAAGTTAAATCCTATTTAGTAAAAGCAAGTAATTATAAGGGATATACTTATAACTACTTGATAAAAGAATTTTTAAAAAACAGAAAATGATATCGTTTATAGTATCCATTATTGTATTGGTTGTAGCGTATTTTACGTACGGAAAATTTATTGAAAAAGTATTTGGTGTAGAAAAAGAGCGTATTACTCCTGCATTAAGGTTGAGAGACGATGTAGATTTTATGCCTTTACCCACTTGGCGTATTTTTTTGATTCAGTTTTTAAATATTGCCGGCTTAGGGCCAATTTTCGGAGCTATTGCAGGAGCCATGTTTGGACCTGCAGCTTTTTTATGGATTGTTTTAGGTAGTGTTTTTGCAGGAGCTGTGCATGATTATTTTTCGGGAATGCTATCAGTTCGTCATGATGGATTAAGTATTAGTGAGGTTGTTGGGATTTATCTAGGTACAAATGTAAAACACATTATGCGTGTGTTTACAGTAATTCTATTAATTTTTGTAGGGACGGTGTTTTTAATGGGGCCAGCAAAAATTATTGATGGTATGACCGATAATATATGGAGTATTTGGGTTTGGGTAGTCATTATTTTAACATATTATATAGTATCGACTTTACTTCCTATAGATAAACTTATAAGCAAAATATATCCAGTGTTTGGAGTTGCTATGCTGCTAATGGCCGTAGGACTAATTATAGCTTTGTTTTTTGGTGATTATCATATACCAGAACTAGTACCAGAAAACTTAATTAATATGACTTCAAACCCCGAAGAAACACCACTATTCCCTATACTATTTGTAACCATTGCATGTGGTGCTATTTCTGGATTTCATGCAACACAATCACCATTAATGGCACGTTGTATGAAAAATGAAAATCTTGGTAGAAAAATATTTTATGGAACGATGATTACAGAAGGGGTGGTTGCGCTTATTTGGGCAGCAGCAGCTATGACATTTTTTGGTAGTGTTGAAGCGTTGAATGGAGCTATGACAGCTAATAGCAATAATGCGGCTTGGGCAGCAAATGAGATATCACTAAATATGCTAGGGAAAGTAGGCGGTGTACTCGCGTTATTAGGTATTGTCGCTGCGCCTATTACATCAGGAGATACAGCTTTTAGATCAGCGCGGTTGATTTTGGCAGACATCTTTAAATTAAACCAAATAAAAATTAAAAACAGACTGTATTTAAGTATCCCACTTTTTGTAATCGCTTTTGTGCTTACTCAAATAGATTTCGGAATTATCTGGAGATATTTTGCCTGGAGTAATCAAACGTTAGCTATGGTAGTACTTTGGGGCATTACAGCTTTTTTAATTTATGAAGGTAAAGCATATTGGATATCGGGGATACCAGCACTATTTATGACCATGGTGTGTAGTACTTATATATTGATTGCACCAGAAGGCTTTAATTTAGATAATGATGTGGCTTATTTGGGAGGAGGATTAGTTACAATATGTACTACTGTTCTCTTTTGGGTATATACCACCAAAAGAAAAAGAAAAAACGAAGTATAGTTCATAATTAATAAAATTAGTAAGAAAAATAATAAAAGGAGATACCACAAAATAAAAAGTATGAATAAAATAGATTACATCGTAATAATTGTATTTTCAATCGTTATTGTGATGGCAGGTTTAGCGTTTCGAAAACGTGGCTCTGATATGAAATCTTATTTTGCCGCGGGTGGTTCTGTGCCTTGGTCAATAAGTGGACTGTCATTATTTATGAGTTTCTTTTCTGCTGGTACTTTTGTTGTGTGGGGTTCTATCGCTTATGAATTAGGGTGGGTTGCAATTACGATTCAAATGGCCATGTGTCTTGGAGGTTTTTTAGTTGCTTATATTATGGCGCCGGCCTGGCGTAAAACGAATAGTTTAACCGCGGCAGAATTTGTGAGAAATAGGTTGGGTGATAGAACACAGAAGTTTTACACCTATTTGATTCTTATTTTATCCTTAGCATATACCGGAGCGTTTTTATATCCTGTGGCTAAAATCGTAAATGTTTCCAGTGGATTTCCAATTACTACATGTGTAATAATCTTGGGGTTGTTAATATTATTATACACGGTTGTTGGCGGACTATGGGCTGTAATAGTTACAGATGTTTTGCAATTTGTTATTTTGACCGCAGCAGTGTTCATTGTTGTTATTTTGTCTGTAAAATCGGTAGGTGGTTTTGACAATTTTATACAACAAGTACCAGAAAACTTTTTTGATTGGACAAGTGGTGAATATAGTTGGTGGTTTATCGATCATTAAGATACCATTTAAAATTACCTTTACTTCCAGTTCGTTTTATAGTCCGCGGCCATCCATTCATTTGTGATTCATTTTCTAATGTTACATCAGAAAATCTTGGCCAACAGTTAAAGGTAACTGATTTTTCATTTTTATTAAAAACAATCAAACCAAATCCATCGCTTAACTTATTTTTACTTTCAATATTGGCGTAAGCGATCATGGTTATTTTGTTACCCATACCATCTTCATAATCGCCAGTAAATGGCAGTGGATTATTGGGGTTATTGTTAGCTCCAGGTTTTTCATCCAATGGATGCCACCACCTGCGGTAATAGTTATTTACAATGGCAGGTGCGACAAACGAAAATGGTCCGTCGCGATAATCATCAATTCCGTGCTGAACAAGCGTAGCTAGATGTTGATCTCCAGCTAAATGAACTGCACCTGCATTTTGGATCATTTTTAACGCTTTTTTTCTGCCCTTTTGAGGCCAGCCGTTAGAATCTAAATCAGCATGTAAGTAATTTTCAAAATTCCCATGTCTATGTGCTCCTCCACAAAACCCAGTTTGTGAAAGAACGGCTTTAAAATGAACATTTTTGTATTGTTCTCCCCAATTCTTTAAAAAACTAATTTGCCTGTCCCCTAACAACTTAAGTCCTTCCAGATCTATGGTATTAGGGTCGTATTCTTTATTAAGAATATGGTCGGGCCTTGGTCCTTGTTGGGGTATCTTTCCAAGTGGTGCACTCTTAAATTTCCTGTCCTCTATTATGGCAAAGTCTATACCACCAATATTAAGATTAGTATAGTAAACCCCAATTCCTTGTTCGACAGGGGTTGGGTCGTATGGATCAGGTAAGTGAGCTGTCTGACAGCGCTCAACCATTTTCACATATTCGTGGTGATAAAAATAGCCGCCGCTATCTCCGCTTTGCGAAGATCCAACAATGCCTCCTTCTCCCCATAAATTGCCCTGACCAATATCATGATCGTCAGGAATGGTGACACAGGGCCGTTCGCGAAATAATTCACGAAATTGTAGTCCAAACAAAAGCCATGCAGCAGTATGTTCTTTGTGATCATAGCTTTGATCACCTGCAAAGAAAATCATATCAGGATCAAAATGATTAACATTGCGAATATATTCATCACGTGATCCCCTATCCTTATTTGAATTACAATTTAGTGATGCAACCACCACTTCATTTTTATCAATTGGATTTTTACGAATAAGCCCCTGAAATACTGCATCATTACCATGTCGTAATCTATATTGAACATCTTTAGTATTATCCCAATTTTCGATCCTAAATAGTGAAGACCATCCAATTTCATTAACTTTTTGCGTTGAAACTAACTTCCAAAGACCATCTTTTAGAAGTTCTAAACGTACATCTCTTGACTCTTTTGGATATAAAGGGAATAGCTGAGCTGTCATTTTCATGACATTATTTTGGGTTGTATATATCCCAAAACAAATAACTTCATCCCTTGGAACATCCACATCTATGATACTTTCTGGGTTGTTTTTAACCTTTTCAGCGTGATTCCACCAGTCATTAACACAATATGTGTCTAAATCATCAAAAGGAGCTTTTGTGAATGTGTTTTCTTGTCCACATGAGAAAAATGCACAAATGCATAACGTACTTAAATATAGTTGTAGTTTAAATCGATTCATCATTATTTATTTAATTTTAACAGATGGAACTATATGCACAGGTTTTTGTTTCCTGATAAATGAATGTATCTAAGGTCATCAGAAAAATCATTTCAAGTAAGTTTCTAATCTGTGAGAGTTGTAATTTACCATTTCTAAACTTTGTGTTTAGGCTCCTGCAATAATAATAATAATAATTTTATACATTGTATTCAAACAAATGTAAAAATAATTGCAATATATGTAAAAATTAGAGTGAAATAGTATCCAGTTTAGGATTAAATTTGTAAATTAAATAAATTTTAAAGATGAAAATTTATAGTTGGTATTTAAAGATTTGGTTAATAGTTCTTTTCGGAAGCCTTTCAGGATGCAATCCAGGCAAAAAAGATTCAGAGGTCGATATAAAAACAACAGAAATTTTAGATACTTCTTCTACTGAACAGTGGTTGAAATTTGTTGGTAATACCCATAGTCCTCATATAGTGCTCATCTCTGGAGATGAGGAGTATCGTTCAGAGGAGGCATTGCCACAATTGGCTAAGATATTATCTGAAAAACATGGATTTAATTGTACAGTACTTTTTGCACAGAAACCTGACAAGCCTGGAGTTGTAAATCCAAAATACCTAAAGAATATTGCAGGGTTGCAGCATTTACAAACCGCTGATTTGATGGTGATTTTTACCAGATTTAGGGAGTTGCCAGATGATCAGATGAAAGAAATCGATAATTATTTAAAAAGTGGAAGACCAGTAATAGGTATGCGCACTTCAACACACGCCTTTAGTTTTCCAATGACTGATTCTGCATCTGTCTGGCATCATTATAGCCACAATTATGACGGCCCAATTAAAGAATGGAAAGGTGGTTTTGGTCGCCTTGTTCTTGGGGAGCGATGGGTATCTCATCATGGGCATCACCGACACCAAAGCACATTGGGAATCATCGATGAAAACGCGAAAAGTCATCCAATAACTAGAGGGATCAATAATGGAGATATATGGGGGGCATCAGATGTCTATGAAGTGCGGTTACCTCTTCTTGGTGATTCCCA
>MDTG01218933.1_pt1 | contig 10289 bp, 4 predicted proteins | sample 811421 | NCBI WGS metagenome assembly MDTG01 (sample SAMN05326645, study PRJNA326480) | marine metagenome | isolation source: seawater | place: Pacific Ocean: South East | collected 2011
AGCACCGACCCGTCGCAAACCGAGAGCGTGCGCGAGCCGGGTGCACGCTAAGCGGAAGAAACCCGCTGATCTGGGTTCAAATCCCAGTGCCCCCACCAAGTCTAACATCTGCGAAGCGTCTTTTTCATGCTCCAATTTAGGTCGATTTGAAGAGACACCCATCATCGCGAGTATCATGAGACGAGGCTCGATAGCATTGGGGCTCTTAATGCTGCTAATCTCTCCACTCGCTGGGAGTATCGCAGCAAATAACTCCAGCCACGCTCATCATGCATTTTCTAATAACGACCCACAGATCGTGGACCCAGATCACTACCGAACGGTACCCTCGCAAGCAGGAATTTGGTGGGACCCAACAGTTGAATGGTGGGAAGTCTCATCTTTAGATTTGGATAGGAATAAGATTCACGACTCAATTCAATTAGCTTCTGGGCCAGTGAATGTGGGAATCTCATATTCCAGAGATATCTCGGTTGCTGATAGATTGACACTAAAGTCCATGGGCCTAGACATTCATCTTGAGCTGCCAATCGTTGATGCAATCTTAATCGGAGACATCGACCCTTCGAGAGCGATAGAGATATCCCAATTAGATGGCGTAGTGATGGTAGAGAGATATGGATCAGTAGTTTTCTACGGGGATGTGCAGACGCCTGCAGTCAAGGCCAGTAATTCAACCGAATATCCCGTGGGTGCATGGGATCTGGGCCTAACCGGCAAGGGAGTTAATATCGCGATGGTCGATACTGGAGTGGATAACGAACACCCTGGTCTCTCTGGAAAGTTTGTAGCTGGATATGACGCAGTATGCTACGTTCATAGTGATCCACAATGTATTCTTGCTGGCGGTAGAGAGGAAGATGGTTCGTTCGATCCGGACGATGGAAATCAGCATGGAACTGCTTGCATGGGCATGGCAAGCGCAACAGGGGTGGAAGCCGATGGTTCACAATCAGATTTCTACGGTTCAGCTCCAAATGCTGGTTTGGTAGATGTAAGAATTGGAACGGATGTAGGGGCTGGGCCATTCGAGAATTACTTGCTTGAGCAGGAGTTTTACGAGTCAGCAATGAACGGCCTACAGTGGATTATCGACCACAAGGATGACCAATGGCCCGGTGTCGATGATGAAAGCTACGGGATCGATATTATTTCCCTATCTTGGGGAATTACTAGCCACGAAGGAGGGGGATCAGATGGATCCGATATGCACAGTAGGATTTTGGATGAAGCTATGGAGATGGGCGTAGTAGTCTCGAACGCTGCCGGAAATGATGGAGAAGACAACGATGGCCTCTCGGGAATGAGTGCTTCCTCCCTATCCATCACTGTCGCGGCCACAGATGATAAAAACACAGTTAATCGGGATGATGACGAAATCGCTGGATATTCATCAAGAGGCCCTAGGAAAGATAATGGAGATGGCAACCCAATCAATGAACTGATTCCGGAGATAAGTGCTCCAGGTACGAATATTATTCAGGCGGAGGGCTGTGTCAGCAGCGGATCTTGTAACAACTTCATCGGGGGCGACGCTTCTCAGAACACATACACTGGCAGGGGGAGCGGAACGTCATACGCCACCCCATCAGTTAGTGGCGTTATCGCACTAGTAATGGAGGCAAATTCCAACTTATCTCCGATCCAAATAAAGGAAGTTTTGAAGCATACCTCTGAAAAGAGGGGAGAGCCCAGTGCGCCATCGGTTGATCCCTACTGGAATCGCGAATTCGGTTATGGGATGGTCGACGCCCTGGCTGCAGTAGAGCTAGCAATTTTTCTCGAAGAATCCGGACAGTCAAAATCAATTGATCCTTCTCTTCAAAGTCATGCCCTGAATTTCTCCAATGAGGGTATGATCAATATCACAGGCCATGCATGGGGTCAATCGGGCTCTATCGAAAGAGTGGATTTTAGGATCGGCAACGGACCATGGCAGGAGGCAACTTACTCCACAGATCCTGGAGAAATTGGCGCTCTAACTCCATTCTATTGGCACGTCCTACTCGATCCGGGAAAACTTCCAAGAGGAGGGGGTTCGATCGTAGAAATTCACGCTGTTTCGGGTGATTCACATTCTCTACCAGTTTTCTTTGAGGTATTTGGTACTGGGACAGACTCCTCTTCACTTAGCGTCCCCCCCATAGTGATCGGACTGGTTTGTTTGGTTGCCTCGGCTTGGATCGGCTCCCTTGTTTTAGTGAGATTTCGAACAGACGATGAGATCGAGGGTATGTTATCGACGCCGATGGGTAATGGGCAAACCATAGATGCTGAAATTGTCGATTGATATTCCCAATTTCAAATCTGAGCGTCCCGACCCGCCTCGTTAAAATCATAGAACACAAGTCCGCAGGTCATGGTGAGATTCTCCGACCGTTCAAAGAGCATCCGTCCAACTGGGGTTAGGAGGATGTTCGATATGGCTGGAGACGATGCTGTGCAGTTCGGACTCGGTGAGCCGGATTTCCAACCACCAGAACTCGCCATAGAGGCGTTCACCAAAGCAATGAGGGATGGGAGAAATAAGTACACAACTACAGCAGGTCTGCCAGAACTGAGAAGAAAAATAGCAGAAATGTGGCACCATCGAGTACCTTCACTGGATGAATCAAATGTTTGTATAACGATGAGTGGAACAAATGCCCTGCTAGATATCTTCTTGGCAATCGTAAACCCGGGTGATAAGGTTATGATTCCAGAGCCATATTTCCCATTATACCCGCCTGATATTGCCATTTGTGGCGGCAAACCTACGTTCTATCCTTGTAAGTTTGAAAATGGTTTCGTACCCACAATTTCCGATCTAGAAGATTTAGTCGATGAAGAAACAGTGGCGATTCTGTACAACTTCCCTAGCAATCCTACGGGTGGAAATGTGGATGAAAGGCAAAGGGACGAGTTGGTCGAATTCGCTAGAAGGAACGATCTCTGGCTGATTACAGACGAGGTTTATGATCGGATAGTATACGACTCCCCGCACGTCTCCTTTCTCGGAGCTGGGTATGATAAACTTGTGATGGTACAGTCATTCTCCAAAACGTTCGCCATGACTGGTTGGAGGATCGGGTATCTGCTATCTCCAGATCCAGAATTTATGGTGGAGCTGACAAAGATGCAATACTACGTTACAGCTTGCTCAAACGATGCTATGCAGCATGCGGTTTTGGAGGCATTGGAGAAATGCCCTAATTATCCCGAAGAAATGTGTGCCGAATTCAAGGATAGGCGCGATTTGATTTGTGATAGGTTGAACTCAATGCCAGGAGTTTCCTGCCATACCCCTACTGGTGCCTTCTACGTCTTCCCAAAAGTGGAAGTTCCTGGGATGAATAGCGAAGATTTAGCTCTGAAGCTACTTGAAGCAGGGGTTCTATGTTCTCCAGGGACCGCCTTTGGAGAAGCAGGGGAGGGGCACCTGAGATTCGCATATACGATCGGCAGAGAAGATATTTCGCGAGGCATGGATAGAGTCGAGCAAGTTCTCTCAGAGCTTAGAGGAGATTTGCCGGCTAATTGAATGGAGCCTAGTTGTCCCCGAACAAATCGAAGGGCGTGTCAATCATCCTTGATTCTGAATCTAATTCAGGTTTTGTCTCAGTTTCGTTTAGTACAGCACCCTCTTCTCCCAGCAGTTCTCCACTTCCATCCCCTAATTCCTTCGTCCTTAGGGACTCCAGTCCAGATTCTTGGCCGAACATCCAAATTGGCATTGATTGGGAGCCTCCCAAGACCGAAATAGTTGTGAATGTAGCCATTGGTAAAACTGAAATCGCCACGATGAAGTCCAGTATGGCGGTTTCTGGCATTTCAGCTTCGGGGGCAATCGTCTGTAGAACGATTTTCTCAAGTTGCATTTCGTGCCACTGCTCGTAGTTTATGTTTAGGACGTCCAAGGAGAAAAGTAAGGCTAATCTAGCCACGAGCCAATAGAGAAAAATTGGGAGAATCCACGATAGTCTTGAAACCCTCCAAACTACATTTCTGAACATCGCAGCTATTCCAACAAGATGCCACGAAATAATCGGATGGATTCTCACTGCTAACCAAAGTGCAATCAAATAACCCGCCATTGCTAGGTCGAAGGCCCGACTGGGTTTTACTACGGAATCTTGAATCCCTTCCATAATTGCGAGTGGCACGGCGATTAGAATTACTTGCATCGGGACTGCAAGTAGTTGGAGGCCCCCGTGGACTGACATCAGATCGAAGCCACCCTCCCCGGTCTTGGAATTCACTAGCTTCGCCATTTTTCCATAAGGCGAACTCTGCAGATTGAGTCTAGCTCTGTCCACAAGTTCTGGATCACCTGCTCGGGGACTCAATCTGAGAAAAGACAGGTAACCCCCACGATTAGCCACGAAGAAGGGCATAAATCCACCAACAATTAGTGCCAATGCAATTGATATCATGCCGTAAGACAATCCTGCTGTTATCACCCAGTGGATTAACTCAGTTCTAATGCCAATTTGCGCGGCATCATAATCGATATGCACCAGGTATGTCAGGGAGAAGAGGATAACAGGCGCCATGGTAATCTGTAGCACGACTAGCAGAATGAGGGTCATCTGCTTGGTCACCTTGCTACGATCAACCATGCATCTACGGCACTGCATCGAACCATAAGCACTTCATTTGAGGAATGCATGCTAAGGCCAATTAGAGTACGGAAAACTCCCGACCGCTTGACCGATCCAAATGAACCACACTCCCCAACCTTCTTACACAGTTTAATCCCCCAAATCAGTGTAAATGCGTTCAGTTCGTGCCCTCTTGCTCTCTTCGCTGCTAGTTGCAGTCAGTCTTTCGAATGTAGCAATTCATGCTCCTGATGTATATCACAAGCAATCTGAGGTGGGGCCAAAGAACAATCCCGTTGATTTCGATGTCACTGGAATCGAACTCGGAAACTCAACATATTCTCCAAGGGTTTGGAATCAACCAGACTCAACCGATCTAGAGTACATGATTAAGGGAGAATCAATCCAAGTAAATGTGACATTTCGTCAGGTTGGGGTAGACCCATCTCCCGTCACGGCAGACGCAAAGCTAGAGATCTGGCACCCCATCGGCGTTATCATACAAGAATGGTCATTCAATATCACTCTGGCAGCCGGTCAATCTGTCCGCATGCCATTTGTATGGAATCCTTCAATTGCACACAGCACACTTGATGATGATGGTTGGCTATCGGGTGGCGTTACATTCAGAGGAACCGTAGATGCAGGAATAGGAATCGACGGGGATGACTCAAACGATATCCTTGATCGGGAAGTGCCAATAGCATTCTGGTACGATCCTATGGAAAATGGATTCTGCAATGACGAAGCCGACGAAGGGAAGTTTTGTACGAATGAGGCCGTTCCTTTCGGCGAGCCAACATGGTTCGCCGCTGGTTATACTGACGGTTATCAGCCCGATACTGGAAACTTCCCAACGGGAACTTGGAGGATGGAGAATAATTCCAGTGCAACAGGAGATTGGCACTGGAAAGTATCAGGGGACAATGACAACTACGCCTCAAATAGATATGATAGGCTCAGATGGGCGTGGCAGCGGTATAACTCAAATGACGGGTGCTCCGATCAAGTATTCGATGAAAGTCACGGTCTTGGTTACGGGGAGTATGATCCGATCATTTCGTCGATACACGGGGCGAACCTCTGTCTCGTAAAGGTCAACAGTCCCCTCCTTTATTCAGTTCAGATTGCAACGGATGCCTGGGGGGTTATGGGGGCCGGAGATACCATAATGCTAGAGACAGACTCAGGAGCGGCAGGCGGGGTCGAGTACCTCAACTACTCTTCTAGGAACCTATCCAGCTCTGAGGGGGATTGGTCAAGATTGGTTTGGAATGTTTCCGGCTTACACCAGAATGAGGGATTCACAGTTTCCCTCCTCTTCCGGTCAAACTCTTCCTTCTCAGACGAAGGAATCCATATCGACTCTTTCGTCATTTTCGCTAAAGAGCGGGGGGATGAGTATACTTTGGACGCCCAGTGTAATTTCCCTGACAATTTTGGCGGAACAACGATGTTCGACCCCGATTCAGAAGGTGGGAATACTATCCTAGTCGAAGCTGCCGACCCATCACCGCCCTCACTTCATTGTAGAATTTTTAACAAGGGATATATTGATACCACACTTAGACTGTTCACAGAAGTCTCTAACAGCTCTTGGATGTCTCAATACCCTCTTCGAATCGACTCAAATAACTTCAACGATCACGATAACGAGGTTAAGACCAACACAATCAAGGCTAGGACTTACACCAATGCATGGTTCAATCTGACAATACCAGATGGAGCCCCGGTCCAGGATCTTTTCTGGTATACTTGGATTAACGACGGAATCTTAGGTTTTCAGGATACCAAATACTATGTCGAGCTCCCAGTTAGTGTCGAATCAACATATAGGATGACCATGAAACAACAAACACTCTCAAACCCAGCTGCAATAATAATGCCCGGTGGGAAAGCGAACATCACCATGGATCTGAAGAATACCGGTAATCAGTACTCATCATGGAGTCTCGGTGGACTTTTCTCCGATCCAGTCCTCTCTTCTGACAATCTGAAGTGGTACGAAATGGGCGGAGGGGAGGTATCAATAATCAATATGACTCCTGTTGAGGAGGTTTCGCTAAACGTGGAGGTGACTATCCCAGAGGGCATGGAACCAGGAACTTATGAGCTGAATCTGTTAGCAAACCCTAGGCTTCCCAACACTTTCCAAGCGTCATCGAAGATCTATATTGAAGTACCAGTCTATCACGACTTGGCCATAGCCCCAGTCAAAAACGCGATGTTAGCTCCAGCAGATGGCCAACTCAGGACCGTTCAGGTTTTCTTATTCAACTACGGTAACACTGAGGATACATTTGATGTGAGGGTAGATACTGATAATTGGAGGCTAGAAGCAGACATAAGCTCGGATGAAGTGACGCTTGAGGCCAACGGGGGGCAGATCACGCTCTCCCTCATCCTTCCAATGCCACAGGGGGTGGAAAACGGGACATATCGAGTTTCCATAATCGGTACAAGTCAATCGAATCCCAGCTATCAGTCAGTTTCAAACTTCTACCTCACAGTTCCAGAGACATACCTGGTAGAGGCAGAAGACAGAGATCTATCTGAGGAGGTTTTTGCCGCAGGTACCGACCCGCGCACTCTGAAGTGGAAGATTTCGAATACTGGAAACGAGGATGACGCCTTCCTGATTGAACTGGATTTCCCCTCTGATGTAACTGCATTCGTTGCGGGACTAACAAACGGCCGAACCCCCTACATCGCCCCGGGGGAAGACTACAACCTCAGTGTCAGCTACTCATTCGATTCTGGGGTAGAAGGCCCCAGGATTATCAAATTAAGAGCAACCAGTGTTGTTTCTGGAAACTCAGCAGAAGGTGAAGCAAGGTTTGAGGTCGGAACCGTAGGTTTCTTGTTGGTATTACCTCCTTCTTCACAATCAAATGCTGCTGAAATTTACGAATCAGGAGACGACTATGTCTTGGTTTTCACAATTCGAAGTGCCCACCCAGAGCTGGAGCAACAGATTAGAGCGGACGTCGAGCTTGATAATCTTTGGACCGTTTATGACGCCAGAGTGGACGAAGACGACAGAAACTTTGTTCTCGCCGCGGGGGAGAGTAGAAACGTCACCATACATATCGATGTCAGGGATGAAAATCTGGAGAATCTCGCAGCAAACATCGTAAATTTCAATGTCTCACTTGTGGTAATTAGCGATCTGGATACTACGACCAAAACATCCCAGATTACCCTTTACAAGCCTGACCCAATTCCCGAAGGTACTGATGTAAAGGAAGTAGGTTGGCTAGCAGCCAATTTTGCTTTAGTGACAATTGGTTTGGCTGTAATTGGTATCGTATTATTCTCGTCATTCAGAGTTCTGCGAAGCGCCCGTGCCCCATTGGAAGAGTATTCCTCATTGGGGGATTACAGCATGACCATCGATGGTTGGAACGGAGAAAAGATGGCAGCAAACCAGCTACCATCCGCCGATGAGGTCGCCAACTCGATGTACGGCGGCTCACAGGATCTCTTCAAGCAGACTCCCCTGCCCCCTCCAAACCCTATGGAAAAAGACCTCAATGACCCTCAAGTTCCATCGGCACCCCCAGTCCCAGAAAGCGGATTACCAGAGGGCTGGACCATGGAACAATGGCAGTACTACGGAAAAGACTGGCTCGAATCTCAGGATGATCAGTAGAACCAGTTGGCCCGAAAGTACATTGCGAGGCCTTATGACCCCCCCTCCGATGCCCCGCCCATCATAACCAAGGAGAGTGATAACATGTACAACGGACAACAACCTATCTTCATCCTGAAAGAGGGAACAACAAGGACTAGTGGAAAAGGAGCTCAGAGCAATAATATCGCTGCAGCAAAGGCAGTAGCCGACGCTGTCAGATCCACTTTAGGGCCAAAAGGTATGGACAAGATGTTGGTCGACTCGATGGGGGATGTTGTCATAACAAATGATGGAGCAACCATTCTCAAGGAGATGGAAATAGAGCATCCTGCTGCAAAGATGATTATTGAAATCGCGAAGACACAGGAGCAACATTGCTTCGATGGAACAACTAGTGCGGTGGTTATTGCCGGTGAGCTTCTCAAGAGAAGCGAAGAGTTAGTCGACCAGAACGTGCACCCAACCGTCATCTGCGAGGGCTTCAGATTAGCTTCAGACAAAGCAGTCGAACTAATCGACTCTCATGGGACCGGAGTTAATCAGAAGATGCTAACCGAGGTCGCAAAGACTGCCCTTACCGGAAAAAGCACTGGTGCAGTGAAGGAATTCCTTTCGGACATAAGCGTCCAAGCGGTGCTCTCGGTAGCACAAGAAACTGAGGATGGGGTGATTGTGGATATCGACGATATTAAGGTCCAGAAGAAACAAGGCGGATCCATCAGGGACAGCACTCTAGTTGATGGGATAATTCTAGACAAAGAGAGGGTACATAGTGGCATGCCTAGGGTTGTTTCCGACGCGAAGATAGCTTTGGTAAATTCTGCAATCGAGGTTAAGAAAACGGAGGTTGATGCTAAAATCCAGATTACCGATCCAAACATGCTCTCCCAGTTCCTAGATGAGGAGGAACAATTCTTGAGGTCCCTTGTCGAGAAAATTGCTGAAAGTGGGGCTAACACGGTTATCTGCCAGAAGGGCATAGATGATTTGGCCCAGCACTACATGGCCAAATCAGGAATTTTCGCTATTAGGAGGGCCAAGAAGAGTGATATGGAGGCCCTTTCAAAGGCTACTGGAGGAAGGATAGTGAATAACTTGGACGATATATCCGAAGGAGATCTAGGAATCGCCTCCAAGGTCGAAGAAAGGAAGATTGGAGATTCCGACATGGTCTTCGTAGAGGGCTGCCCAGAGGCGAAGAGCGTTTCCGTACTACTAAGGGGTGGTACGGAGCATGTCGTCGACGAGGTCAAAAGAGCATTCGAGGATGCTATAGGAGTGGTTGCTGTAGCTCATGAGGATGGCGCTGTACTCACGGGAGGGGGATCAGTAATTGCCGCTCTGAGCCGTGATCTCAGATCATACGCGGAAGGCATCGGAGGAAGGGAGCAGATGGCAATCGAAGCCTTCTCAAGCGCACTTGAAGTAATCCCTAGAACCCTCGCAGAGAATGCCGGCTTGGATCCGGTCAATACGATCATCGACCTCAGGAAGGCACATTCCGAGGGTAAGTCGACCCATGGTGTCAATGTATACAAAGGAGGGGTGGTCGACATGGCCAAGGCCAAGGTGTACGAACCCAGCCGAGTTGTAGAACAGGCCATCCAGAGCGCCTCTGAGACTGCAGTTATGATCCTTCGAATCGATGACGTAATCTCCAGCAAGGGAGCAGGACCCATGCCTGAGGACTTCGAAGGAATGGACATGTGAGGCTCCGTAAAACCGTAGCAAAAAGCACATCCTCAAAAGCACATATTCAATAGTCGGTTTGTGGTGCAGAGAACAACAGCCGAAGGCTGATAGGTGATGTGATGTCAGATTCTTCTCTGCTAATATTGTTCGGGTCTGAATCTGGAAATGCAGAGGACCTGGCAACCATAGCAGAGAAACAGGCCAAATCCCAAGGTCTCTCCCCCTCAGTCAAAGGAATGGATGAGATAGAAATCGGGGATCTCGCAGCGTCGAAGAACATTCTGATTTACTGTAGCACATGGGGAGAGGGCGATATGCCTGACAACGCGATCGAACTCTGGGAAGCTGCAAACGGCGACTCTCCCCCCAACCTCGAAGGATGC
>MDTG01315917.1_pt1 | contig 10289 bp, 3 predicted proteins | sample 811421 | NCBI WGS metagenome assembly MDTG01 (sample SAMN05326645, study PRJNA326480) | marine metagenome | isolation source: seawater | place: Pacific Ocean: South East | collected 2011
ACTAACTCCCGGCGCGAGTACAGGTACAGGTACAGGTACAGGTACAGGTACAGGTACAGGTGCAGGTGCAGGTACCGATCCAAGTTTGTTTGGTTATTATAGAGATGCGCTAAACCTCGTAAGTGATGATGAAGGGTTAGCGGCATTAGCAACGCCAGCAAGTACAGCATTTCGTTCTGCTGGAAACCCGTTTGCCTCTAACACTGCCTCTAACACTACTGGGACTGTCCCCAATTACACTTACGAACGAGCGCAAGTTCCCGGTACTTACGATGCTAATCGCCGCCCCGGTAGTAGAGGACAACGGTATTTTTCAGATGCCGCATTTGTTCCTCAAGGCAGTCCTCAACGGCAAACTGTTCGTGACACATACGCTAATCAAGCGAGCGATGCCCAACTGGTAAACCGTGCTAACATGGCTCAACAACGCCAGTTTGAGGCGCAACCACGTCCTACATATACCCAGCCCACTGCAACTCCAATGCAGTTTGGCACGTATACTCCCCCTGTTAATCCAGCTTCAGGGGCGGCAGTCATTAATCCTGCTCCTACAAAAAACGACCTCATAGCGTTCCTAGCACAGCAACGTAAAAATGAAGAGGAAAAAACAGGACAAGAAGTGGCGGGAGAAGAAAAACCTACCCCTATCCCTACTCAAATGGCGGTAGATTCTACGGGTATTGCTTCTCTTGCTAGAGGAGGTCGAACTTCCGCTTACGCTATGGGGGGTACACCACAAGCCCAAGGGTATTATTTAGGTGGTGCTACAGATGGGATGGCAGATCGCATCCCCGCTAGGATTGATAACAACCAAGAGGCGCGACTAAGCGATGGTGAGTTTGTTATCCCCGCTGATGTAGTCAGTCATTTAGGTAATGGTAATTCCAGTGCTGGCGCTAAGAATTTATACGGCATGATGGATAGAGTGCGTATGGCGCGTACTGGTAACAAACAACAGGGTAAGCAAATAGACCCTAACAAATTCATACCAAAGAGGTAGGCGGTTATGCCAGCACAAGAAACAGGAACAACGGGGTCTTTATCCCCGTGGGCAGCGCCCTATGTAACGGGTATGTTAGGTAAAGGGCAAGCCCTCGCTAACCAAGATTATACAGCGTACACAGGGCCATTATCTTCTGGGCCATCTGATGCACAACAAGCGGCCTTTCAGGGAGTAGCAGGTTTAGCAGTACCTACGGGGCAGATGGGGGCATACCAACCGGAACAGTTTACAGCACAAGCTGCTACGGATTATATGAACCCCTACCTCCAAAGCGCGTTAAACCCGCAGATTGAAGAGGCGCGACGACAGTCAGAAATTCAAAGGGTTGCTGATGCTGGGCGATTAACTCAAGCGGGGGCTTATGGTGGGTCACGTCAAGCTATTATGGACTCAGAACGTAACCGTAATTTGTTGCAGAACCTCGCCGGTATTACAGGGGCAGGTTACAGCGATGCATATACCCAAGCTCAAAACCAATTTAATGTAGAGCAAAACCGATTGCAGTCGGCTCAAAGTGATGCAAATAGATATGGGCTAGAAGCACTAGCTGCACAGGCTAATCTTGGACAGCAAGAACAGGCTATTAATCAAGCGGGTATAACCGCAGACCTAGCGCAGTTTGAAGAAGAACGGGACTTCCCGTACAAGCAAGTACAATATCAACAGTCGCTGCTGCAAGGACTGCCCATTGGCGCACAACAGACTAGCTACCAAGAAGAGAGTGGCCTAAGTAAATTCTTAGGGGCCGCTGGTGGCGTTGCTAGCATCTGGGATTTACTTAGAGGATAAGAACATGGGTGGCATAGACCAACAAATTACAGACAGAATAACTAGGGCCAATGGTAATCCTCAAAAGCTAATGGGGCAGTACGGGGATACCAAAAGTATTCTTGATCTTATTGCGGCACAACGTGCGGCTGATTTAGTCAAGGAACAAAGGCAACAAGTTGCCCTACAGATGAAGGGTAATCCCGCTACAGTTGCAGATGAACTTGAGAAAGAGTTAGTAGATGGGCAGAAGGCAGAGATGCGCGGGCCACTAGAAGGACTTAAAAATCTACGTGGGGACCAAGCTCAAGGAGATAAAACCCGAGGTGTAGCTGGAGTCTTAGCTAACCAACAAAGAATGGCGCAGCAACAACGCCCAACAATGAATGTAGCGCACGGTGGCATCATAAACGCCCCTGCACCTAACTTAAACCGCATGTATAACGGCGGCATTGTCGGTTATGCCGAAGGTGGACTTACTGGAGACGAGATTGCTGCGTACCTAAAAGAAGTAGGTATTAAACAAGAAGAATATGATAATGCAACACCCAGAGTACGCGCTAGAGTGATAGAAGGAATTAATAAACTAATAGCAGAGGATAGAGACCTAGGTACTGCACGGGGTACAGGATCACTTAATATATTTGGGGGCACTACTAAATCAGATGCACAAATGGAAGATCGTAATAGGCAAATAAGAGAGTTTTTTACCGCTCCATTTAGAGGGCCAGCAACAGGCGAAGAGTTAAAGCAGGGACGCAAAGAATTTAACCCCACCGAACAGCAGGATGCCGCAGAACGTCTAATGAATCTTCCTGATGTTAGGGGTGGCATGGAATTGGATATCGGAACTAGGGAACAGCCTACCCCTCTAGAAGATGACATCTACGGTAGGCTACCAACAATGATGCCCAAAGGAGCTATGGGTGTCACGCCCGGAGGCGACTATTCACCAACTGGTAAGTATGGCAACACTGAAGGTGTAGATGCTCAAACTGGATTAACTTTTGCCGAGACTCAAGAGGCTTTAGGCAACAACGCTCGTCTTAACACCTTCTCAGATGAACTTGCAGGTATAGGGGAGACAAAAGCAGAAGCCGCAGCACTTGCAGCCGCCGAAGCTGCTAGATTAGAAGCCGAAAAAACCGAAGCCGAGGGGAATAAACCGCCTTCTCTAATGAAACAACTTAAGCAAAGAGCAGAAAAAGACTTTGATCCGTATGCTGATGCCCCTACTACTCCTGTGAACACAGGTATTGCAGGTATTACATCAAGCGGTACGGGGGCTACTACTACTCCTCCTCCTGCGAACACAGGTATTGCGGGTGTGCTACCGGGAGGGAAGAAAAAACCTCTAACACGTGCAGAAGAACTTCAAAAGGAGATAGATGCTCTAGACGAGAAAAAAGGGGTTTTTGATAAACTTCTAAGCCGTGCTGCAAACACAAAATTCAAGAAGTCGTATGGCAGCAATTCCGAAGCACTTGCATCAGGACTTAGAGATATTGCAGAAACTGGGCAAATAGAAAAAGCCACGAAACGAAAAAGTTTAGAAGGCCAACTAGCCACTGAACAAGCCATAACAGCAGCGCAAGTTTTAGCCGAAGCAAAAGAAAGTGAATTTGCTAGGGAGTTTGGCCTAAGACAGAAAGCGGAAGGGCGACTTAGGGAGACAATGACTAACCAGCAGAGGAATGATTTTGCGCGGCTTGCCCTTGACACCCACAAAGAACGAGGGAATTCACTCGTAAAATTAGCGGAATTAGGTTTAGAGACAGAAAAGACAAAGGCTGCTCAAGAATACAGGATGGCCTCATTAGCCCTACAAGAACAGGCTAACGGGTTTGCGGAGGATCGTAATATCAATGCTATGCATAACGTAGTGAGGGGGTATGTTACTGCTGCTACTAGTTTCTATAAGGGTCTATTAGCCAATGCAGTGGGGGCAGAAGCAAAAGCTATTCAATACGAGTTAAAGGCTGAAATAGCGAGAATCGTTGGGATGGTAGGTACTGACGGTAAGATAAACCTGTCTGAATTACGAAAGTTGGGTGCTGCCCCGGCAGTTACTGAAGCTACCGCCTCCAATGTAGATGCCGCTGTTGCCGCAGGGATATAGTAAATGTCTGCACAACTTGAAAGATACGCAGATTGGATTGTTGGCAATAAAGACAAGAAAGGCACTCCTGATTTCGATCAAGTGTATACCGCGTTTATTAGACTTAAAGAGGAAGAAGACGCTGAACTTGAACCAGACTTTATTGACCAAATAGAAGAGTTTGGTAAGGGTATACCGGCTGGTGCCATTGGTTTATTAGAATCTGCCGCATTGGGTGGGGCTGCATTACTTAGTGATGAGAACGAAGAAGCTGCCCGTGAGACTATCCAAGATGTTGCGGCAAGCGCACGAAGTCCTTTCTCCGCTGATGAAGGTTCCGAAGACGCTGTAGGACGTAAGTTTGGTGAAGCCTTTGGTTCTTTTGCAGGACTCGGTGCTACAGCTTTAGTTCCCGGTGTTGGTATCCCTGCTGCGGCAGCGTTGGCGGCGGGTGCGGGTGCGGGTGAAGCAAGAGAACGCGCTAGGGCTGCTGGTGCAACCTACGATGAACGCGCTCTAGCTACAGGGCTAGGTACTGTAGTTGGGCTATCAGAACTTATACCTCTTGGTAGATTAAAACTACTTAGGGATACTCTTGGTGAAAGCGCATTCAGGAACGGTATTGAACGTATTAAACGTGCGGGTGTAGCAGCGGGGTACGAAGGAGCACAAGAAGCTGCGGCGGGGTTTCTTCAGAACGCTATTCAACGGGGGTACGACCCAACGCAAGAACTACTCAATGTAGAACTTGCGGAAGAAGGTGGGTATGGTGCAGCCGTAGGTGCTACTGTTCAAGGACTGCTTGACCTTGCTGCACCTCGTAAAAGAGGGCCAGATGGTGATGGTACGGGAGATACCGACGAAACCACAGAAGCCCCAGAAGCTCCGAGAAAGGCGGGGGCAAGACAGACCGATCTTTTTGATGATGATCTTGGTGGTGCTGATGTTGCTAGTGTAGAGGCAGAAGCGGAAGCTGCGGTACTTGAAGAAGAACGACTAGCAGAAGCGGCAGAAGCAGTTGCTGCGGAAACCGTTACGTTAGCAGGAAAAGAATACACTATATCTGAAGTAGTTAATTTGCCACGTAGTGCAATCGGAGGATGGAGTGAAGCAGACCAAGCCGAAGTCGAAAGGATACAAACTGAAGTACAAACTACAGATGTCCCCGCGCTGAAAGAAAGTGGGCTACCTGTTGGAGAATACACGACAGAACAGCTTGAGGCAGTAAGACGTTTTCAACAACGTACAGACTCCACCCCGGAAACACCAGAAGCAGTAACACCAGAAACACCAGAAGCAGTAGCGAGAACAACACCTAAAGGCTTTCCTGAAGCTGTAACAGAAGCAGAAGCGGCAATGCCGCTCCGAAAAGAAGCTCAAGAGAAACTAAAAACTGAAGAAGCTATACGAGCGGTTAACGTACCTAAAGTGCTGGCAGAGAAGCCAGCAAACCAACGATCAGGGATAGAACTTGAAGCGATAAAGCGTTTTGAGCAAGAGAGTACTGGTGCTGAAGAAATTTCGGATACAGAAGACCTGTTTGGTAGTGAAGCAGAGACTACGCCCGCACGATTTACAAAGGACTTAGAGCGAGAACGGATTGGGTTTAAACCTCTTCCTGAAGGTGTTACCGCTGAAGATGTAGAGGCTTCCAGAGTTAGCCAAGAAGCAGCAAAAGCTGAAGCAGAGCAAGCGGTTATAGATAGAGGAGAACAGTTAGCCGCCGTAGATGCCGCTAACCAACAAGTAACCAATAGAGAACAGTACGAAGCTGACTTAGTTGAAGATACAGCTTTGGGGATGATGCAACGAGAGGCTAACGATCTTTTCCCTATTGAGCTTGATCAAGCAGGGGGAGCAGCCGAGACAACACAAGAAGTAGAGATTGATCAAGAAAGTGTAGCCGCTGAACGTGTGCGGTTAGAGACATATGCAAATGCCCCAAACACTCCCGCAAAACTTAAGCGCGATATACAAGAGTATTTAGCTGCCCCGCAGCCCACTACTACCACTGAACCTGTAACCCAAAAAATAGATGATTTACGTGCGCGGATAGAAGCGTACGGACAAGCCCCGAACACACCTGCAAAAGCTAAACGTGAGGTACAAAAGTATCTAACTGAAACGCAAGACTCCACTGCTGCTCCTGAACCTGTAAAACAAAGGGTAACTAAAAAGTTTTTAGGTGCTCTTTTTGTTCCTCCTAGTTCAACATTTTACAAACGTATGGCGAACAGAAAACTTTCTCTAGACGATATAAATACAAGACTACGGCTTTTTGCAACAGCCCGAAGTACTTCTGCAAAGGCTAAACGTGCAATACAAGAATACTTAGTTAACCCACAAAACACTAAGAGCGCACTCACAAAACTAGCCCCCGCTGCCCAGCAGTCTATGGGGTTCCAAACTAAACGACGAACCCCTGCACAGGTAGAGACAGCTAAGAAAAAGAAAGCTGCGGAGAAGAAAAGACAAGAGAAGAACGCTAAAGCTAGAAAGAAAAGGGCCGAGAAAAAAGCTGCTAAGACTGAAGAAGCGAAGGCAGCGGAGAAGTTAGTGAAAGACGGTGTAGCATCAGATACGGCTGTCATTACTGAAAGCACAACAAACAACAATAAACTCGCGCAAAAAATAAAAGGCATCTCCAGTTTTATGGGGATAAACGCTAACCCTGATCTAGACGCTCCCTTAAATGAAAAAACAGTATCTCTAATACGGGAAGGGAATACCAAAGAAGCGTTATTGGCTATGGCTAAAGCTCTTCCTAATACGCCAGAGTTTGCGGCGTTAAAAAGAAATGCCAAGAAGTTAGCTCAAAGAGTAGGGGAAACTAAGGTTATTATTGTTTCACAGAACCCTACAAACCCAACAGAGCGTCTTTACAGAGATACTTTGGACGATGATGGAGCTAACGGGGTCTACAGCTTTAACTCTAAAATAGCTGAACTTAATAACGTAATTTTGTTAGACAGCAACATAGGACTAAACGCATCTACGCTAGTGCATGAAATGACCCATGCGACTACCCATAGCTATATCGAAACAAACCCTAATAGTCCTTATGTAAAAGCGTTAAGGAAGTTATATGCTACTGCTAGGATGTACAGTGAAAATGGTGATACAGCGTATGGGCTAGCCGATGTTCACGAATTTGTATCGGAAGCATTTGGTAATGCTGCGTTCCAAGAACAACTTTCAAATGTACGTGTTAACGAATTAGCCTCTTCTGAAACTTCAGTAGGAACTCCTGTTAGTCTTTGGCAGAAATTTAAGAATTTAATCCATAACATATTAAACAGAGGTACAGACAGAACTGTACCCATTAATTCTGTGCGTTTATCTGATGAAGCGAATAGAGTCATCTCTTTAATTCTATCTCCCGCGCCCGGACAGCAAGGTGTTGGCGTGTTAGCAGGTAGTGCTCAATACCCAACTGAAGGTGTACTACGCCAAGTAAACCAAGCGTATCGCGGTGATTCATTAACACCATCTGAAAGAACAGCTTTAAATAAAGCCATAGCCGAAACAACAGATGATGTTACAGATGTAAGCCTAAAGTATTTTTTCAAAACGCTCCCTATGCAAGCTATGGCAGATGTTGCGGGGTATTACAATAAAGCTCTAGGTGATCTTGCTTTTAAACTCAACACCTTAATGCTAAACCAACGCGCTGCTTTATCTGAAGCTGATGCACAGTCTAAGGCTTCTGCTAGACAGATTCAAAACTGGACAAAAGCTGTGTGGTGGAACCCTGCATCTAAAAAATCAGATAAGCGCGTAAAAGAAATCGCTATGCTCGACAATATTGCGGGTATTAGTACGGTTGAAGAAGTTGACCCAAGACTATCAAAAACCCAAGCCGAAAAACAATACGGTAAGGGCGGTGCCAAGATGGCTATATGGCAAAGTATGCGGAAGGATTGGAACGCCATAGGTCCAGAAGGACGCGAAGTATACAACAATATGGTCAAGACCTACGCTAAGTTGTATAGAAAACTTGTTGATTCTTTAGAGTATCGGTTAGATGGTACTGACATAACGCCAGAGACACGCCAAAAACTAAAAGGTGTGTATAAAAAGATGTTAAGCCAAAAGATACATCCTTATCTACCCTTACGTAGGAGTGGTAAATATAGGTTGGCTTTTGACGCTTTCAACAAAGATACCAACTCTACTGAACCTGTATTTTTAATGTTTGAAACCAATGTCGAACGGCAGGACTACATAGATAGAGTGTTGTCTAAAGACGAAAATGTGGTTAGAGACTCTAAAACTAATGACCCTAAATACGATACCTACAATACAGAAAAGGGTAAATATAGAGGTGCGGCACCTTCTACAGGGTTCATCAATGACCTACTAAAAGCTATACCGAAGCCTGAAGCGGGGGATAAGCAGTCTCAAGCTATGGAGGACGCTATCATTGAAGGGTTCATCAATGCGCTGCCGCAAACGTCTTTTGCAAAAGGGTTTCAGAAACGACAGAACATAGCGGGATTTACAGGGCAATTTACGGGTGAATTTGCCAACAACATATATGACATGAACCGCAAGATAGTCCGTATGGATTACTCCGGTAGAATATTAAATCTGCAAAACGAAATAGAAGAGGTAAAGGGTCTAGATAGTAAAGGGGGTGAAGTAAAACAGAGTTTAATAGAGCGTGCTGACTTTGCTCGTAACCCCCCAATAGACGGATGGGCACAAACTGCTAACCGTTACGCGTTTTTATTCACTATCGGATTTAACGCTTCTTCTGCATTGGTTAACTTGTCTCAATTACCACTTATTATTTATCCTATGTTGGCTGGTAGGTATGGGCCTGTAGAAGCATCTAGGGCAATGATGACAGCTAGTGGGCTGATAACACGTTCAGGGTTTAGTAAAGTAACGCAACCTCTAGTGTCCATGAAGGGTATAGAGTCAGTCGAAAGTAGAGCGATGCCTTCTATAACTAATATGTACACCATGACTGAAGATGGAAACTTTACTGTACGTAAAGGTTTAAAGATATCGTCAGAAAAAAGAGCCGAGCTAGAAGCACTTATCCCTCTTGTAAAAGCCGCTACATCTACTAACGCGTTAGTATCTACCTCTTTGTTTGACTATACCGGGGTGAACCAAGCAAGCACTAACCAATCTGCTATGGACTTGGTAACTACGGGTTCGGCTTTTATGTTTCATTCGGTAGAGCAGTACAACCGACAAGTAACATTGATCGCTACTTATAATCTAGAGTTAGCAAGAATTAAGAAGGAACAACCAAGTTTAACAACGCAAGCACAACGAGAATTAGCTGCTGAAAACTCGTTACTACGAACTCAGGAGTACAACGGTGGTGCTGTGTTAGAGACTGCTTCTCCCTTTGCTCAAAAAAGTATAGGTCGAGTCGCCCTTATGTACAAAGGGTTTGGCATTCAGATGTATTACACAATACTAAAAGCTACTCGACAGTTTATGTTAGGGCAGGTGGATGGAAAGAAAGTAGAGGGAGCAAGAGCAGAAGCCTTTAAGCAGCTTATGGGCATACATGGTTCGGCGTTGTTCTTTTCTGGAGTGCAAGGACTACCAATATACGGGTCAATCGCCTTGCTAGGTAACTTAATCTTAGATGATGATGAAGACTCGTTTGAAGAGTTAACACGTAAAGCTATCGGTTCCGAAGCGTGGTACAAAGGATTTGCTAGTGAACTGCTAGGAGTAGACATATCTCAACGCGTGGCACTTACTAACTTAGTTCTTCAGGCTAACCGTTATTCAACAAATAGAGAACCGGAGCAAGTAATAGTTCAAGCTCTAACTGGCCCCGCTGGTAGCGTTGCCCTTCAGAGTTACAAAGGGTTTGAGGAAGCCATTAGTGGCGATGGCCCAGACAGCTTACGCCGTGGTATAGAACGAATGACCCCCGCCGCAATTAAGAACGGGTTAAAAGCCGCTAGGTACAGTGAGGATGATGGCGTATTGACTCGTCGGAAAGACCCCATACTAGAAGACATTACAGTAGGACAGCTATTTGCACAGGTTGCTGGTTTTGCGCCTAGTGACTATACAAAGAACCAAGAAGAAGCCAGAAACATTAAACGTATTGACACTGCTCTCAGGGAGACACGTAGTAAACTTCTTAGGAGAAACAACCTTGCTTTCTTCTATGGGGACGCTGAAGAACAAGCATCAGTAAGAAAAGAGATTGAAGCGTATAACAAACGTGTTAGTAAGAACTTCCCTAGAGCAAGAATTACGATGGGCACTCTGGGTAGATCACGCCGTGCTTTTAGAACACAGACCAGAAAAATGGTCAACGGAGTTCAATTAAGTGAAAACGTACGGCGTTCATTAATAGAGTATATGGACGATCAAACCGCGATCATTGCAGATTTTGAGGGTTAGGTGATACCTAATGAAAGTTGATGGTTCCACTTC
>MDTG01322887.1_pt1 | contig 10289 bp, 5 predicted proteins | sample 811421 | NCBI WGS metagenome assembly MDTG01 (sample SAMN05326645, study PRJNA326480) | marine metagenome | isolation source: seawater | place: Pacific Ocean: South East | collected 2011
CCCTCGGCGTCGACCTCGGCACGACCCACTGCGCTCTCTCCTACGTCGACCTCGACCTGAGCGAGGGCGAGGAGGTCGCCCAGCACGTCCTGGCGATCCCCCAGGCCGTCGCTCCGGGTGAGGTCGAGGCCAAGCCGCTCCTCCCCTCCTTCCTCTACCTCCCGCACCCGCAGGAGCTCGAGCCGGGCGCCGCCGCGCTCCCCTGGAACCCGACGCCGGCCCACGTCGTCGGACAGATCGCGCGCAGCCTCGGCGCGAAGACGCCCATCCGCCTCGTCTCGAGCGCCAAGAGCTGGCTCTGCCACCCGGGCGTCGATCGCAAGGGGCCGATCCTCCCGACGGACGCGCCCGAGGAGGTGCAGCGCATGTCGCCCTTCGCGGCGAGCGTGCAGTACCTCGCGCACCTCCGGGAGGCCTGGGACGCCAAGCATCCGGAGGCGCCCTTCGCGGAGCAGGAGGTCGTGCTCACGGTGCCGGCGAGCTTCGACCCGGCGGCGCGCGAGCTCACGGCCGAGGCGGCGAAGGCGGCTGGCTACGCGAAGCTGACGCTCCTCGAGGAGCCGCAGGCGGCGCTCTACGCCTGGATCCAGCAGACGGACGGCGCCTGGCGCGAGCAGGTCGAGGTCGGCGACGTGATCCTCGTGGTCGACGTCGGCGGCGGCACGAGCGACTTCTCGCTCATCGCCGTGCTCGAGGAGGAGGGGGCGCTCCAGCTGCGGCGCGTGGCCGTGGGCGAGCACATCCTCCTCGGCGGCGACAACATGGACCTCGCGCTCGCCTACACGGTGAAGGCGAAGCTCGAGGGTCAGGGCAAGAAGCTCGACGCCTGGCAGCTCCGGGCGCTGACCCACGGCTGCCGCCAGGCGAAGGAGGCGCTCCTCGCCGGCGAGAAGGAGAGCGTGCCGCTCGTGGTGCCGAGCCGCGGGCGCAAGCTCATCGGGGGCTCGCTCCGGACCGAGCTGACGGTCGACGAGGTGCGGGCCGTGCTGCTCGACGGCTTCTTCCCGGAGGTCGAGGTCACGGCGAAGCCGGCGAGCCGGGCGCGCGGCGCGCTCACGCAGCTCGGCCTGCCCTACGCGCAGGACGCGGCCGTGACGCGGCACCTCGCGGCCTTCCTCGCCAAGCAGGTGGACGCGGTCGCGGACCTGCCCGGCTTCGAGGCGAAGGAGGGGGCGCGCTTCCTCCACCCGACGGCGATCCTCTTCAACGGCGGCGTGCTCAAGGCGCCGGCGATCGCCGAGCGCGTCGAGGGCGTGATCCAGCAGTGGCTCGAGAGCGACGGGGCGCCGGCGGCGCGCGTGCTCGAGGGGGCCGACCTCGACCGGGCCGTGGCGCGCGGCGCGGCCTACTACGGCTACGCGCGGCAGGGCGGCGGTGTGCGCATCCGCGGCGGCATGGCGCAGGCGTTCTACGTCGGCGTCGAGGCGGCCATGCCGGCCGTGCCCGGGATGGAGCCGCCGATCCAGGCGCTCTGCGTGGCGCCCTTCGGGCTCGAGGAGGGGGCGGCCGCCGAGGCGCCCCCGCAGGAGCTCGGCCTGGTCGTCGGCGAGCCGGTGCGCTTCCGCTTCTTCGGCTCGAGCGTGCGGCGGGACGACCCGTCCGGGCACGTGCTCGAGCGGTGGGGCGAGGACGAGCTGGTGGAGCTCGGCCAGATCGAGGCGGAGCTCCCGGCCGAGGGGGCGACGCCGGGCGAGGTCGTGCCGGTGCGGCTGCGGGCGCGGGTGAGCGAGCTCGGCACGCTGGTGCTCGAGGCGCTCCCGCGCGCGGGCGAGCACGTCTGGAAGGTCGAGCTGAACGTCCGGGAGTAGGAGGGGTCTCGCGCTCGCTTCAGGGCTCCCGGCGGGAGGGGCAGGCGGCGGCCATCTCGGCGGCGGACTGGAAGCGATCGGCCTTGCTCTTCGCGAGGGCGCGGGCGACGAAGGCGTCGACCTCGGCCGGGAGCTCGGGGCGGATCGACGAGGGGGGCGCGGGCTCCTCTTCGAGGATGCGCCCGAAGGTGCGGTGGACGGGGCCGTCGACGCGCGGGAAGGCGCGCACGCCCGTGACCATCTCGTAGAAGAGGACGCCGGCGCCCCAGACGTCGGTGCGCGCGTCGGCCTCGTCGGCGAGCACCTGCTCCGGCGACATGTAGCTGGGGGTCCCGAGCGCCTCGCCGGGGCCGGTGATCTTCTCCCCGCTCCCCTGGAGCTCGAGCGAGAGGCCGAAGTCGATCAGCTTCACCGCGCCGTCGCGCCCGAGCAGGACGTTCGAGGGCTTGATGTCCCGGTGCACGACGCCGAGCGCATGGGCCGCCTCGACGCCCGCGAGCACCGCCCGGAGCACCTCGCAGGCGCGCTCGAGGGGCATCGGGCCCTGCTCGCGGACCACCGAGCGCACGGTCGGGCCCTCGAGGAGCTCCATGACGAGGTAGGGCACGCCCTCGGGGAGCACGCCGCCGTCGTAGGTCGTGACCACGTTCGGGTGGCGGACCTGCACGGCGAGGCGGACCTCGCGATCGAAGCGGGCCAGGAGGGGCTGGGTGCGGAAGCGCTGGGGGAGGAGCTTGAGCGCGACCGAGTCGCCGGACTCGAGATCGGTGGCGCGGTAGATCTCGGACATGCCCCCGAGGGCGAGCGGCCCCTCCAGGCGGTAGCGCCCGTTCAGGATCGTCCCCGCGCGTAGCTCCCCCACATCCACCACGGCTGGGGCCAGTATAGGGGATCCCTCCCTGCGGTCGGGATGCTCTCCGCGTTCCGCTGTCCGCTGTCCGTGCTGGCGCGGGCTGCGGCGGTCCATGCCGCTTCGCGGAGGGGGCGAGAGGTGGGCTGCGGCGGGCTCGGGTGAGGTGCCCGAGCATCGCATCACCATGCTCGGGCGCATCGTCCACGTGCACGCACGTCGACGATGACGTGGACGCGACGCACGCGGGGATCCTTCCCTGCGGTCGGGATGCTCTCCGCGTTCCGTGGTCGGCCCTCCGTGCCGTCGCATGACCTCGCGGTCGTCTAGATTTTGTTACAGAAGCCTATTGCCAAGATATCCACAGCGCCCTACGCTCTCCTTGTCTGCAACTGCAGACGCGAACCCACCCAACCGAACCAACCCACCAGACCGCTCGGGCAACCGAGCGGTCTATTAATTCCGTCCCACCCCTCCCCAGCGGGGCTCCCCATTGACGCCGGCCCCGGCTCGGGCCCATGACACCGCCGATGCTCCGACGCTTCTCCGACGCGCTCCTCCCCGATGGCCGGCTCCGCACCGAGGGCCCCCCCGTCCGCCCCGGCCCCGGCGCGCCCCACGCGGTCGTCGTCGGCGCCGGCTTCGGGGGCCTCGCCGCGGCCATCCGCCTCGGCGCCCGCGGCTACCGGGTGACCGTCGTCGACCGCCTCGATCAGCCGGGGGGTCGCGCGCGCGTGCTCCGCCAGGACGGCTTCGTCTTCGACGCGGGCCCCACGGTCGTCACGGCGCCCTTCCTCTTCGAGGAGCTCTGGGCGCTCTGCGGCAAGCGCCTGGAGGACGACGTCGACCTCCGCCCGGTCTCGCCCTTCTATCGGATCCGCTTCGATGACGGCACGCGCTTCGACTACACGGGCGACTCGGACGCCATGCGCGAGGAGATCGCGCGCTTCGCGCCGGACGACGTGGCCGGCTACGACGCCTTCCTCGCGCAGTCGAAGGAGATCTTCGACGTCGGCTTCAGCAAGCTCGCCCACGTGCCCTTCGACGGGGCGCTCGACATGGCGCGGGTGGCGCCGGCGATGATGCGCCTCGAGTCCTACCTCACGGTCGCTCAGCTCGTCGGCAAGCACGTGAAGAACGAGAAGGTGCGGCAGGTGCTGAGCTTCCACCCGCTGCTGGTCGGCGGGAACCCCTACAGCACGACGAGCATCTACACGCTCATCGCCTACCTGGAGCGCAAGTGGGGCGTCTGGTTCCCCATGGGCGGCACGGGGGAGCTGGTGAAGGGGCTCGTCGGGCTGATCGAGGGGCTCGGCGGCGAGGTGCGGCTCGGCGCGGAGGTCGAGGAGATCGTCGTCGAGTGCGGCATGCGCGGGCAGGGCGTCGCGAAGGGCGTGAAGCTCGCGAGCGGCGAGACGATCCGCGCCGACCTGGTCGTCTCGAACGCCGACAGCGCCTGGACCTACTACCACCTCGTCCCGGAGAAGTGGCGCAGGCGCTGGACCAACCGGCGCCTCGAGAAGAGCGACTACTCGATGAGCCTCTTCGTCTGGTACTTCGGCACGAAGCGGAAGTACGAGGACGTCGCGCACCACACGATCCTCCTCGGGCCGCGCTACCGCGGCCTCCTCGAGGACATCTTCGACGCGAAGGTCCTGGCCGACGACTTCAGCCTCTACCTGCACCGGCCGACGGCGACCGATCCCGGTATGGCGCCCGAGGGCTGCGACGCCTTCTACGTGCTCTCGCCCGTGCCGCACCTCGACGCGGACGTGGACTGGCGGACGGAGACCGAGCGCTACCGGCGCGCGGTCTCGCGCTACCTCGAGGAGGCCATGCTGCCGGGCCTCGAGGAGAACCTCGTCGTCTCCGAGACGCTCACGCCGCAGGGCTTCCTCGACGACTACCTCTCGTTCAAGGGGGCGGCCTTCGGCATCCAGCCGACGCTCCTGCAGAGCGCCTACTTCCGCCCGCACAACCGGAGCGAGGACGTGGAGGGGCTCTACCTGGTCGGCGCGGGCACGCACCCGGGCGCGGGCATGCCGGGCGTGCTGAGCACGGCGCGCGTGCTCGACACGATCGTGCCCGACCCCTGAGGGGGCCCTTCCGGCCGAGGCGCCGTTCGCGCTTCGGTGGGCCCGCGCCGCGGACGCGCGCTGCCGAGGAGCCAGCCGCGCCCGAGGAGGCGCCGAGGGGAGGGCTCCCGCCGTCGACGTGCGAGAGCACGACGGCGACGAGAGCAGGGCCGGAGAGGGCTCGCCCGGAGACGACTCGCGCGGAGAGGGCTCGCTCGGAGAGGACTCGCTCGGAGACTACTCGCTCGGTGGCGGGCAGCTCAGGGCGCCGACCTCGACCGTGTCCTGGTCGAGGTAGACGAAGCCCGGGCCGGTCTCCGTGGTGAAGGTCGCGCCGAGGCTCACGTTCGCCGTGCCCGGGTCGCGGGTGATCTCGCGGGCGCACTCGCTCGTGCAGCTCGCGTCGATGGGCAGCCCGTCGTGGGCCGCCACGCTCCGCAGCCGGAGCCGGCCGTTCATCTCGGTCTCCTCCGCGAGGTAGCGGGGCCAGGTGACGTGCCAGCCGCCGCCGTCGACGACCTCGCCGCCGCCGCGGGTCGAGCCCACGGCGAGGAAGCCCTCGGGGACGTAGACCAGCGAGGGGGCACCGAGGACACCCGGATCGGAGAGGGTGACGGGCGCGCTGCGGTCGGCGATGGCCGTCGGCGTGCGGATCGGATCGCAGCCCGCGACGGCGCAGGAGCCCCCGTCGCGGCACTCGCAGTCGACGGCGAAGGTGACCGTGCGGAAGCGGATCTCCTGCGTGCCGTCCTCGCGGAGCTCGCGCCAGGTGATGCCGACGACCAGCCGCTCGGCGTCGCGCGGGCCGAGCGCGATGGCGACGTCCTCGCCGGCGACGCTGCCGCTCTCGAGCGTGGGCTCGGAGAGACCGAAGGCGAGGGACTCGGCGAGCGGGTCGGTGGCGACGCACTGGCGGATGACCTCGATGGAGCGGCTCGTCCGCGGCTCGCCGTCGAAGCCGCTCTCGCGCACCGGCGTCTCGTCGACCTCGCCGTCGCAGTCGTCGTCGAGGAAGTTGCAGGTCTCCTGGCCGGAGGGCTCGCAGGTGTCGCAGTCGGCCTCGTCGACCTCGCCGTCGCAGTCGTCGTCGTCGCCGTTGCCGCAGGTCTCGCCGCGCGGTGCGGTCCCGCTCGGCGGGAGGATCTGCCCGTCGCAGACCATCCGGCCGCCGAGGCAGGCCATGGTGCCGGCGGTGCAGACGCCCTCACCCTCCGTGCCCGCCGGGCCGTCGTAGCAGGGCTCGCCGCCGAGCCCCTCGTCGACCATGCCGTCGCAGTCGTCGTCGACGGCGTTGCAGGTCTCCGCGGAGGCGGGGCACTCGTCGGCGCAGTCCGCCTCGTCGGTCAGCCCGTCGCAGTCCTCGTCGACGCCGCTCCCGCAGACCTCCGCGTGCGGCAGGACGACCCCCGCGCAGAAGCCCTCGCCGCCCGAGCAGGTGCGGCGCCCGGAGACGCAGAGGCCCACGTCCGAGCCGCACTGGGTCCGGTCGCAGACCGGCTCCTGCAGGCAGTCGGGCTCCGTGCAGCACATCTGCATGTCCTCGTCCGGCCCGAAGAGCCCCTCCTCGCAGGCCAGGGGGCTGCTCGCCGGCGGGGGCTCGAGGCCGTAGACGCGCAGCATCAGCGCGCCCTCCGGATCGAACCAGGCCATCAGGTAGTCGTCGTCCAGGGAGGTCACGCCCGGCGCCGAGCTCGCGCGGGTCTCGCCGACGATCTCCGGCCGGCCCTCGTCCGTGGCGTTCACGTAGCGCACGTTGCCCGTGCCCTGGAGGAAGGCCCCCAGCACGCCCACGTCACGCACGCCGTCCGCGCGATCGGTCCCGGCCACGTCCGCGATGGCGCAGTGGGCCTGCTCGGCCGAGCCGCCGACCATGGTGACGAGGCCCTCGACCGCCGCCGAGCCGCTCCCGGGCCGGCCCGTGATGTTCACGTCCGCGACGCCGCAGCTCTCCGCGACGGCGAGCCGGGGCGCGTCGAAGCAGCGCCCGCAGCGGCAGACGTTGCCGCTCCCGCAGTCGTCGTCGGCGTCGCAGTCGGTCGGCTGGCAGGTGCCTCCGAGGCAGACTTCGGTCCCCGCGCAGCTCCCGCCGCAGTCCGGCGCGGCGGCGAGGGCGGCCTCGGCGGCCGCGCAGCGATCCAGGTCGAGGGCGGAGCAGGTCCCGCCCTGCTCGGTCGCGACGCCGAGGTAGGCGTTGGAGCGCCCCGCGGGGCCGAAGACGAAGGCCTTCGAGGGGGAGGCCGAGTCGAGGTGGCCGAGGCGGACCTGGCCCCGGGCGCAGCCCGTGTCGCTGATGGCCGCGAAGAGGCTCTGGCCCATGGCGCTCGGGGTGGTCGCCAGGTCCACGAAGGAGCAGGAGGTCTCGGCGCGCTCGACGCCGCCGAGGGCGCCCCCGACGAGGCCCGTGCTGCCGAGGTTCAGGGCCCAGCAGCCGGGCATGTCGTCGCCCGTGTTGTCGGCGAGGCTCTCCGAGTTGCGGACGTAGTCGAGCTCCTGGAGGTTGCCGACGGAGGGGGCGAGGTCGACGACGCGGGCGTCCTCGGAGACGTCGGCCCAGACGGCCCGCACCGTGCCCGCGCCGGCGCTGATGGCGAGGGCCTCGGGGCGGGCGCCGCCGCGCTCGGCCTGGCCGACGAAGCGGGGCGCGAAGACGCCCTCGTCGATGGCGCCGTCGCAGTCGTTGTCCGCCGCGTCGCAGGTCTCCTCGTCGTTGCGCACGCACTGGCCGTCCACGCAGCGCCAGGGCACGCAGAAGGCCGGGAGATCGTTCAGCGCGTTCAGCGCGCCGGCGCAGGCGGCGGCCTGCTCGGCCGGGGTCTCGCCGAGCTCGTCGCAGCGATCGAAGTCGTCGAGGCCGAGGGCGCTGCAGCCCGCGAGGGCGAGCGCCAGCGCGGGGAGCAGGCAGACGCGCGGCAGGGCCGTGCGCGTTCGAGCCGTGCGCGTTCGAGCCGTGCGCATTCGAGCCGTGCGCATCAGAACCGCCCTCCGAGCGTGAGGCCGGCGCCGTCCTGGCCGATGGAGGGCGCGAGGCGGAGCTGCAGCCCGGCCTCGGCCTCGTCCTCGGCGGGCGCGGCCGGGTCGTCCTCGTCGTCCCCGCCCCAGTCGGTGAAGAGGGCGAAGATGATGGTGGTCGTCGCGGCCAGGCCGGCGACGCCGAAGAAGATGTCCGCGTTCCGGCTGAAGCGGCGCACGTCGTCGATCTCGCCGCGGGTGGCGAGGGCCGGGTCGCGCGAGTCGATGTCGTTGCTCTCGTTCAGGGCCTTCAGGCCGAAGGCGGCGCCGCCGGCGACGGCGAGGAGGGTCACGGCCGCGCCGGTCCAGAAGAGGGCGGGGGAGAGGCCCTCGAACTCCTCGGCGAGGCGCTCGAGCTCGAAGGTCAGCGAGCGCTCGGCCTGGGCGGCGACGTTCACCTGCTGCTGGGCGGGCACGTAGCCCTCGGCGCGGATCTCGACCGTGTGGGAGCCGCCGGGGAGGAGGATCTCGGTCTCGCTCTCCCCGATGAGCCGGTCGTCGACCCAGACCTCGTAGGTCGGGACGCTGACGCGGAGCGTGACCGTGCCGAGGAGGCCCTCGAGGAGCTCGATCTTGGCGCGGACCTCGGCGGCGAGCTCACTGAAGGCGCCGCCCTGCTCGAGGAAGCCGCGGTAGGCCGTGAGCGCGTCCTGGTAGCGGAAGAGGCGCTCCTGGCACTTGGCGATGTTGTAGAGGACGAGGAAGCGGAGCTGGTGCCCGCGGAGGAGGTCGAGGGTCTCGTTGAACTCGGCGAGGGCGGCCTCGTAGCTCTCCTCGGCGTAGAGCTGCTCGCCCCGGGCGATGCGCTCGCGGGCCTCTTGCAGGCGGGGGTCTGCGTCGCCGGCGTCGGCCTCGGCCTCGGCCGCGTCGCCCTCGGCCGCGTCGGCCTCGGCCTCGGCTGCCGGCTCGCCTTCGGCGCCCTCGGCCGCAGCGCCCTCGGCTTCCGCGTCCTCGCCGCCCGCCGGGTCCTGCGCGAACGCGGGCGCGCCGAGCCCGATCACGAGCGCCAGGGCGAGCGTCGCCCCCCGAAGCACCAGTCTCATCTCGCCCCTCCCATCACGCGCGCCACGATACCAGAGCGATCCACCGCGACGGGAAAGAGAACGCTCTCGCTGGATGTGAAGCCGCGGGGCGCCGAACGGGCGGCGCCCTCCCACGTCGCGCGGAGCTGCGCTCGCTCCGCTCGCTGGAGCGGCGCTCGCGTGCGCTCGGAGGCGCGGCTCGGATCAGCAGCTCAGATCAGCGGCTCAGATCAGCAGGGTGGCGCAGCCGAGGGCGACGTCGACGCGGCCCGTCGTGTCCAGCTCGAGGCGGCGGCAGGTGTTCGGGCAGAGCACGATGCGCTCCGGGTTCGCCGGATCCTCGCCTTCGTAGTACCAGCCCTCGCCGGTGCAGCGGCTGAACATGCCGACGTTCGGGATGGTCTCGACCGGGCCGCCGCCGCCGGGCGTGTACTCGACGTTCACCTTCAGCGGGTCGAGCTCCTCGCCGTCCGGCGGCGCCGGGATCTCGTAGACGCAGGGCAGCGCCTGGGGCACGGCGATGGCCGTCGAGAGCTCGCGGAAGAGGGAGCTCCAGTCCTCGGTGCAGATCGAGAGCTGGCGCCCGCCGGTCATGGAGCTGACGGCCCAGTACTCGTCTCCGTTCGCCGCGGCGTCGTCGCGCGGGCCCGAGCAGCCCTCCATGTCGAAGAAGCCGCCGGCCGCGTGCATGGAGCCCGGCGGCGAGACGATGGAGTGGAAGCGGAAGGTGCGGCCGAGGAGGGCGGTCATCTGCGACATGAAGGTCGAGGCCGTCATGTCCTCGCTCTCGTCGTCGCTGACCGCGATGAAGTGGAGCGTCGCCGTCCGGCGGAGGAAGTCGCTGTAGCGATCGAAGGTCGAGACGAGCTTCTCGAGGCCGTCGTGGGACTGGACGTCCTCTTCGATGCGCAGGAACTGGTCCGGGTCGGTGCCGAGGGGCGGCGGCACGGAGACGAAGCCCGGCGCGGTGATCACGACGACGTGCACGTCGAGGCCGGCGCCGCTGATGGTGCTGACGAAGGAGTTCATCTGCTCCTGCACCAGGCTCGCCTCGTCGCTCATGGAGCCCGAGTTGTCGATGATCCAGACGATGTCGACGGGGGCGATGCTCTCCTCGGCCATCACCGAGACGGCCGCGCACTCCATGCCGCCCGTGTCCGGGAGCGGGCCGACGTCCGGGCGCGGGCCGGCGTCGACGCCGGTCGAGGGGCCCGAGTCCGTGCCGCCTCCGGGACCGGCGTCGCGGCCGGGACGACCGCCGCCGCCCCCCGCCGAGCAGGCGAGGAGGAAGAGGCAGGAGGCGAAGAGGCAAGAAGAGCGAAGCATGGATCCTCCGGGCGCACAGACTAGCCCGGATCGGTCCGCGCGCGCTTACGCCTGATGCTCGTTCACTCCGGCGAGCCGAATTCTCGGTTGGCCGGGGAGGGCGGTCGCTCGGGTTGCGCCGCGCGGCTCAGCGGTCGAGGCGGCGGAGGGCCCGGGCGTTGTCCGGGTCGACCTCGAGGGCGCGCTCCCAGGCGCGGCG
>MDTG01393495.1_pt1 | contig 10289 bp, 4 predicted proteins | sample 811421 | NCBI WGS metagenome assembly MDTG01 (sample SAMN05326645, study PRJNA326480) | marine metagenome | isolation source: seawater | place: Pacific Ocean: South East | collected 2011
CCTAGATGCTTTTTTATTTTATGTATCTTTGTAAAAAGAATTTCAAATGATAAATTCTGTAAGAAATACTGTGCTTGCTATTATCAACAAAAATAACTATGGATATATTTCTCCGGGTGATTTTAATTTGTTTGCAAAACAAGCTCAGTTAGATATATTTGACGAATATTTCATAAGATATAACCAGCAGATAAATGAAGAGAATGCAAGGATATCTGGAACTGGTTATGCTGATATTAAAAAATGATACGAAGAGGTTATAGATACTTTTTCAGTTACATCATTCTTAACTCAAAAAAATCAAAATGTTTATTTTTTACCATCAGCCTCTACTACTGGGTCTGATTATTATTTATTAAATAAAGTATTATGTTTTTCGGGGGGTTTATTAAAAGGTGAAGCTGAAAAAGTAACAAATAGTAAGATTACTATGTTAAACAGTTCACTACTTACATCACCATCTACGATGTTTCCAGCCTATACACAGGAAGCTGATGGGGTTGTTGTATACCCTGATACATTTAATGGGGCAAATGATGTTCAAGCTCAATATATAAGATATCCTTTAGACCCTAAATGGACGTATGTAACATGATATGGAGGTGAACCATTGTTTGACCAAACACAAGCTGATTATCAAGACTTTGAATTACCAATAGATGATACTAATAATTCAGTAGCTAAAATATTGCAATACGCTGGAATATCAATAAGGGAGGCTGATGTATTTCAGTTTGGACAAATAGAGGAGCAACAACAAAATCAAACTAACCTTTAATCATGGCTTATATAAATCAAAGAAAATATTATACTAATGATGGTGTAAACCCTACAGATGAAAGTTGGGGTTCATATCAATATGTTACTTTAAAAGATATTGTTAATAATTTTGAACTAATGTATGCTGGTAACCATGAGTTGATTAACAATGAAAATAGATTTAAAATATTGTTTCATGCAAAACGTGGTATACAAGAATTAAACTATGATGCGTTTAAAGAAATTAAATCTATAGAACTACAGGTATATGACGATTTAAGGTTTGTTCTACCTTCAGATTATGTAAATTGGGTAAAGCTTTATTTATTAAAAGATAATGTGTTAAGAGAATTAACAGAAAATATTCAAGTACAATCAGCAGTGTCTTATATACAATCTGCTACAGCTTCATTTACTTATGATGGTGATGGTAATGCAACTGAGGTTGATTCAACTTTAGATACAGAAAGAAAAAACGGTTCATTAAAGAGTATATATTTAAATGATGAAATAGATGAGAATGTAAATCCTAATGTATATAATTATGACAGTGATATATATAATTATAGAATAGGAGCTAGATATGGTTTAAATACTGAAACAGCTAATATAAACCCTACGTTTACTATAGATAAAAAAGCTGGTGTTATTAATTTTGATTCTACTATGGCGAGCCAACAGTGTGTATTGCAATATATATCTGATGGAATGGAAAATGGTGATGACTCCAAAATAAGTGTAAATAAATTATTTGAAGAATATATATATGCTTATGTACAATATGCTATATTAAATAGTAAATTTGGAGTGCAAGAGTATATTGTTAATAGAGCAAGAAAAAATAAACAGGCTTTATTAAGAAATGCTAAAATCAGATTAAGTAACATTCACCCTAGTAGATTGCTTATGAATCTTAGAGGTGAAGATAAGTGGTTAAAATAAAATGGCAAACATTCAAAGAAATTTTATAGCGGGCCGAATGAACAAAAGCCTTGATGAAAGGCTTGTCCCAAATGGAGAGTATGTAAATGCTATAAATGCAAGGCTTGGTTCTACTGAAGATTCTGAGATTGGTGCTGTTGAAAACTCTAAAGGAAATGTACCTTTAACAGAAATTCAATATGTTGATGGAACTAAATTAAGTTCTCAAGCAAGATGTATAGGGGCTTTTGAAGATGGAGCTAATTTGGTTATTTATTGGTTTGTTCATGACCCTGCTTTTACTCAAGGAGCTACAGGTAAGCTAGATTTAATAATTTCATTTGATGTTGAAACTGGAGAATTAATTTATCATGTTATAAGTATAGATAATGGAGAGGGTATAAATACAACATTAAATTTTAATCCTAATTTTTTAATTACAGGTGTAAATAAAATAGATAACCTATTATTTTTTACAGACAATTATAATCCTCCTAGAGTAGTAAATATTAATAAAAATTATGGAGACCCTAGGCCTGCTGTCCTTACAGATGATTTTAATCAAGATGAAATTCTTGTAATTAGAAAACCTCCTACTACTGCTCCTACTATAAATTCATTTACAGTACCTAGTATTACTGACTCTTATTTAGAAGATAAGTTTATTTGTTTTGGATATAGATATAAATATGATAATGAAGAGTATTCAGCAATATCTCAGTTTACAGAACCAGCATTTAGCCCTTCTTCTTTTAATTTTAGTTCAAATAGTTATTTGAATGAAGGAATGATAAACAGGTTTAATGCTGTAACAATTACTTTTAACTCTGGAGATAAAAGTGTTACAGATGTTCAAGTGGTATTTAAAGAATCTAATTCATCTACTATAAAAGTATTAGAGACTTATGATGTAAGTAATAGAGTTAGATATCCTGTAAACTCATTAAGAAGTGAAACATTTACTAATCGTAAAATATATACAGTTTTACCAGATTCAGAAATATTAAGATTATTTGATAACGTACCTCAGCTTGCAAAAGCTCAAACGTTAATGGGAAATAGATTAGTGTATGGAAATTATTTTGAAGGATATGATTTAAAAACTTCAAGTGGAAGCAAAATTAAATTTGGATTTGAATCTATACTAAAAAGTGAAACTATCAATCTTACCGGTTTAAGTGCTAATGAATCTAAAGGTGCTGAATATTCAATTAACCCTCCAGGCAGTACAGCACCAGCGGTTGAAATAGATGATAGTGCTTTTTTTGTAGAATTATTACCAGCTTTACCGTTACCAAATAATCCAACAGGTTTTTTAACAGCTGGAGCTACTCTTACGTTTACATTTGGAATAGCATACTCTAGTAGTTATGCCACTGGTTCACCTACGCCAGTTCCGTTGGAAGATGTGTATTACGTAACTTGGAGTTACACTCTAATTAGAAGTTATATATCTGTTAATGCCTTAGCCACTGATGTAGATTTCGTAGATAAGATAGGAACGCTAACTAATATAAAACCTATTAATACTGCTTCAGAAGGAACAACCTTGACTGATGCTTTTAACGCAGCTTTACCGATAGCTTTTGATGCTACATATACTAATATAGTTCAAACTGGTAGAACAAGTTCAACACCTACAGCACCAGCTGGACAGCCTTTAGAAATTATAACAACTGCATCAAGCACGAGATTTGGTATACAAGCAAACGCTGCTGTTTATGATAAAGGTAGTGTACCTTTAGACCCAATTATTTCATATTTTAGATTTACTAATGTAACAGCTTCTATAAGAACATCGCCATCAATAGGAAGTTTACATAGTAATAGAGGGTATGAGATAGGTATGGTGTATATGGATGATTTTAATCGCGCATCTACAGCTCAAGTAAGTGATTTAAATAGTGTTAATTTACCTTGTAGTGTTTCAAATACTAAAAATTTCATACAAGTACAAATACCTGAATCTCAACTTGCTCCTTCATGGGCAACTAAATATAAGTTTGTTATAAAGCCTACGGCTACAAATTATCAAACAATTTATAGTAATATAGCTTATAGTGAATCAGGAACTAATTCCTCATACTTTTTATTAGATGGAGAAAACGCTCAAAAAGTTGAAGTAGGAGATAGGTTAATAGTTAAAGCAGATGCTACAGGGGCATTAAACACGTGTACCTATGCAACTGTTTTAGAAAAACAAGCTCAAGGCTCAGGGTTTATAAATATTTATGATGAAGCTGGAAATGAACTAGAAGTATTTGGAGGAACATATATGAAGATTAATGCTTCTAATTTTTCAATTAATACACGCGAAGATTCAATTATTAACAGTCAAGTATTGCCAAGCACTGCAAGAGGACAACAAAATTCATATCCAGTTGTAGCATACCCAATGTTTACTGTTACTGAAGGGTCTGGTCTGGTTGCTACTACGTTAGTTTACGATGTTCCTGTGGGCACAAGAATAAAAATGGAGTTTGAGTTTAGAAGGGATGGAGTTAGTAAAAACGAAGATTGTTTAAAAAAAAGCTACACCTTAGAAAAAGAATTTACTGCTTCTAGGAATTATGGAAACATGCAAGAGTGGTTTGAAGGTGACAATATAGCTTCAACTTTAAATGAAGGCATAGAAGATGTAGCTGATGATGAAACTATAATAAACAGCTATATACCTACGCCTAACACATCTCAAAATTTCCCACCGTTTCCAGTAAATCTTACTCCACCACAAACAAAAAGTGTAACTCAATACAATGCAGTATTAACAGCAGATGAAATTAAATCAGCGGAGCATTTTGGCTCTACAGCCACCCAACCAAACACTGAGTTTTATTATAGGTTTTATGTAGACCAAGTTTTAAACAACATATATTTATTAGTATCAGGTTCTAGTTCTTGTGGTGGTGGAGCTGGAGAAGAACACAGAGAATCATCAGTAAAAGTTAATTTTACAGTATCAGCAAGCAACTCAACTTATGTGTTTGAAACAGAACCAGAAGAAGCATTACCAGATGTGTGGTATGAAAATAGTGAGTCTTATGATATAAATGGTGATTTTCATTTAGGGAACGTACAAAACCAAACATTAAATCAGCCTGGAATTGTAAATACAGGATTTTTTGATTGTTACTCTTATGGGAATGGAGTGGAAAGTAATAAAATAAGAGACTCTATAAAAGGTGAACAAGTTACTTTAGGTAATAGAACATTTACCACGTCTAATGAAGAATATAAAAAAGCACACAGGTTTGCTGACTTAACATACAGTGGTGTTTTTAATGATGAATCAAATGTAAATAGACTTAATGAGTTCAATTTAGGATTACTTAATTTTAAAGCATTAGAAGAAACTTATGGTGATGTCGAGATATTATTTGCTAGAGAAACTGATATTCTTGTTTTACAAGAAGATAAAATATCTTATGTACTTGCTGGTAAAAATTTATTATCAGACTCAACTGGAGGTGGAGTAGTTACATCTGTACCTGAAGTGTTAGGGACGCAAATAGCTCGTATTGAAGATTATGGTATAAGTAATCATCCTGAAAGTTTTGCAGAATTTGGTGCAAACAAATTTTTTACAGACGCAAAAAGAAATGTGGTTATTAAATTAACAGGAAGCTCAGCTCAAAATGAAATTCTTACGGTTATATCTAATGAAGGTATGAGAAGTTGGTTTAGAGATTTATTTGCTGATGCTTCATCAACACAAAAATTAGGTGGGTATGAGCCTTATATGCAAGAGTATGTGTTTACAACAAATACAATTGTAAAACCTGAAACAGAATTATGTACAGCTTGTGGGGTCACAAAAAACATTACGATTGTTGCGGGTCAGGAATATGTTTACTGTGTTGATATTGGAGAGGATACTGGGCCGCCATCTAAATTGTATTATGTTGAAATTGATTATGTTATACCTTTTGAAGATACTGATTTAATTGTAACAGAAGGAACTGAGCAGCAAATGGTTTCAGAAGCAGGATTGGATTTAGAAACGGAAGGTCAAGTATCTGGAACTGGATATACAATTCAAGCTATATATGATGGGGTAACTTACACAACTGGAGTTGTTTATCAAAGTGGAACTTTAGTTTTTCCAAAACCTAATCCTACACCATCAGAAGTAGTGTTAATAGTTACCTCAGATTCTTTACAAAATGACACAATACAAGTTACGGTTAAATGTCCTGAAGAAGAGTTGTTTAGCGTTTATAGTATTACGCTAACAACAAATGCTAATGCAAACCAGTTTTCACACACAGAATTTGGCTGGAGAGATGCTTCAGTTGTATCTCCTATTCAAAGTGATTTAGTTACATTTTTATCAAGTCCTAATGACCCAATAGTATCTCAGTATAGAGAATTAGAAGGTCCTCAAGGTTCAAACATAATTCCGCCTGATGGCGCAACTATTATAATGAGGTCAAATAAAATAGATTTTGATAATTTTCAATTTGACCCTGCAGAAAACGAGTTTAGATATTTAAGAACTGATGCTCTGTTTGAAAACAATTCAACTGACATGGGTATTTTATTAGCTGCTTCGATAAAAGCAACTCCAATAAACACCTCTGGTGCTCCTGATTTATATAGCGCTGAGTTTGGATTGCCTACAGGTGGAAACAAATTATATTTAATTTATGATTTAAGAAATTCTGTTGGACAAGAATTGTGTTATTCTCAAACAAGTTTATTTGATGCGTGTTGTAATTGTACATTTACGCCACCACCCGTACCAACACCTACGCCAGTTCCAACTCCAGTAATACCTGTGTATGATTATTTTATTGGGATTGATTGTGTTTCTTTAGAAGCGGTATATTTAAAATCTAACCAAACTCTTGGAGTTGTAGTTGGGGATGAGGTACAATATTCATTTGGTGGTAACGTGGAAGGTTGTGCTTCTTTATACGCAACTGGCGGAAATGGTAATAGTGGAGAAGTAACAGTACGTGTAGCAGGATGTGGAGATTCAAGATGTTCAGTATAAATGGTTAACTTTGTAAAATTATAAATGGCAACAACAGGAACATATTATTATAGCTCGTCAAGTTTTTCAACTGCAACTGCATTGTTTACAGATACAGAGTTAACTTCTTTTGCTCCTGATGGATGGTATTCTGATGAGTCAATATATAGGCAGCAAGCGTCAGGTGTTTTGTTTGCTGAAAGCTCTTGCCCTAATTGTTCTTCGCCAACGCCAGTTCCAAGTCCAATAGTTTATGATTACAGAATATATTCAGAATGTGCTGGAAGTGGAACTCAAGTTTTTAGATTAGTAACAGGAGGAACTTTTCCAGGAAGTGTTTTGTATAATAGTGTTTGTTATGGAGACCCTCAGTTAACAGGTTTAACGTCAACTATAAATGTAAATGCATTTCCAAGTTATACTAGTTGTACTGATTGTGGTACTCCTCCAACCCCACCTGTGCCAACGCCTACGCCAGGCCCAACGCCTACGCCTACAACGCCTACGCCAGGCCCAACGCCTACGCCAGTGCCAGTGCCAGTGCCAGTGCCAGTGCCAGTGCCAGTGCCACCGCCACCAGTGCCTACGGTTTCTTACGACTATAAAGAATACACTGACTGTAATGGCTCGGCGACACAAATTTTTAGATTAGTATCTGGAGGAACATTCCAGCCAGTCTATAAATATAATAATATTTGTTATAGGAGCCCATCATCTACAACTTCCACTTCATTAGTGGATGCTGCAGGATTACCTTCATTTGCTAATTGTGGTGCGTGTACGCCTACGCCAACACCTGTACCAGCGCCTCCACCACCAGTTCCAACTCCGCCACCAGGAATACAATTGTTTTCAACTAACAATGTTAACCTTGGTCAAAGTTCATCAAGCGCTGCATGTGTATTACAAACTTCAGTTTCTATATACACATCGAGAGCAAATGTTGCATCGGTTCAGGTTGGTGATATCTTTTACACTAACAACACACTTACAAATATATTTAACGGTGGTTTAAAATGGTATGGTGTAACAAATGTAAACGGTCACTATCCAAATTTAAATAATGGATATGCATTTTTAATTAATTCAAATGGTGAAGTTTTATCTATTACATCTTGTGTAACGGTGACTTATAATTATTATACGCTTACTGCTTGTCCAGGAGGAGGAGGTACTTTATATACTACTGTTAGAGCAACATTTGCAAGTGGTGTTGGACCAGGAGATATAGTAGAAATGAACGATGGTAGATGTTATGAGATAACTGAAGATACAGCACCAGCAAATACTAACGACTATATAAATGTTTACGTAGATTGTGATGCATGTATAGCAGATAATCCACCACCTCCTACACCGCCTCCACCTACACCAACTCCTACACCAAGTGGTTGTAATGAATGGGATTTAGAAGGAGGTCCAGGTTCAGTTGGAAACTTTAGTTATACTGATTGTAATGGAGTTGCGCAAACAGAAAGTGTGGATGATGGAGATTCAGCATCAGTTTGTGCATTAGGATTACCTACTTTAACAAGTGGCTCAGGTAGTGTTACATTAGTAGGACCTTGTACTCCACCTACGCCTACGCCGCCACCACCTACGCCTACGCCTTCTTATAACTACTATCAAGTTACTATTTGTCCAGGAGGAGGTAGTGCAACACTTACTACTGTTAGAGCAACATTTGCAAGTGGTGTTGGACCAAATGATATAGTAGAAATGAATGATGGTAAATGTTATGAGATAACAGAAGATACAGCACCAGCAAATACTAACGACTATATAAATGTTTATGTAGATTGTACTGCTTGTTTAACAGCTAATCCACCAACTCCCACACCAGTACCGACACCAGCTCCCACACCAAGTGGTTGTAATGAATGGGAGTTAGAAGGAGGCTCTGGTGGCGGAACGTTCAGTTACACAGATTGTAGTGGTAGTTCGCAAACTGAAAGTGTACCGGATGGTGATTCAATACCAGTTTGTGCATTAGGGATGCCTACTGTAACAAGCGGTAACGGTAATGTTGTTTTCAATGGGCCTTGTCCTGCTCCAACTCCTACGCCAACTCCACCAACTCCAGTTCCAACTCCAACTACAATATATGGAAGATACTTAGATTGTGACGACCCTAGTAATTTATTAGATGTAAGCGCACCATTTGGCACTACATTCCCTAATGTTTTAAAAAGTGGGTCGGTGTGTTTTTCTTTTGACTCAAACGCTGGTTCAGGTGTTAATGGTTCATATACTTTATATGCGTCATTCAATCTTTGTTTAGATTGTCAAAATCCACCAACTCCAACACCAGTACCGACACCAGCCCCAAGTCCATCTTGTAACCTTGTTAATTTAGAGCTTGTAGCAAGCGTAAATGATATTGCGTGTGACGACTATGAGTTTTATTATATAAACACAAATAATTTCTGTACTGCAACACTTTTATACAGAACTCCAAATTGTGATAGAGCTGCATTTGCAGGTTACTATAATAACGGAAGTTTCTATAGATACTGGAATGGTTCATCATTTACATTATCGTGTACTGTTACTAATTGTCCATAGTTTTTCATTTTAAATAATTATCATTAACTTTATTTAAAATTTAATCAAATCAAATGGAGGAAATACATAATTTTATTACGCCTGAGGAGTGTCAAGAACTTATTAAAATGATTGATGCTAATCACACACGCTCATCTGTTGTTGTAGGGGGAACAGATAGAAGTGATGTCACGGACTACAGAACATCAAGCACATCAAATTTAGATATGAATAATCCAATAATGTCTAAAATAAAAAACAAAATAGCTGACACACTAGGATTAGAGCCACACAAAGGCGAGGCGCTTCAAGGTCAATTATATCAGCCGGGTCAGTATTTTAAACCCCATAATGATTTTTTTAGTGGAGCTGCTTATGACATGCATTGTAAAGCTTCTGGAAATAGAACGCATACTTTAATGATATATTTAAACGAAGATTTTGTAGGAGGAGGCACTCACTTTCCTACTCTACAAAAAACTGTAGAACCTAAGACAGGTAAAGCTTTATGGTGGTATAATTTAAAAGCAGATAAATTACAAGACCAATATATTCATGAAGGTGTAACTGTAGACGAGGGTAAAAAATACATTGTAACATCTTGGTGGAGAGAAAAAGGTTGGGATGGAGCTGGTGATGAAAAAATGTATTATGATTCGCAAAAAGAAAAACCTGTGCAAAAAGTTGAAGAGTCAAAAATTGTTGAAGGTATGCAGAATAAATCTTATATAGTTAAAGCATCAGAAACACAAAATTTAAAACAAAAAATTGAAAAAAAAGAGTTTACTAATGTAGATGACTTTCCAAGACTTACTGATAATGGTTTTACTTTAATAAAGTGTCCAGAAGAAACTTGGAACTTAATTAACGAGTCTTATGAGTTGTTAAAAGACAAAAAACAAACAGAGGAGTTTGATGGAAAAAAAGAATTTATAGTAGGGGGAGATACTGAGATTATGTCATTTGACCACTTACCAAGCGTAAAAAATTTGATTCATAAACAATTATTAAAAACACATGAGGATTGGATAAAAGAATCTTTAACGCCTTCATTTATTTATGGCATAAGGTCATATACCAAAGGGGCTAC
>MDTG01098373.1_pt1 | contig 10288 bp, 16 predicted proteins | sample 811421 | NCBI WGS metagenome assembly MDTG01 (sample SAMN05326645, study PRJNA326480) | marine metagenome | isolation source: seawater | place: Pacific Ocean: South East | collected 2011
GGTGGTCCCACCTGTACTATAACCAACCTGTTAACTTACACTATATCAGTATGTTACAAATTGTAGTGGTACACAATGTGTACCATATAACTCTATGTGGTTCACTTTTGAGAACCATTAGCTTTTTCTGTGTACCAATTTACAAAAGGAAAATCTAAGGTGTGTACCATCATAAAAAAAATGTAGTGGTACCAGTTGGGACTTGAACCAAGAAAAAAAGGGAACTTAAATTTCTTCAAGCTCCCTCTCAACAATGAAACGAGTTGATGTTAAAGTGATAGAGTTAGAAAGTGTAAAAGCTTTTACATAGTGTGGAAATTTGTAGATGATTTTAATTTTTACACACTTCCCATTAGTTAACCACTAAACCCACATTGTTTCCCATTCCTTATTTTGATTGGATATTTGGATATCCTGATATTCACCTAATTGGTGTTTGATACAATCTATGATTGAGTTGGTTGAATAGTAATTTTTATTCTTAAATCGAGAAGGCGTAATCCATCCCTTTCTTTGAAATGTTTTTAAGGTTTGATTTGTACATCCTAATATTCTCTCAGTTTCTATTCTTGAGTGAATAGGTTTTGAATTTAGCTCTTCTGTGTTTACTCCGATGATTTTTAATGTTTCTTCCATATTGATTTTTGTTATTTAGTAAATGATAAATTCTTTATCCGAATCGTTGTATTCATAATTATTGTTCTTCTCTATTATTCCATTGTACTTCTCCGTTGATTTAACGCTAAGTTCCAATTCATCTATACAATTTCTCCACAATTCTATCACTTCCATCATGTGTTCTAAATCATCCATGCTCACTTCATCTAAATTCCCTTTTAACTCATATATCAGGTTGAGGTACTTATCCACTAATCTTATATGATTACGGATTTTCGTTGATGTAAACTTAATTGCCATCTTCTACACCAATGATTTTATATCCCTTCTTACTCATATAGGAATACCAATTATTGAAGTGTTTTTCATTACTGAAATTCTTTAGAATATGACGATAGTTTCCGAAAGGCGTTTTATAGGAAATACTATAACTCACACCCTCACCAACGAACTCTTCAGTTATCTCATCCTCTTCTTCATCATAGAAACCACTATCAATCATAATTTCCTCGACCGTATCGATGAATTCATCATCCATTGATTCTTCACCCTCATAGCCCATTTCTCTGAGAATCTCTTCGAGGTCAATTTCTTCGTCATCTTCCATATCCTCAATACTTTTTTGTTTACCAAATGTTTGAGCTATTCTCCCAGTTGGGGATATCCTATCATGATATTTTGTAGGTTCTACCATTGATACAGTTTCATGAATCTTCTGTACCTCACACTTAAATCTTTTTTGTTCTTGTTCTGTTAAGGGAATCCCTGCTCTCCTTTTCAGAATTATTGATTTTACATACGGTGATGTGTTCTCACCGAATAATACTTTGTTATCTAATCTCATATACTAAACACTCCTTTCCTTTGGTTTTTTACTTTATCTACTACCCAACGCATTTCTGATGGATGAAGGTTATCGTTTCTCCAACTCACTCCACCTTTCTTAAAAATTACCGCTACTTTATTTTCTCTTCCTTCAGATATATCAATTACTGATAATGATTCTTTATTCATATCATCTACGATACCTAACATTCTTGTTCCTACTTTTTCAAATGGAACTATCGGAGATAAATATTGATTTCCTCTATCTAATCTTCTTTGAGCGTTATCATTCATCTCAGGAAGAACTTCTCTGAATCTATAATACCTTGAAACTGTACTTAGAATTCTTCTGGTATCATCCATGATATTTTTATCCTTTAGATATTTAATCATCGCTTCTCTGTTTTCTGTAATATGTTTTCTCTTCACACAGTACCACAGATAGAATAAATCAGCGTTCTCTATCATAAATTTCTTACCATATTTTTCTTCTAAAATTTCTAATACGCCTTCATAGTGAAAGGTTTCTATTGTTTCTTTATTTCTGTTATTCATTTGTTATTGATTTAATTAGTTTCATGTATTCATCGAAATTGTACTTAGTACCATTTTCATCTTCGTAGATTATATCATCTACTGTGCTTCCTTCTATTTGAGTTAGTTTTAGTTTTCCTATTGTAATCTTCATTCTTATTTATTTTTTCAAAGGCTTTCATTAGTTCTTTCTTAGATATTTCCATCTGTTTCTGAACTAACTTTTCAAAATCACTCTGAGTTATTATTTCTTCTTTTCTACTCATAATTAGTTGGATATTTGGATATCTGGATATTTTATTAGTTCGAGGTTTATACTGTTTTTTTAATACTGTTATTATTTCTACTCAAACCCCCTCTATAATCTCCCCCTTTACTATAAGTATAGCGTAAATGAATTTTTCATTAAAAAATCTGAGAAATAATTAAAAAATAGTACCAACCCTTAACTTTCATTACATATCATCATAAAACACCTCAGGAAACCCTATTTTCCTTCGATTTAAGAGGGTTTTATACCTCAGGTGGTAGTGATATATGGATTTGTTCAGTATCTTAGATGCATGAAGAAAAAATCAAATGATAAAGAAATAGTAGAAATTCCTATAAAGAGTTTGGAAAATCATCCATTGAATGAACATATCTACACCAGTAAAAGAGATGAGGATGATATGGAACTTGAACAATCAATATCAGAGATTGGTTTATTAGAACCGCTCACAGTAATTCAAAAGGATAAGGTATATCATATCATTAGTGGGAATAGAAGATTTTCAGCTCTTTTAAGATTAGGATATAAGAAGGTTGAGTGTAGAGTTGTTAGTGATGAACACGAAATAATAAAGCTAATCCAACATAACAAATACAGAGAAAAATCTATCATTGAGAAAAGAAATGAAATAAGAGAAATGAAGAATTATCTGAAATCTCTTAGTGGTAAAGAGCGTAAGAAATTCTTGAGTGGTAGAACTTTGAGAGAATATATAAATCAAGAAACAGAGCTTTCCTCAAGTATTTTAACAAAACTCAATTATGTAGAAAAACATAATCCTCAAGTTTTAGAGGATATAAATCTTGGGCTTGTTTCACCAAATGAGGGGTTTCAATTGGTTAAATCTGAGATTGAAAATAGAGATATAGATACTGAATATACAGTAAAGAATATTGAGAGTAGAATAAGAAGATTATCGCCTATTATACCTAAAAAAGATTGGGAAGATATGTTGAAGAGAATCTATGGATAGGAAAGAACAAAGGAAAATATTCGCTCAATTAAAAAAGAAGAAAGAAGAAGAACTTCAACTTCGAACTGTATCCAAGTATCCAGAGATTCATCAAAAGTTTTTAGATAAGGAAATTACACTCAAACAAGCGTACAATCATTGTATGAGTGAACTACTTAATGTAGAAGGATATAAATCAAAAGGAACTAAGGGATTTATTACAAATACTAAAATTCCTACCTCTGAAGAAACTCCAAAAAGTGAATCAGCTGATTCACATTCTGAGAATTCTAAAATTCCATTTACTCAACATCCGATTAAATCTAACCTCAACCTGAACATAACTTTCCATGAAATAAATAAAATGGATTATGAACAGTTTAGAGATTACGCTTATTCACTTAGGGATGAACTTTTAAGATGTTGGGAAGAAGAAGGAAATCCACCACAGATAGGGAAAAATGAAAATGGAATTATTGATGATTTACAGAACTTGAAAAACATTGATACAAGCTCTTTAATCTTAGAATCCAATGATAAAGATTATGAATTTGTTCTCTCAAATTATAACAGAGCTGGTTCAAGTTGTAATCAATTTTTTCCTTCACTATATGATGTTGGGGTTGATAAAAGTTCAATCAAAGATGTATTGAAAAGTGAAGGTTACAGGTTGAGGTGGCTCAGAGTTATGGTAAGGAATCTCAAACAAGATTATCTGTATCAATTCTCAAGTAAGATATCTGATAAAAAGAATCTACCAAGTTCTGAGAATGATGGGCTAATTATTCAAAGGGTTAAAGAACCTTCTGATATATCCTTCACCAAAGAGGAATTATTGAAATTAAAAGATAAAGGCGTTCTAAAAGAATACCATATCAAAAACATAGAGAGAGAATTTAACTTCTATAAAAACTTCGAAATAAGAGTTTATGAGAAGGATAAAAAAGTTCTGATTCCGTTAATCCATATTACAAGATTATCGTTTGGAAATCGACCTGTAAACTTCCCTCCTGTAATAGCTAAAACAATCTACGAACACTTCTTACCCAAGAATAAAAAGAACATCGTATATGATTGTTGTAGTGGGTTTGGTGGTAGGTTTTTAGGTTCAATCATGAGTGATAGAAATATCCATTACATAGGTAATGATGTTAATTCGAATCTATTCAATGATGATTCATATAATCAACTCGCTAACTTTGTAAAATCCCACTTAGGAATCAACCCATCTTTCCATATAGAAAAAAGAAGTTCAGAGGAAATGGATAAATCTGATGAACTTAAAAAGTACATTGGCTCGGTAGATTTATTTTTAACATCTCCCCCTTACTTCTCCAAAGAAAAATACAGCTCTGATGAAAACCAATCTTATCTAAAATACCCGAACTACAAAGATTGGATAGAGGTGTACATGAGAAAAACTTTCGAAATAGTTCACCACTCATTAAAGCCCAACGGATTGTGTTTACTCAACATATCTGATATAAATCTCAATGACAAATATTTTCCATTAGAATTAGATTCTATTGGTTTGTTAGAGGGTATTGGGTTCAAATACAAATACCAAATCGGTATGTTGATGAACAGATACATCGGGCTCTCTTATGAGGGTGTGTTAAATAAATGGTGGGATAAGGAATCAAATTGTTTTAGAAAAGTTGAACCCATTTTAGTATTTGAAAAGGTATAACCTTTTGGATATTTGGATATTCAGATATCCACTATAATTCCGAATTACATAGTAATTCTAACAAAATCTTTCTGTTTTCCAGCTGGTCCTAATTTCCATCTTTTTTCAGAAGGAGTATTTCCACTACGGTGAGGATTGTATCCCCACTTCTCTGTTAAACAAATCTGAAAGAGTGCTTTTGTGAATTTCTGTTGATTCCACTTATCAGTAACATCTTCATCGAAGTTGTTAATGAATGTAAAATAGAATGATTCCAATTCGACTTTATCAGCGAATGATTTCTTATTTGTGGTAACATATCTCTCAATCCAAGTAACTACACCATCGTTAACACCGTTTCCTTCAATCTGAGCGATTTGTTGTTTCTTCATATAATCCTTTTTATCGGTTGTTACAACTCCTTTCTTCAGGTATTCAGAAATACATCTGAACCCAAAGTTGTAGAATTGAATCCAATCGTTATCATCGAATTCTTCAAACAATCTTTTACCCAGCTCTTTTTCAACGGTTATTCCCTTTTGAGTTTGTAGATTCCAATACTCACCGAATTCAACAATATATTGCCTTCTCGTAGTAGAAAAATCATTATCACTCATGATGTAATTAGTACAGATACCTATTTTCGGTTTTGTTTCCATAGGAATGACGAATCTATCTTTACCCTTTTTTTCAATTTCCATATCACCAGTAGCGTAATTATACACCATTGTAAAGGGGAAATCAGAGTTTACATCATCCAAATGGACAAACTTGGTATCTCTATCAAGGCTACTGAAAACGAATTGGTTATCCTTTCTTACATTCCTTCCATTTATCGGAGAAGTTTTCTTCCAATACTTAATGGAATTCATTACTAAAGATTTACCATTTCCACCATTAGCGTTAACACCATCGGAACATCTATCTACAAAGATTGGAATTGGAGTATCACCATTGTTTGTGTGGTTAGATAACATATACCCATAAACGGTTCTAAGAGCTTCGTACTCTTTGTTATCGATTTTCCAATTACCATTTTTATCCTTTACACTCATCGCTTTTTCAATGAATGTTTCGAATAACCCCTTTTCCTTTTTAGGTATTATCTGAATGTTTTCAACTTTGAGATTCTTCTGTGAATTCCATATGAAACCATCATCAACGATTTTATAATTCTCAATTTTAGATTTCTCCGAATTTGTTCGGACAACTCCATTATCAAAGAAAGTATAAACTTCAGATTTTGAATCCTTAAACATAGGAGTATAGAGGTGAGGCTTATCTCCAGTTAGTACTCTTTTATCATCGGAGAATCTATCCAAGAAATGGATTAGGTTCTTGTTGATTAGGGAGTATCTTATTAGAGCTTTTTCAACCTCTTTCTTTGTAAAGAACATTTTGGTTTGAGATAATTCATTACCATCATCATCCGTTTCTGATTTGATTCCTTTTTGAACTCCGAAGGTATTCTCATTCGAAAACTCTTCATCAGGAAGTGCCATAAAGTAATCATAAACGAATTCGGTTAATTCTGAGAATGTGAAAGTTCTAAGTGTATTTTCATCATTCCTTTGTACTAAGCCTTCATAGAACTTACCAAATCCGTTAGTTTTTAAGAACTCAACTAATTTTGAATCGGTTACTCTAAGAATAGGCTTATTCTCGAAGTGTTCCCATATTGGAACACATACTTGTGAATTTACCATAATAAATGAATTTAAGATTTTAGGTTGTTTGATAGGTAAACCATTTAACCCATCAATTTGACCTTAACCCAACTCACCATTTAACAATATTTCAAAGAACTATTTCAGTTGGATATTCGGATATTCAGATATCCAACCATCTGAGTATTTCAGTTCCACTCAGAGGGAACTTATATGGTAGTTTAGGCTACCATCAACCTTTGTTGTTTTTTCATTCTTAGGAGTTTTTTTAACTCAGAGTTCGTACTGAACAAATGAGGTATTGAATTGATTAGTATTACTCCGTTTGATTTCTTTCTATCCTCATCATAGATAGAAGGCGTTCGTTTTGAGGATGTTTTTAATAAACAGTTACCTCTTATTGATTTCCACATCATATTATTAGTTATTTAGGTTATATACAGTTACTAAGTTCACACCATCTGTTACCAAACAGAGGTTCAAACATTCCAACACTAAAAGTGCTGAGAATGGGTTCTTTATCAATCTACTCTTCAACCAAGGGAACCATCTTAGGTTGGGAGAATGTTTTGTTAGGTGAACAATGCTCTCTTTGTGGAGATTAACATCGTAAAGAAGTGATTCACAATCTGAGTAACCAGTTCTTTCTAAAACTCTTTTTCTGAAGTGATTTGTAATGTTCATAATTTAGCTTTTATAGGTTTAACTTTTAACTTTTGGAGAGAGGATTACTAACCCCGAACTCACAATGTAAATATGGTGAATCAATAGTGTGAGTATTCTCTTTTTTCGTTTGTTACACTATCGTAATTGTTCGTTTTTTGACATAAGTTTGGTTTTCAGAATGTGAATCAGCTGATTCACTTTTTGAATTATTTTGAACTCCCCACTCTCTTACTTTTGCTTTCCAACCTTACGGTATTGTTCTAATTTCGGAGAGTGGTTTGTTCTTCAGCAAATAATTGATTTAACTCTATCACCTTTCGAGATACTCAGGTAGGTAACAAACCTTTTTGTGAAGATTACTTACTCGATACGGCTAACATTCTCTTTTTATGACCTTCGAGTTGTTTACCCATTTTGTTGTAGAATGTGTTCCACCTTTTGAAGAACTTCTCATCAGTTCCAAGGAATTCGATTAACTCATCGTGCTGTACTTTCATTACCTCTGAGAGTAACTCTATACTTCCTTTGTTTTTGGTGAAGAAATTCACTCTACCTTTTTTGGTTTTGTAATATTTCATAACATCACTTTTAAGTTACAGGCTTCTTTTTCGGTGAACCATTTAACCTTCTTATTTTACCACTCTGTGATTAGTGAGTATTTCCAATCGATTATTTCATCATTGTATTCTTCTTCAAACAAGCTCTTTTTCTCTAAACACTTTGATTCAAAATCTTCCAATACCCATTTACTTATTTCGTTGGATTGAATTTCATCGCTCATGACTTCAACATCGGTGATTTGGGTTTTTCCTTCCCATTCTATTTCGGACATATATCCTCTTATTCTCATTGTTTATTTGTTTTAAGCTACCATTCCTAATGGTGTTGGGATTAGTTTTAGGTTTCTCTTTAATTGTTTTGGTGTGATTGAGATTAGTTTTAAGTTCTCAATCGCGTTTTTGATTTCTTTATCCGAAGGGAAGATTCCTTCCTCTTTCAGATTTTTTAAGATTTCAACTAATGGATTTTTCATATTTGCTTTATTTAAGTTTTCTATCGTTGAGTACCTCTCAACCTTCATTGTAAATATACGAAGGGGATAGTGGTAGTATTTGTGTTTTTTGTTTGTAACACTATCATCATTGTAGTTGTTTTGTGTACACCCAGCCTTTTACCCATCCGTTACCCCAACTGATTTCTGTTTCTCTTTTCCATCCGTTCTGGTAACCGAATCCCATACATTTATTATTGGTTTTTCTAACCGAGCCAACTAATCGTTTTACTCCTTCTTTTTTCATTCTCTCTTCGAATTCTTTGAACACCTTTTTAGTACCACCCCTTACTGAATAATCAGTAGCTATTTGGTGAACTATTACATCATCAGGTTTAAGAATCATATCAGAATTCTTAGATAATTTTTTGAATTTGTTAACCTTAGAAAAGGTGATTAGAACACCGTTTTTCATTATTAGGTTACCTTTCTTCATCCTTTGTACTATCTCTTCTCTAACCTCACGCAAATGAGGGAAATAACGGTTATGAAGGTGAATTAAATCCTCAACTTCATCTACTTTTTCTGTTGTTATCATATCATATTTTTTAATTTACTTTTTCAACATTATCATCGTAAAAGACTGGGTAATCCTTTAATTTTTTATCATCAATAAAAAAGGATGTTTTTCCATCTTTTCGGAACCTATATCTTCCATCAGCCCAAAGATTAACTGAGTAGGTATCACCATAGAGTTTTGTTTTACACTTTCCAGTAATGGGGAGAGTAACTCTTACCTTAGGAGTGTTTCCGTATTTTACTGTATCATTCCAATCAATCCTACAATCAAACCGAATCAAATCGCCTTTCTTAAACTGATTGTACCATTGGAGAAGTTCTTTTTGTGTTGGTTTATTCATATCTCTTTCTGTTACATTCCAAATATAGGCAATCAATAGTGTGAGTATCTGAGGTTTTGACTATCTTCACTATCATAATTGTTGAATATCTGAATATCCGAATATCCAATGAAAAAGAACTCAAGAAGAAAACATAGAAGTGAAGGAGATAAGTATTATATCCCCTTTTTACCAGATGAAGTATTTAATTCTCTTCCACCTGAACTAAAAGAAATTCAAAGGCAATACAGAGTTTATCATCACACAGTACACAACATCAAAAAAAGAATAAAGGATAACACAGAACTCCGTAAACAACTGTTGGAAAAGATAAAGGATGATAAGATTAGATTAAAGGAAAGAGCGAATGATGAATACCAAGATAGAGGGTATGAGGAACTAATGAAGTTTAGGTTTCAGAAGATATCTCATTTATATGATGATTACAGATTCAATGTAAGTATCTCAAGAATCAATAGGAGTTCCAAATCCTATCATGAAAACAAAAGTGATATGGAAAAGTTAGGCTTTATAAATTCAAAGGAAGGTGATTATAGAAAGTTTACATACGGTGGTAGGGATATAGGAGAGGTATATACTTTCAACGCTCAGATAAAATCATTGAGTTTCCCTCACTCAAAGATTCAAGGATTATCAGATGGGAAAAACAACAAGATTAAAACCATATCGCTTGGAACTGAAGAAGTGATGAGAAAGAACATCAGTTTAATCTTTGGTGAAGATTTAAGTGAGGATGATTGGGATGATATAAAAGCTGATTGGATTAAGGTTCTGAAACATTTCATAAACTGGTACCTAACTAAACATGATTGGAAATCATTAAAGTTGGAAACGATATCAAAAGATAAAGTAGTAGAGTGGTGTTTGAAGATGGGTTCAGATAAAATTGATAGCGAATTTGATAGATGGTATCCGAAAGAAGGTTAGTATAGAATTTCCTATATGAAGAATTTTTAACCTCGATATAAAAACACGTTCGTTCGAGGTTTTTCCTTTTTACTTTTCTCTGGTTACAAGAAACCTATGGGGGGGTATAGTATGGGTATGTTCTCCCAATATATAATATACAAAATATACCTGAGAAATACAAGTATTTACAGGGGTTTTACAGATAAAATGGTAATAATAATGTACACTTAAAATTACCATCGCTAACCACACAGATAATAGGGAAA
>MDTG01254439.1_pt1 | contig 10288 bp, 6 predicted proteins | sample 811421 | NCBI WGS metagenome assembly MDTG01 (sample SAMN05326645, study PRJNA326480) | marine metagenome | isolation source: seawater | place: Pacific Ocean: South East | collected 2011
ATTATCTAAAAAATATGATGGTGTAATGAAATATTCAAATAAAGTTATAGTAGGTAATAAATATTTATATAAAAGAGCAATTATTAATAATAAAAATAGCTATATTTTACCCTCTGTAATTAACTCAAATAAGTATTTTAATTCAAATAACAAAATTAAAAAAGATAATGATAAAATAATTATTGGTTGGGTTGGATCAATTGTTACAAGTCAGTATTTGTATTTTTTAAAAGATGTAATAAAAAAATTAAATACAAAGTATGATAATTTACAATTTGTTGCTATAGGGGCTCCACCTAATATTAATGAAATTGGTATTAATACTCTTCCATGGTCTGAGAATACTGAAGTTAATGAAATAAAAAAATTTGATATTGGTATTATGCCATTAGCTAATAATAACTTTGAAAGAGGAAAATGTGGATTTAAATTAATACAATATATGGCTTGTGAGCTGCCAGTAGTAGGATCTGCAGTAGGTGCAAATTTAGAGATAATTGATGAAAACCAAAATGGATACTTAATAAAAAATCAAAATGAATGGATTAGTAAACTTGAAAATCTAATTGAAAATAAAGATTTAAGAATTAAGTTTGGGAAAAATGGAAAACAAAAAATAGCAAAATATTATTCAACTTTATCAGTTTATCCTAAGCTCGGTAACTTGTTAAAAAACAATCAATTTTTAAAAGTTAAAATTAATTATAAAAATTTTCTTAATCTTAATAAAAATCTTAAATTACCAAAAGTATCTGTAATAATTCCATTTTATAATAATGAAACAACCTTAAAATATAGTGTACTTTCAATTTTAAATCAAACTTATAAAAATATAGAATTAATTCTTATAAATGATGGTTCAACTGATAAATCAGTAGACTATATAAAAGACTTAAAAGATAAATTTAAATTTAAAATATATAATAATAAAGAGAATAAAGGTCTTGTCTATAGATTAAATCAAATGGTTAAACTAACAGATGCAGAATTTATAGCTAGAATGGATGCAGATGATCTATCTCATCCTAATAGAATACTAAATCAAATGTTTGAATTTTACTCAAACGAAAAATTAGATATAGTTTCAACTGCTTGTGCAATAATGACAAAAGATTTTAAGGTTGTAGGTGTCAGGGACAATTTTAATCAACCAACCATTAAAGATTTTATAAATCAAGGCGGTTTTATTCACGCTAGTGTTATTTATAAAAGAGAAATTTTACTTAATAATCAATATGATAGTAATTATTTCTTGGCTGAGGACAGAGAAATTTTTTTAAGAATACATAATAAAATTAAATATACTAGAGTTAATGAGCCACTTTATTTTGTAACTGAATATGAAAAAATAAATTATAAAAAAATGAAACAGGGATATATTTCTGAAAGAAAAGCTATTAAAAAGCATATATCAAAGTATTATAATTTTTTTGTATCTCAGTATTATTTACTAAGAAACTTTACAAAGATTATAATTTTTGAATTATTTTATCGTATAAATTTAATGGATTATTTACTTTATAAAAAAGGCGGGTTGTATTTTGGAAAATATTTTACAATACAAAAAGAAGTCGATCAAATAGTAAAAAAAAATAGATTATAATTTATGTGTGGAATATCAGGTATTATTGATTTTAAGAAAAAGAGTAATTTAGATAAATTATCAACGTATTTAATATCACAGCAAAATCATAGAGGTCCTGATGCATGTAATTCTTGGATTGATATTGAGTCTGGTGTAAGTCTATGTCACAATAGACTTTCCATAATTGATATATCTAACAACGGATCACAACCGATGCAATCTTACTGTGGTAGATATTTAATTTCCTATAATGGAGAAATATACAATTACTCAGATTTAAAAAAAAAATTGAGTAATAAAAAAATTGATTTTAAAGGTGACTCAGATACTGAAGTTTTAATAAATTCAATATCAGTATTAGGACTTCAGAAAACACTTCAATATATTAATGGAATGTTTGCATTCGCATTATGGGATAAAAGAGAAAAAAAACTTATATTATGCAGAGATCGATTTGGTCAAAAACCCATATATTATTCTTTAAAAAATAATTATTTCTTATTTTCTTCCGAATTAAAAACAATAAAAAATTTTTTTAAAAATGAATTAGAATTGAATAAAGAATCAGTTTATTATTTTCACAAATATGGATACATAAAACAACCATCAACTATTTACAAAGATGTATTTAAATTAGAGTCATCAAGTTTTATTGAAATTACATTAGAAAATGTAAAAAAAAATATTATTTCTCAACCTAAATTATATTGGGATATTAGAAAGGAAATTAATTTAATTAGTAAAAATAAATTTAAAAATTTTACAGAAGCAAAAATAGAAATCAAAGATCAACTAGATAGATCCGTAAGAGAGTGTATGGTTTCAGATGTTCCGATTGGATCTTTTCTTTCAGGTGGTTTAGATTCATCATTGGTTTCATATTATATGCAAAAAAATTCTATTCAAAAAATTAATACTTTTTCTATCGGAAATTTGGACACAGACTATGATGAATCAAAAGACTCTAAAAATACAGCTAAATTTTTAAATAGTAACCATAATGAGTTTTTTCTAAATAAAAATGATATCATTGAGATATCAGAAAATATTCCATATATATATGATGAACCTTTTGCTGATTCTAGTCAAATACCAACAATTTATTTGTCAAGAAAAACATCTTCCACTGTCAAGGTTGTCTTAACTGGAGATGGTGGCGATGAAATGTTTGGTGGATATAATAGATATATCTTTTCAAATAAAATAAATTTTTTTTTAAATAATATTCCATCTTATTTAAGGACTCAAATAAAAAAAATATTTTATATTCTTCCCATAAATATAAAATTATTTATAATTAGAATTATATCGAGTGAAAAAAATTTAAAGTTAGTTGAAATTAAAATAAGTAAAATACTCTTATTACTTTCATCAAAGAATAAAAAAGTAGCTTATGATCAATTATGCTCTCAAATAAATATAAATGAAAATATTTTTAAAAATCACAACTACAACTTTAATAATTACAGTTATTTTAATAATTGGCCAGATGTAGATTCATATCTAAATGAAATGATAATATTAGATACGGAAAATTATTTAAATGGTGATATTTTAGTTAAATTAGATAGAGGATCTATGAATTCTTCTTTAGAAGCAAGATCTCCTTTATTAAGCAACTATTTATTTAATAGTGCATGGAAATTAGAAGATGAATATAAAGTTAATAAAAAATTTGGCAAAATTATATTGAGATCAATATCAGAGGATATTTTTCCTAAGAATTTTCTAACAAGACCTAAAATAGGTTTTGGTTTACCAATTGGAAAATATCTTAAAACATATTTAAAAGAATGGGCAAATGATTTAATATTCAGTAATACGTTGCAAAATGATGAGTTTTTAAAACCTATTGAGGTTGAAAAAATATGGAATAATCATATCGAAAGCAAAAATGATAAATCTTTTATGTTATGGAATATTTTAAATTATTTATCCTGGAAAAGAAAAATTCATGATTAATAGATATAAAATACCATTATCGATATTTGTTTTTTATTTTTTATCATCATTAACTATTGGATTACTAATACAATTAATTATTTTACCATATATTATTCCTCATCTTCATGCAGGAAACGGATTACTAATTAAAGGAGATTGGAATTTATTTCATATATTAGCATTACAAATAAAAGAAGCAGTTGATCAAGAAGGTTGGGGAGCTTTTAATCTTTTTTATAGAGGTCAAGCTCCAGCAGGCATAGCAGGCTTTTTTTATCTATTAATTTATCCAAAGCCATTTAGTGTTTTGCCTATAAATTGTCTGTTTCATGCTTTAGGTGGACTGACATTATTTTTCATAATTAGAAATCTTTCAAAAAATAATCTAATTTCCTTTTTATCTTCATCTGTATTTGTTTTTTTTCCTTCTTCAATACTTTGGTATTCTCAAATTCATAAGGATACATTCTATAATCCAGCTATTTTAATGTTTATTTTATCTTGGCTAATTTTCATTTCTTTTATTAATCAAAAAAGAAATAATTTTTTGATATTATCATCTTTATTAATTTTAATTAGTTTTGTTACTATATTTATTTGTAGACCATATTATTTAAAAGTTTTTTATTTTATTAATATAATTTTGACATTTAGTATTTTAATAAATATTATTTTAAAAATTCTATCAAAACAATACAAATTATTTACATGGTTTAATATTTTTAAAATTATTTTATTTCTAACTTTAATAAATTTAGTTGCATTATTTACAGAAGTAATTGATTTTTCACATTCTTCTGCATTTAAAAAGAATGTCACAACAATTTTAGAAGACAAAGATCAAATTGGTATTACTGGAAATAGAGTAGTAATATTTTTAGAACCTGGTGAAGAAAATAAAATTAATGAATATAATCAAAAAAAATCAGATAAATTAAATCCAAACAAATTAGATAAAATGAATTTAAGTTTTGATTCTTGTACTAATGGTAAAATATTAACGTATAATGTTGTTAAAGGTGAAAGAACTGACGAAATACGAGTTGTTAATTGTGAGTACAAAGTAAAAAAATATTGGAAAAAAACTGAATATTTTCCAAGTAAATTGGATTATTTCTTAGAGCAAATATTTTATTATAGAGAATATTTCTTAATGCTTCAGGCAAATGCAAATATGACTTTTGGCCAGAACTATCCTTTAAATAGCTTTATAGAAATGATTAAATATGTGCCAAAAGCATTTTACTATGGTTATTTGTCTCCTTTTCCCAGTGATTGGGTATCTCAAGGTTCTACCGAAGCTACAACTGTAATGAAAAAAATAATATCTTTAGAGATGATTGTTTTTTATTTATTAATTCCTTTTATTTTATATCAAATCTTAAAAAAATATAATGATCTTAGATATTTTGCAATTTTTATTATATGTAATACATTTGTTTTATTGCCTACATATGTTGTGCCAAATGTAGGAGTAATGGTGAGACATCGTTATGCATGTTTTACATTATTAATTGCAATAGGCATATCTATTATATTGAAAAATAAATTAATTAATAAATCTATCAAATGAAAATTGCCATAATAAGCAGTTTTGATGAATCACTTATAAATTTTAGATTAGAATTAATAAAAGATTTAAAATCTAAACAATTTGATATTTATGTAATAGCACCACATTTTAAGCAAAAAAATATTAAGATATTGCAAGAATTAAATATTAAATGTTTTAATATAAATTTTCAAAGAACAAAAATTAATCCATTAAGCGATTTAATTACAATATTTAAGTTTTATTTATTTGTTAAGAAAAATAAAATTGACATGCTATTTTTATATACAGCAAAACCTGTAATTTATGGATCAATAGCTGGTCATTTTGCAAAAGTAAAATCAATTAATTCATTAATAACGGGTCTTGGTCACTTCTTTATTTCAAAAAATTTTTTTAGTATATTAATTAAAAAAATTCTTATTAAATTATATAGATATTCTTTAAATAAAAATAATAATATTATTTTCCAAAATAATGATGATAAAAATGATTTTATTAATTTAAATATAATTAATAGAAATAAAGATAATGTATTTATAATAAATGGTTCTGGTGTTAACATTAAATACTTTGCACCATTGTCTTTAAATGATGACATTTCATTCTTATTAGTATCAAGATTATTGAAAGAAAAAGGGATTTTGGAGTACTTTTATGCATGTAAAGAAATATCAAAAAAATATGATAATATTAAATTTTATTTAGCTGGGTGGATGGATAGTCATATCGATAGTATAAGTAGATCGGATTTAGAAAAAGCTAAAGAAATTAAAAATTTTAAATTTTTAGGAAAATTAGACGATGTAAGATTAGCTATTAAAAAAGCAAATATCATAGTTCTACCTTCTTACCGCGAAGGAATGCCAAGAATAATATTAGAGGCAATGTCTTGTGGTAGAGCAGTTATCACTACTGATGTGCCTGGTTGTCGTGAAACTGTAATAGATGGTAAAAATGGATATTTAATTAAACATAAAAGTGCTAAATCACTAGAATTAGCTATGGAGAAATTCATTATTAATCCAAATTTAATTCATAATATGGGTATTAACAGTAGAAAAATGATTGAAGAAAAATTTGATGTAAAATTAATAAATGATAATTTATTAAAAATTTTGCTTAAAAATGTATAAAAAATATTTTAAAAGATCATTCGACCTGTTTCTTTCAATATTATTACTAATTGTATTATCTCCAATCTTTTTAACCATAAGTTTTTTAATTTTAATTATTGATGGAAGGCCAATTTTTTTTATACAAAGTAGACCTGGCTATAAAAATATAATTTTCAAAATAATAAAATTTAGAACAATGAAAAATTATAAACATAAAAAAGATTTTGAAAGAATATCAAAACTTGGACATTTTTTAAGAATTACAAGTATAGATGAAATACCTGAAATAATTAATGTACTTAAAGGGGATATGAGTTTTGTTGGACCTAGACCATTATTAGAAGAGTACATACCTTATTATTCTAAAGATCAAATTAAAAGACACAATTGTTTACCTGGAATAACAGGTTTAGCGCAAGTAAACGGAAGAAACAAATTAGATTGGGATGATAAATTTAAATTAGATTTAGAATATATTGAAAATATAAATTTTATTAATGATATGAAAATCTTATTAAAATCTGTATTAATTATTTTTCAATTTAAAAATGTTAATAGTGATAATATAAATACAATGAAAAAATTTTCTAAAAAACAATGAAATCCGCTTGGCCAAAATTTGAAGTTGATGAAATAAATTTAGTTAATAAAATAATAACATCAGGTAAAGTTAACTATTGGACTGGCAATTATGGTAAAATATTTGAAGAAAAATTCTCTAAATTTGCTAATACAAAATTTGCATTATCTATTTCTAATGGTACGCATGCATTAGAAATTGCCTTAAAGAGTTTAAATATCAAAAAAGGGGATCACGTTATTGTATCAAGCAAAAGTTTTGTCGCTTCAGCTTCATCAGTGTTATCTGTTGATGCTACTCCCATTTTTTCTGACATAGATTTAAATTCACAAAATATAACTTTGAATAATATTAAGGATTGTTTAACAAAAAAAACAAAAGCAATTATACTGGTTCATCTTGCTGGAATGTCTTGTGAGATGAATGAAATAATAAAATTTTGCAATAAAAAAAATATTAAAATTATTGAAGATTGTTCCCAAGCTCATGGTGCTAGATATTATAATAAATCTGTTGGTTCTTATGGAGATATTGGAACCTGGTCATTTTGTAATGATAAAATTATTTCAACTGGTGGCGAGGGTGGCATGATTACTACAAACTCAGAAAAAATTTATAAATTTTGTAGGTCATATAGAGATCATGGTAAAAATTTTTATAAAAAAACTAATGATAATAATTCTTTTAAATGGATGCATGATAATTATGGTTCGAACTACAGAATTACTGAAATCCAGTCAGCTATAGGAGTTAGGCAATTATCTAAAGTTAAAAAATGGAATAATATTCGTAATCAAAATAGTAATTATTTAAGAGACATTTTTAAAAAATACCCAGAATTATTTAGATGTCAAAAAGTACCTAGACATATTAAGCATGCTTGGTACAAGTGTTATTTTTTCCTTACAGATAAACTTTTACAAAAAGGTATTGATAACTTAACATTAATAAATTTGTTTAAAAAACATAAAGTAATATGTTTTCAAGGTGCTTGTCCTGAAATTTACCTTGAAAAATGCTTTGTAAGTAAAAAATTAGGTCCAAAAAAAAGGTTAATAAATGCCAAAAAATTATCTAATTCCTCAATAATGTTCCAAGTTGATCCAACTTATAATAAAAGAAAAATGCAAAATATTTGTATTAAAATTGATAAAGCAATAAATTTTATTCAAAAGAAATATAAAGTATAATGAAAATTTTATTTAATACTTTGTTAAGTAAACTTTTTTTAATTAATAGATTTTATAAAGAATCTATAGTTTCTATTATTGATTTAGTATCATGTTATTTAGCCCTTACATTGACATTATTAATGTTAACACCAGAACTTTTTCTTTCTCTCAAGATAGTAAATGTATATTTAATATCTACCTTATTCTTGCCAATTTTTTTATTTCTAAAAGTAAATAAAATAATTTTTCGATATATTAGTTTTGTTTCAATTCTAAGAATTAATTTTGCAATATTTGTTTATCTTGTTACATTATTAATTATTTTTAATGATTTACAATCTTATAAAATTGATTTTTTATTTATAATTTTACACTGTTTAATTTTTACTTTATTAGTTGTTATATCTAGAATTTTTATTAAAACTACTTACGAATATTTTTTTGACTCTGATAGACATAAAATAAGAGCTTTAATCTTTTTTAACGACATTGAGAATTTTTCTATTAATAATTATTATTTAAACAATTATAATATTGTTGGTTTTGTAGATGAAAATAGACAAAATTGGGGTAAGAAAATAAATAATTATGATATTTATTCAAATAAAGATATTTATTCTGTATGTAAAAATAAATCCATTGATACTATTCTCATAGTCAATTCTAATGATGTTATAATTATAAGAGATTTCTTACTAAAGCACTTAATTGGACTTAATATTAATATTAAAATTATTCCAGATGTAAAAGATTTATTAAGTTCAAAAAGTAATACAGAAAATCTTCCAAACGTAGTTTCTTTAAATCTAATTAATAGAAATATTAATTGGGACAAAGATTCAATAACAAATGAAATTCAAAATAAAAACTTGCTAGTAACTGGAGCAGGTGGATCAATTGGAAGTGAATTATGTAGGCAAATTATTCTTTTTAATCCATCAAAATTAGTATGTGTTGATATTTCAGAATATAATTTATTTAGTCTTAAGAATGAACTACTTAATTACAAAAACAAAAATAATCTAAATATAGAGTTTGCATTTTATTTAGTTTCGATAAATAATTATCATCAAATGGAAAATATTTTTAATAAGAATAATATTAATATTGTTCTTCATGCTGCAGCTTATAAGCATGTTGAATTAATTGAAAATAATATTATTTCAGCAATTGAAACTAATATTTTTGGTTTTAAAAATATATTAGAATTATCTCTTAAGAATAAAATCAACAAATTTTTATTTGTTTCTACTGATAAAGCTGTCAGGCCTAAGAGTATAATGGGATATACGAAAAGATTTGCAGAAATATATTTACAATATCTAAATAAAAAAAATAATCATAGTACTAAGCTTGGTGTAGTGAGGTTTGGTAATGTTTTCGGTTCTGCGGGATCTGTAATTGAATTATTTAATAGACAAATTCAAAATAAACTACCCATTACAGTTACTCACACTGATGCTACAAGATATTTTATGACAATTCCAGAAGCTTCTATTCTTCTTATTCAAAGTTTGTGTTTACTTGATGAGGGTGAAATTTTTATTCTAGATATGGGTAAGCCTTTTAAAATACTCGATATTGCAAAGAAAATGATTTTTTTTGCAGGTATGACAGAAAAAAATATTAGTACTCCAAATGGAGACATTGAAATTAAAATAATTGGGTTAAAAAAAGGTGAAAAAATACATGAAGAATTATTAATTTCTAATAAATTAATAAGAAGTAAGTTTAATGATATTTTTATCGAACAAGTACAATACAAAGAAAATATTAATATAGAATCAATAATAAATAATCTTAAATTATTAATTGATAAAAATGATAGAGATTCAATAATAAATCTTTTAAGATCTAATGTATATTAATATTAACTAAAATTATGACAAAAAGAAAAGGTATTATTTTAGCTGGTGGTAGTGGGAGTAGATTGTATCCAGCCACCTCTGCTATTAGTAAACACTTACTTCCGATTTATGATAAACCAATGATATTTTATTCCCTTTCTACACTCATGTTAGCAGATATTCGAGAGATATTAATTATTTCAACAAAGAGAGATTTAGATATTTATAAAAATCTTTTCTCTAATAGTCATAAATTAGGTCTCTCATTAAAATTTGAAATTCAATCAAAACCACAAGGTATTGCAGAAGCATTCATAATAGGCAAGGAATTTCTTGACGAAAGTCCGTGCGCACTAATACTGGGTGATAATTTCTTTTATGGAGAGTCATTTCAAAGAAAACTAATTAAAGCTAATAAAAATTATAAAAAATCAACAATCTTTTCATACCATGTAACAAATCCAAAAGATTATGGTGTAATAAATTATAA
>MDTG01291696.1_pt1 | contig 10288 bp, 7 predicted proteins | sample 811421 | NCBI WGS metagenome assembly MDTG01 (sample SAMN05326645, study PRJNA326480) | marine metagenome | isolation source: seawater | place: Pacific Ocean: South East | collected 2011
AAATTCAGAGCCGCATAAGGCTATCAACTCGGTCACTTCTTCTATTCTACCGCTTGCTGCCTTAATACTCACAATATTTGAGCATTTCATAAGTTTCTTTACAGTCTCTGGTAAAAGATTGCAACCTGTTCGTCCAGGAATGTTGTAAAGCATTATAGGCATATCAGGAGCAGCATTAGCAATCAAACTAAAATGATTAAATAATCCATCTTGTGGAGGTTTATTATAATAAGGTACAACTACTAGTGCTCCATCAGCTCCAGATTCATATGATTTCTTTGTAGCCTCTATAGCTTCATAAGTACTATTGCTTCCCGTCCCAACTAATACTTTTGCCTCTTCATTTAAAGATCCTTTAACTGCTATGAATAAATCATTCTGTTCCTTCCACGTTAAAGTCGGAGATTCTCCTGTCGTTCCACACAGTACTATCCCATCAGAACCATTTTCTACAAGATAATTTGCAAGTTTTATTGATAAATCATAATCAACCTTGCCATCCTTATTAAAAGGGGTAACCATTGCTGTAAGAATCCTCCCAAAAGGAGGCATTTGTTTATTTAATTGATCATTCATAATTTTTTTTAAGTAGTATTTCTGCTATTTGAACTGCATTTAAAGCAGCTCCCTTTCTTATTTGATCACCACACAACCATAATTCTAGTGCATTAGGATTACTTAAATCTTTTCTTATACGGCCAACTGCAATATTATCCTTTTCCTGTACATCTAATGGCATTGGGAATCTATTAGTTTCAAAATCCTGTATTAATTTAATTCCCTTAGAATTTGTCAACTTATTAATAGCATCGGTTGGTTCAACTGCCTCAGAAAATTCTATATTTACTGATTCAGAATGTGATCTCAGGACTGGAACTCGTACACAAGTCGCAGTCAATAAAAGATTTGGATTATTTAAAATTTTTCTTGTTTCATTTATCATCTTCATTTCCTCTTCGCAATAATTATTTTGAAGCATTGGTGAATCATGTAAAAACAAGTTAAAAGCTAATGGGTAAGGCAAGATTTTGGACTTTTGTGGTTTGTTATCTAAATAATTTTTACTCAAAAACTTTAATTCCTCCATTGCGAGCTGACCTGCTCCGCTTGCTGATTGATAAGTTGATACAATAACCCTCTTAATTTTAGAAATCCTATTTAATGGTGCCAAAACTAATGTTAGTAATATTGTTGTACAGTTTGGATTAGCAATTACACCTTTATGATTAAATACTGCTTCAGAATTAACTTCTGGGACAACTAAGGGAATATCTTTGTCTAATCTAAAAGCACTCGAATTATCTATTAAAATCGCATTTTGCTTCCTTATATAAGGCAACCATTTTTTAGAGATAGAGCCACCTGCAGATGCAAATACTAAATCTACCTTAGAGAAAGATTCTTGATTAACCTCCTGAGTAATATATTCTTTATCTTTCCATTTTATTTTCTTACCTGCAGACCTAGAAGAAGAAAGTAAGACTAGCTCATGAACAGGAAAATTTCTTTCATCTAAAATTCTAAGCAATTCACATCCTACGGCTCCTGTGGAACCTAAAACTGCTACTTTTAAGGGTCTTTGAGGAAGATTTGGAAAATTTGTCAAAATTGTCAAAAAGTTGTTATTTATAAAAATATGTTTCTTACTTTATCAAAAAAGTTTACTTTCAACTAAATCACTTAATGTGAAATAATTAAGTTTCGCTAACTGCAAGAATTACAAAACAAAAAATGTCTAAACCAGCGTTAATCGTCAAAACTAGTCCACTCCCTAAAAGTAGAATTGCTATAGAATTAGAAATTCCTTCTGTTACATGCAAATCAACAGTAGATGAAACAATTAAAACTATTAGTCGTTCTGCTAAACTTCCGGGTTTCAGAGCTGGTAAAATTCCAACTCCTGTTCTTATACAGCGAATAGGTTTAACTCAAATTCATGCATCTGCATTAGAAAAGTTAATTGATAAATCTTGGAAAGAAGCCTTGAAGACCGAGTCAATAGAACCACTATGCGAACCAGAGCTTGTCGATGGATTTGATTCATTACTCGAAAGCTTTTCTCCTGATAAAAATCTAAAAATTACCTTACATACAGATATCGCTCCTACAGTAAAACTAAAAAAAACAAAAGGACTTGAAGTTATAATTGAAAAAAATAAATTTGATACGAAAAGTATCGATGAAGCACTAGAAAAATCAAGGAGGCAGCTTGCAAATATTGTTCCTGTTAATGACCGTCCAGCAAATATCGGTGATATCGCAGTAATAAGCTTTAAAGGGATCTATAAAGAATCTAAAAAAGAAATTGAGGGTGGTTCTAGTGAATCAATGGATCTAGAACTCGAGGAAGGGAAAATGATACCAGGTTTTGTTGAAGGAATTATTGGAATGAGTATTAATGATAAGAAAAAATTAAATCTTAAATTCCCCGATGAATATGCTCATGAAGAATCAAGAGGAAAAGAAGCAATATTTGAGATTGAACTGAAAGATTTAAAAATTAAAGAGCTTCCAGAATTAAATGATGAATTCGCGAAACAATCTGGTAATAAGCAAACATTAAAAGACTTAAAAAAAGATATTGAAATACAATTAAAAGAAAATTTTAAAAATTCACAGAGACAAATAAAAATTGAGGCTTTATTATCAGCTCTATCTGACGAGTTAGAAGCAGAAATACCTAAATCAATGATTGATAATGAAGTTAGAAACAATATTGAGGAAACTGCACAAAGGTTTGCTCAACAAGGTATGGATATAAAATCAACTTTTACTCCTGAAATCATTAAATCTTTAGCAGAGTCTAGTCGTCCACAAGCAGAAAAAAATGTAATCAGTAATTTAGCCCTCAAGGCTCTAGCAGAGCAAGAAAATATTTCTGTTAATGATGATGAAGTAGATATCAGGATGAAAGATTTCTCCAAAGAAATTGAGAATTCACCAAATAAAATAGATCTTGAAAAATTAAAAGAAGCTATTCGTAATGACTTATTGAAAGAGAAATTAATTAATTGGCTTGAAGAAAATTCAGAAATCACAGAGAAGATTTCTTCTAAATCAAAAACAAGTAAACAAAAAACTGTAAATAAAAAAGATACTAAAAAGAACAATGATGAAGGTAAAACCAAAGCAAAAAGAAAAACTACCAAAACAAAAGAAAAACAATAATTTGTGAAATAATTAACTAATTTAAAAAAAAACTTTTAAATTGTACTTAAAGATATAAGTTTTTGATGAAATCCATAAAGAATCACCAAATTTTTAATACAAATAACACTTCAATTGTCTACAGTGAGAAAACTTCAGCCCTCCCAACTGTCATAGAACAATCAGGAAGAGGAGAAAGAGCATTTGATATTTACTCAAGACTGTTAAGGGAAAGAATTATATTTCTTGGTACAGAAATAAATGATCAAGTTTCCGATTCACTAGTTGCTCAACTACTTTTTTTAGAAGCAGAGGATCCAGGTAAAGATATTCAAATTTATATAAATTCTCCTGGAGGTTCAGTAACTGCTGGTTTAGCCATATACGACACAATGCAGCAAATAACGCCTGACATAACAACTATTTGTTTTGGGGTAGCAGCAAGTATGGGGGCTTTTTTACTATCTGGAGGTACAAAAGGTAAAAGATTAGCATTACCAAATTCTCGAATCATGATTCATCAGCCACTTGGAGGGGCACAAGGTCAAGCAGTAGAGATTGAAATTCAAGCAAAAGAGATTTTATACCTTAAGAAAACACTTAATAGTTTGCTTGCTGAACATACTGGGCAGACATTGGAAAAGATAGTAGAGGATACAGAAAGAGATTATTTCTTATCTCCATTAGAAGCTGTTAATTATGGTTTGATAGATAAAGTAATTAAAAATGACAAGTAAATAATTTACTTTAAGATTTTGATGACGAATTGGGTTTTATAAGCAATCCTTATATTAAAGAGCAATTAAGCTCTCAAAATATAAAATAGTTTCTACATCGATGGCTAAATTCGACGCCCATCTTAAATGTTCTTTTTGTGCCAAGTCACAAGACCAAGTAAGAAAATTAATTGCTGGACCAGGAGTATATATATGTGATGAATGTATTGATCTCTGTAATGAAATTCTTGATGAAGAATTAATTGATTCTCAATCAAAAAATAACCAAAGCTCTCCACAAATCAAGAAAAAAATCCCAAATAACTATTCAGAATCAAGTGAACCTCTTGAAATATCTACTATTCCAAAACCGGTTGAAATAAAATATTTTCTTGATAAACAAGTTGTAGGTCAAGACTCTGCTAAAAAGATATTATCTGTAGCTGTTTATAATCACTATAAAAGACTTGCTTGGAAAGGATCAGACAAAGGAAGTAACAATAAGTCAAAAGAATTCGAATCAACTAAATTACAAAAATCAAATATATTACTTATTGGTCCAACAGGCAGTGGCAAAACATTATTAGCACAAACACTTGCCGAGTTTCTTGATGTTCCTTTTGCTGTTGCTGATGCAACTACACTTACAGAAGCTGGCTATGTAGGAGAAGATGTTGAAAATATTCTTTTAAGACTCCTACAAAAATCAGAAATGAATGTAGATCTTGCGCAAAGAGGAATCATTTATATTGACGAGATTGATAAAATTGCAAGAAAAAGCGAGAACCCATCCATTACAAGAGATGTCTCAGGAGAAGGCGTGCAGCAGGCCTTATTAAAGATGCTAGAGGGAACAGTAGCTAATGTCCCGCCACAAGGAGGCAGAAAGCATCCTTATCATGATTGTATTCAAATTGACACCAGTCAAATTTTATTTATATGTGGTGGAGCATTCATAGGACTAGAAGATATAGTTCAAAAGAGACTAGGTAAACACTCTATTGGCTTTACTACTCCAGAAGAATCCGAAAAAATAAATTCGAAACAAAACATCGACTCGAGAGATTCACTAAAAAATTTAGAACTTGATGACTTAGTCAAATATGGTTTAATACCCGAATTTATTGGAAGAATTCCAGTATGCGCAGTTTTAGATCCACTTAATGAAGATACTTTAAAATCTATACTTACTGAACCTAGAGATGCGCTGGTAAAACAATTTAAAGCTCTTTTAAGCATGGACGATGTTAAGTTGACTTTTGAACCAGAATCAGTTACAGCTATTGCGAAAGAAGCCTTCTCAAGAAAAACTGGCGCTAGAGCGTTAAGATCAATAATTGAAGAACTTATGCTTGATTTAATGTACTCATTACCATCTCAAAAAGATATAAAGGAATTTACGATAACAAAAAAAATGGTAGATAATCTCTTTTCCTCAAAAATAGTTAAACTACACTCTACTAAAAATAGAATTAGACAAGAATCCGCTTGATAATATGTAATTATCTAACTAACCAATAATATTTTTTAAATAATTAATGGGAAACCGTCATCAACCTTTTCATCAAAAATATAGGCCTTCAAATCTTGATGAATTAATTGGACAAGAAGTAATTTCCCTAACTTTAAAGCAAGCTTTATCAAATAATAAAATTGCTCCAGCTTATTTATTTTGCGGAGTAAGAGGAACAGGAAAAACCTCAACTGCCAGGATATTTTCTAAATCTTTAAATTGTCTAGAATTTGACAAGCCTTATTTCTTACCATGTAATAATTGTGAATTATGTAAAAACATATCCAGAGGAATAGCTTTAGATATTATCGAAATTGATGCGGCTTCAAATACTGGTGTAGAAAATATCAGAGAAATCATTGAAAGATCAAACTTTGCTCCTACTCAAGCAAGATGGAAGGTATATGTAATTGATGAATGTCATATGCTTTCTACAGCCGCCTCAAATGCATTATTAAAAACTATTGAGGAACCACCAGAAAGAGTTGTTTTCATACTTGCAACTACTAATCCAGAACGTGTACTTAAAACCATTCAGAGTAGATGTCAAAAATTTGACTTTAAAAGGATAAACTCCCAGCAGATTTTTCGGCATCTCGTATATATTGCCAATAAAGAAAATATTAAATTTGAAGATTCCGCGTTAAGGCTTATAGCGAAGCGAGCTAATGGTGGAATGAGAGATGCTCAAAGTTTATTAGATCAATTAAGCCTTATTCCAGATGGGATTACTAAAAAAAATGTAGAAGAGTTACTAGGTGAAGTCTCTGCAACAGATTTGATTAATCTATTAAAATCAATAATCAATAATCAACCTGAAATATTAATTCACTGCTGCAGTAATTTATACGACTCAGGAAGTGAACCAATTGCAATTTTGGAAGGTTTACTAAACATAACAAGAGATTTACTACTAAAAACTGTTAATAATGAGTATTCAGATTTATTTTATACATCAGAAGACTTTCATCCAGTATTAACTGAATTAAGCAAGCAAATTAACAAATCAAAAATTATTAAATGGCACAGTGCGCTAAAAAATTTAGAATATCAAATAAAAAACAGTAGCCAACCTAGATTATGGCTTGAAATTAACCTAACAAGTCTTATTCAAATACAAGATGAAATAGAAAAAACTGAGGTAAAAGTTTTAAATAAAAGTAAAACTAAAAATATAACAATAGATAATTCTGATTTTGAAGAGAAAATAAAACTTAAAAATTTTTCAAGAAGTTTAAATGAAAGCATTAAGAGTGATATTGATATTAAGAAAAAAAATACGCTGCAGATAAAGGAAAATATTGAAAATAAACAAGAAAGATTAAAAGAATTAAATACATCTGAAAAGTTAAATTTAGAAGATGATAAATCTATTAATTTAAAAGAGAAGTGGTCTTTAATATTAACAAAACTAGAATTGCCTTCAACAAGAATGTTACTTTCTCAGCAAGCAGAGCTTCTAAGTATTCAACCAAATTTTGTTGAAATTGGACTATCTCCAAATTGGGAAAGCATGATTAAAAGTAGAAAGCTAGTGATTGAGAACTCAGTAAAAAAAATTTTTGGAGATCATATGTCTATTCAATTTACATCTAAGAATATAGTAGGCAAAAAAAATGATTCTTCAAAAAATAAAAAATCTAATGATTCCCAAAATATTGACAATAACTATATTAAAGAGCCTAATAGAGAAGCTGAAAAAAGAAATATTGAGGCTTCAAGTTCAAAAAATTTAGCTGATTTTTTTAATGGAGAAATTATTAAAGAAGAAGAATAACTACTGTCCTTTATGAAGGGTTTTTTTCCATAATATTTTTTTAGGTAAAATTGACATTTTTAAAGTAACCCATGGGATAATAACAAACCAATGAGATAAATAAATTAAAAAGACTAGTATATTGAGGAGATTTCTTCCTTGCAAAGTAGGACCTTCATGTCTTTTAATGCAACCAAGCCATGAGGCAATAGCCGAAAGCATAAAAGCAGTTAATGAAATTGGCCAATATGAAGGTGATTTAAAAAATATAAACCCAGTGATTAAATCAATTAAAGATATTATTGGCAACGCATATTGCAAAAGAAAAAAATACAGCAAATCAAATTTTTGAATAAACGTCAATTCTCCAAAAATTAAATTATGACCATAATCAAAAAATCTTTGTAAACCTCCTTCAGCCCATCTTTGTCTTTGAGAAAATAATGCTGAAATAGTTTCAACTCCCTCCTCCATTACAGGAGGATCCCAAAGAATACCAATTTTGGTTTGTGACAATAATAACCTTACGCTCAAATCAAGGTCATCTGTTACGGTATTTTCATTAAATGAGCCACATTTAATGAGAATATCTTTTTTTATTAATTGTCCATTACCTCTTAGTTCAGATACACCTGCAGTGAATAATCTTCCGCACTGAAAATATGTATCCATAGCCATTTCTATCGCTTGACAACCTGTAAGAAGATTTTTACTAGAGTTAATTACAGATTTTCTTAATTGGACTACTGACCAAGATCCTTTCAATGCAAAATTAAGAAGTCTTAAAAGTGTATCTTGCTTTAATTGAGCATCTGCATCCAAAATAAAGACCCAATCTCCATTAATATATTTCAAAGCATAATTTAAAGCACCAGACTTACCACCTCCGGCATTATGACTTCTACTAATAATTTGTAATTTCTCATACTTTTTAGAAAGTGTTTCTAATATTAAAGGCGTCTTATCAGTGCTTCCATCATCAATTACGTTTATACTTAATTTCTCAGCGGGATAATCCAAGTTAAATAATCTTTCAACTAAGTCCTTAATTACATTCTGTTCATCTCTAGCAGCTACTAAAATATCTATAGAAGGAAAATCTGATAATAAATTGGCTTTACTATTATTTTTAAATGTCAATGGAATTTGAAAATTTCTTGATAAGACCCAAATACCATAAAATAATACAGTTAATGAAATACTATTTACCAAATAAATCGGAATTTTTATATTCAAAAAAGCAGGAAAAATTCCAATAAGAATAGTTATAGATAAAAATAAGAAAGATTTTAATCTTCGATTCCTTGAAAAACTCTTATTCATATTCTTAACATCAAATTTTTTTTGTTTATTCATAATATTTAATTCTTCAGATTATTTACATCCAAAATTGTTGCTGATTGATAATAATTTTTTAATATTTTTTTATAAGAAAAGCCAAGTTCGGCCATTTCAATTGCCCCTGATTGAGATAAACCTACACCATGACCAAAGCCTCCACCTCTAAAAACCCATAAATTATCACTTTTTTTATTAATTATAAATAAATTGCTTGGTAAAAAGTTAAGATTTTTTCTAATCTCATCTTTTTCTAAAAAAATTGAATTACTTTCTTCCGGAAGTTTTATTTGAAGTTTTATTACCCTTCCACTCTGACCCCTTTTAATTACTTTAGGTTCTAAAAAATCCATATTTTCTTCTAACTGTTTATTTATTTTTAACAAATTTTGTATCTCCTTAGAAGAGATTATCTTCTCCCATCTAAAGAGGTAGTGATTTTTTCCAAAAAAAGTTTTTTTATCTATTAAGAAAAAATCTAATAGGTCACTTCTATTTATAAGTTTCTTGGACAAGCTCTTTTTAGTATCAATTTTCGAAATCAAATAAGGATAATCTTTTATTTCCCAAGATTCACTTGCCTTTGCTGAAATCCCCCCATTTGATGCATGATAAAAAGCATTTATAGGTTTATTGTCATAAGCTAGAATTTTATTTTTTGTATCTATTACTGCCTTAATGGTTTTATCATTCCCCCCGTATGGCTTATAAACCTGACATTGAGTAGTTATACATAAATGATATTTATCAATTTTAAATCTATCGGAATTATACAAAGCCCAAGTTCTTGCTATTACTGCTTGTGCTTTTAAAGCTTCTAATGGAGAGTTTTTTCCCATTTCATGAGGTAAGACTCCATTTAGGTATTTTTCAAAACTAATTTTTTGAATTAAAGTCCAACTTCCATAAGAATCCTTTACTAAATAAAAACTTTTTCCATGATTTATACCATTAATTTCTATATCCTCTTTTGAGCTTATAGAAATTGGTCCCATAAGCTTCTGAAGCGTATATTCATTAGTTAGATATGGAACAATTTCAGTTTGAACTAATACTTTTTTAAGTTTAAAATTTTTTAAATTAATCAGTTCACTATCGTTTGGAAGCCAAATCTCCCAAGACTCAGGAAAGGCTATTAATGGTTTGTATCCTATCTTTTCTAATTTCAATGATTCCTTTTTAGCTGATTCAAAACTTGCAAAAGGCTTAGACACATATTTCTCAATTTTTAATGGTTTCTCTAAAGGAATTTCTTTAAAAATAACTTTTAAATTTTTTGTTTTATAAGTAAGTCCATTAGAAGATTGTAGAGTTAAAAATACATTCTTATTCTTAAAAATAAGTGCTTCTAATTTTGGGTATTTCTTTTTATTTCCGAGATATTGTTTTAAGCCAATAAGAAAATTACCATTTTTAATTTCTTTATCAAGGTTTATGTTAAAAATATTTTTATGGTCTTTTGAATATGATTTATTATTAATCCCTAAAAAAAAACTAATTAAAATTAGAAACATATAAAGGTATTTGAATTTATGCTTCATAAGTTAAATGTGAAATTTAAACCCTGTGTAAAAATAAATTTGCAACAATGCAATTTTAGGTTTAGATTATTACACTAATAATAAATGACTTTAAATGTCAAAATTAAAGACGCGTAAATCAGCAGCAAAAAGATTTAAAGCTACAGCTACCGGAAAATTCTTAAGAAGAAGAGCCTTTAAAAACCATCTTCTTGATCATAAGAGTTCTAAGCTGAAAAGACACTTATCTACTAAAGCAGTTGTTGATGAAAGAGACGCTGATAATGTAAAATTAATG